>Ga0207828_100504_pt1 | contig 11184 bp, 8 predicted proteins | sample TtaePargueraPR_11_FD_187276 | JGI IMG/M metagenome (GOLD analysis project Ga0207828, IMG submission 187276) | Aerobic enrichment media microbial communities from Bioluminiscent Bay, La Parguera, Puerto Rico - Tt and P2 (3) (SPAdes) | ecosystem: Environmental > Aquatic > Marine > Unclassified ...
TAAAGATAAACTGTAAACTTGAACGGATGGAGCGAAAAGATTCAGCAACCGCTGATTTTGGCTTTTCATATACAACCAAATTATTTTTGTAATTGTACTTACCTATTAATCCCAAAATAGGAATATTAGATAGTCGCTCAACCTCATCAGATCCGTGTATCGTATTATCCAAAAGAAATATAACGAATATAAAGAACATCGGACTAAAGAATCCAACCATTAAACCCATCATATAATTCAGGCTTTTGTTGGGTCCAATCAATCCGCCACCGATGTCCTTAGCCTCATCAATTGTAGTAATGTCGGAGACATTGGCAGCCTTTACAATAGCGGCTTCACCACGTTTGGCAAGGTAAATATTGTAAGCCTCTTGACTTAAATCCATCTTCCGCTGGATTTTCAAAAACTGTTGCTGATCTTCTGGTAATTTGCCCAACTCCACCTCTAAGCGAGCAATATTGGTATTAATACTGTTAAGGTTACTGCTTATGGTCTGTTTGGTAGTTGAAATGGTCTCAAGAAGCACATTTTTTTCAGCATCTATCTGCCTATCAATATCTTTAAAGAGCACATTCCCTTCTTTTACAGTATATTCTTTAGATTGACGTTCAATGGCAAGAGCGGTAATTTTGGCAACACTGGTAAGAATATTACTTTCTGTAATTCCTACAGAGGTAGGCGCAGCGATTTTGGTATAATCGGTTTTAGTTCTTAAGTAGGTCTCTAACGAATTGAGATAATTGAGTTTTGTCTTTTCTTCTTCCTTGCTTAAATCATAAGCCTTTAGCTTTTCTGATATTTGAGACATTTCAGAAGTAATGTCAAAAAGCTTATTGTCCTTTCGGAATTGATTCATTTCATCAGTAACATCCTTCAAATTGGCGTTGACTGCTGCCAAACTACTGTCAATGAACTTTATTGTATTTGTAGCATAGAGATTTTTTCGTTCTAATTCTGTACGGCTCAAAATTGCAGAGGTAGCATTCAAATAATCCACAATCTTAGATTTATTACTGCCGGCCAAACTCATCTCAAGCACAGATGAAGAATTACCATTAAATGGAGAGATCATAATGCCATTTTGATACTTATTTACAACAGAATCATAGTTTAAAAACTGAAAATAAAATTCCCCATTTTTTATTATTGGCTGTCCACTACGCTTGGTAATGGTACCATGAAAGAAAGGCAAATCCACGCTCTGCCCAAAGGCAAAGGTCTTTTTGAATTCTCCAATGGTTGTACTAACATTATATTTCTCTTTATCTGAATAGCGTTGAACAGTATAGTTCTCATTCTCAAAGGTCATGATAATTTCAAAGCGATCATCATTAAGGATCTTAATGCCAATGGGATGGTTTAGAATTTGCCCCTTGGTTTTATCCAAAGTAATGACAAATGGTGCATTTTTGTAGATATCCTCCAATCGATATTTACCTTCTTTGAGGTATTCAACATAATACTCCAAGGAATCAACTACCAGCTCATTATGTGTTCTGGTTTTGACGGTTGTTATTACCTTACCGACTTTTCCCGAAACGCCTCCCCAATTAAATGAAATACTTGTGTTGGATGTAAAAAAAGGATTTTGGTCGCTCTCAACAGAAATAAGCGAGCTCAATTTATAAATGTTCTGTTTACGGACATTGATGAGATACGCAACCACAAGCGCTAAACCTATGCAAATAAGAACAAATTTCCACCAATTCATTACCTTAAACAAGTAACCCCTAAAGTCAAAGGTGGTGCCTCGTGATTCTGAATGGTCGTTATCCTGATATTCTAATTCTGACATAACTCAAAAAGGAATTATTATAAACGATTTATAAGAAGAATAGTGGTGGTCATAAGCGAAACAGCCGCTACAATAGTAGTCAACGTTTCCCTTCCCGTAGTTCCTGTTCCCCAAGTTTTCTGTTTCAAAGGCTTCACATAAATCATATCATTTGGCTGGATATAATAATATGGAGAATTCATAACTTGAATGTCGGTCAAATCCAAATGATGTATTTGTTGTCCCTGTGGATATTGTCGGATAATCAGTACATCCTTTCTATCACCTGTTAGTTGAATTTCTCCTACATTGGCAATGGCCTCAAAAATATTGACTCGTTCTTGAAACAACACCTGACTACCTGGCCTTCCTACTTCCCCTGTAGCTGTATAGCGTAAACCAGCAAGTTTAACGGTTATAAATATATTCGCGGTTTCTTTAAACTGTTCCTCTAAAAGTTTCTCCTTTATCTGATTCTCAACTTCTTCAGCCGTAAATCCAAGTACATTGACATACCCTAACTCCGGTATACGTATATTTCCATGATTATCAACTGTAAACCCATCGAAATATGCGCGTTCAGAAGCACTTGCATTTAAATTTCCTTCTCCTATAGGATTAAATATCGTAACATTTTCCTGATCCAAGACCTTAATCCTAATATTGAGAATGTCATTGATCTGAATGCGATAAGGTTTCTGCTGTTCTACCATCACCTGCAAAGAGTCGGTTGCCATTTCTTTGTTTTGCAAATAAACAATATCCTTATGGGGAATGCAGGAGGTCAAAAAACTGATGAAAATCAAACCAATGACCAATAAAACTCTATTCATATGGAGTGCTCTTGTTGTTGCACAAATATAACTTATCACTAACAATATCAAAACTATTATCTATTTTTTTGGTTTATTTCCGTTATTTGCAAAAAAATGCTTTGAACTATCTAACTGTTGAAAATATTTCCAAATCTTACGGAGAACTCCAACTCTTTAAAGACCTTTCCTTTAGCATTCATAAAGACGATAAAATTGCGTTTGTAGCCAAAAACGGAAGCGGTAAAACCTCTATTCTCAATATCCTTTCAGGTGCTGATACTCCAGATGATGGACAAGTCATTATAAGAAACGGATTAAGACTTTCTTTCTTATCGCAATCACCAGATTTTGAAGAAGAATTGTCCATTGAGCAAACTATTTTCAATTCTGATTTGCCAATTCTCAAAGTAATCGACAATTACGAAAAAGCATTGTTGCATCCAGAAGACCAAGAGTCATATCAAAAAGCTTTCGAGCAAATGGATATTCATAATGCTTGGGATTTTGAGGTGCAGTATAAGCAGATATTGTTTCAGTTGAAACTGGAGAATATAGATCAAAAAATAAAAACAATGTCCGGTGGCCAGAAGAAAAGACTAGCACTGGCAAATGCTCTCATCAATAATCCAGACCTTTTGATACTTGATGAGCCAACCAACCACCTCGATTTAGAGATGATTGAATGGCTGGAAAGTTATTTTGCAAAATCACAACTCACACTTTTTATGGTTACGCACGACAGGTATTTTTTGGAACGTGTATGCAATGAAATCATCGAGTTAGACCACGGAAAACTGTACAGTTACAAAGGAAATTACTCCTATTATCTAGAAAATAAAGAGGCACGAATAGCCAATGAAACTGTAGAAACTGGAAAAGCGAAACAGCTCTACAAAAAAGAACTGGATTGGATGCGTCGACAACCAAAGGCGCGAACTACCAAATCTAAATCTCGTATTGATGATTTTCACGTCATCAAAGAAAAAGCACACCAACGACGCAAAGACCATCAAGTTCAGTTAGAGTTGAATATGGAACGTTTGGGCAGCAAAATTGTAGAATTTCACAATGTTTCTAAATCTTTTGGCGAAAAAACCATACTCAACAAATTCGAATATGTATTTAAAAGAGGTGAACGTATTGGAATTATAGGTAAAAACGGCACAGGAAAATCTACTTTTTTAAATATGCTCACCAAAAACCTAACTCCAGATGCAGGCAAGATTGTTATTGGTGACACCGTGAAGTTTGGCTATTATACGCAATCTGGAATTGATGTAAAACCAGGTCAAAAGGTGATCGAGGTCATCAAAGAGTTTGGTGAATTTATTCCACTGACTAAAGGCAGGCAAATAAGCGCAGGACAACTGTTGGAACGCTTTTTATTCGACAGAAAAAAGCAATACGATTATGTTGAAAAATTAAGCGGTGGAGAACAAAAACGCCTGTATCTATGTACTGTTCTCATTCAAAATCCTAATTTTTTGATTCTTGATGAACCTACGAACGATTTAGATATTGTAACTTTAAATGTCTTGGAAGAATTTCTATTGGATTTTCCCGGATGTCTATTGGTAGTATCGCACGATCGTTATTTTATGGATAAAATCGTCGATCATCTTTTTGTGTTTAAAGGAGAAGGTGAGGTTGAAGATTTCCCAGGAAATTACACCGATTACAGAGACTACGAAGCATCAGTGCCTCCTGTTGAATCCTCAAAAACGGAAAATGCAGAATCTGCAAGCATTAAACAGAATGAAGCAAGTAAATTATCGTATAACGAACAAAAGGAACTAAAGTCGTTGGAAAGCAAGATTAGGTCGTTAGAGTTGGATAAAAAAGCAATGGAAGCAAAGTTTAATGACACATCTTTATCTCAAGAACAAATAAATAAATTGTCAGAACAATTGCAGACCATTATAGACGACATCGCAACCAAGGAATCACGATGGTTTGAGCTTTCGGAGAAATTGGAAGAATAATTCTAGCTTTCGGAAACAATGGACTCTGAACCTTGAACTTTGAACTCTGAATTTTGAATATGTTTCAAATCATTGAATACATAAAATTTCTGTGGCATTCCAAAAATGAGCACGCCGTCCATTCACCTTTTGTATTCGATTTGATTACCAAATGTTTCTATGACAGAACATTTTATCTAGAATACAGTCAGCTACACTCTTACCGAAAATCTTTATTATGCAATTCTCAAATTGTTGAAATTAAAGATTTTGGTTCAGGATCAAAGGTGTTTTCATCCAATAAAAGACAAATTAAAGATATTGCCAAAACATCTGGAACATCATCTAAAAGATCCAAATTGCTTTTCAGATTGATGAAATATTTGAATGTCAAAAATGCTGTTGAATTAGGCACTTCTTTAGGGATTGGAACTTATTCAATGGCATTGGGAAATCGAAATGCTTCGATTGTAAGTATTGAAGGCTGTCCTGAAATTTCAAGATTTACTTCTGATAAATTTAAGAAATTGAATATCAACAATGTTCAGATAGTAAATGATGTATTTTCAAGTGCATTGCAAGATTTTAAACACAACAAATTCGATTTGGTTTTTATTGATGGTCATCACGACAAGGATGCCACAATTCAATATTTTCAACAATTGCTTCTGAATGCACACAATGATTCTGTCTTTATTTTTGATGACATTCATTGGTCGAAAGGGATGACAGAAGCTTGGGACAGCATTAAAAACAATCCGCAAGTGACTGTTACCATTGACACGTTTTTTTGGGGATTTGTTTTTTTCAGAACCGAACAAGCAAAAGAACATTTCACAATTCGCGTCTAAACCCTAATAAAATTAGGAAAACTTCACCAATTAAAAATTCTAGATTATCCATCATTTATTGTTAATTATTGATTACCTTTGCCGCTTGAAATTCAGAATGAAAATTTTGAGCTAAATTCCTCAAGGTGAGGATGTGTTACGAGAAGTTTAGGTTTAAGTATGTCGATTCGCTTCTGTTGTAACACTGATAACATAATCGAATACTTATTAAAAACGAATGAGCACATTCCAAAATTTGGGTCTCAATGAAGACCTATTGAACGCTATTAATGATTTAGGATTTGAATCTCCAAGCGCCGTTCAAGCACAAGCAATCCCTATTTTACTCGAAGATGACACAGACTTGGTGGCATTGGCACAAACCGGAACCGGAAAAACGGCTGCCTTTGGTTTTCCAATGCTTCAAAAAATCAATATTGATAGCAGAACTACTCAAGGCTTAATCCTGTCTCCTACCCGCGAACTTTGTTTACAAATCGCAAACGAACTTAAACTCTACGGAAAATATTGCAAAGGTTTAAATGTGGTTGCGGTTTATGGTGGCGCAAGCATCAATGAGCAATCTAGAGAATTGAAAAGAGGCGCACAGATTGTTGTTGCAACTCCAGGACGTATGAAGGATATGATCAACCGAAATTTGGTGGATATTTCCAAAATAGAATATGCGGTTTTAGATGAAGCTGATGAGATGTTGAATATGGGATTCTATGAGGATATCACTGACATCCTTTCGCATTCACCTCAAGACAAAAATACCTGGTTGTTTTCAGCTACGATGCCAAAAGAAGTAGCTTCGATTGCCAAAAAGTTTATGCATTCTCCAGTTGAAATTACTGTTGGAAATAAAAATGAAAGCACCAAACAGGTTTCTCACGAATACTATCTTGTCAACTCTCGTGATAGATATGCAGCGTTGAAACGTCTTGCAGATGCAAATCCTGATATTTTTTCGGTGATTTTCTGTCGTACAAAAAGAGATACTCAAAAAGTTGCAGAACAATTGATTGAAGATGGCTACAGCGCTGGCGCACTTCACGGCGATTTGAGCCAAAACCAACGTGATTTGGTGATGAATGCGTTCCGTAAGAATCAAATTCAGATGTTGGTAGCAACAGACGTTGCGGCACGTGGAATAGACGTCGATGACATTACGCACGTTATCAATTATCAATTGCCAGATGAAATTGAAACCTATACTCACAGGTCTGGTCGTACAGGTCGTGCAGGTAAAACTGGTGTTTCAATGGTGATTGTTTCTAAAAGTGAGTTGAGAAAAATCAAGAGCATCGAACGTATCATCAAGAAAGATTTCATCAAGAAAGATATTCCAGACGGAATGGAAATCTGTGAAGTTCAGTTGATGTCTTTGGCAAACAAAGTTCATAATACAGAAATCAATCACGAAATTGATAAATACCTAACGAGCATCAACGAACTTTTTGAAGATACTTCGAAAGAAGAATTGATTAAAAAATTCTTTTCGGTAGAATTCACACGTTTCTATAACTACTATCAAAAAGCACAAAATCTAAATGCTTCTGATTCAAGAGGAAATGACTCTGATGGCGGACGAGAGTACAGCAGCAATGATAATTCAACTCGTTATTTCATCAATGTTGGTAAAAAAGATGGTCATGATTGGATGAGCCTTAAAGATTTCTTGAGAGATATTCTTGAGTTGGGAAGAGACGATGTTTTCAAAGTTGATGTGAAGGATAGTTTTTCATTTTTCAATACTGACAACGAACTTCAAGAAAAAGTGTTATCATTTTTCAATGATTTTAAGCACAATGGTCGTTTTGTGAATGTTGAAGTGAGCGAAGATAAAGGTCGTGGAACAAGTCGAAGTAAAAGACGTTCTGGTGGCAGACGTTCTTCGGATAGCGATTTTAAACCAAGAAAAGAGAGACGCTCATCAAATGACAGAAGTTCTTCAAATGATTCAAGAGACAATAAAAGAAGTCGCAGAAGTTCTGATGATTCAAAACCAAGAAGCTCCAAAACCAGCGACAATAAAGGTTTAAACAGAAAGCAAAGACGTGCAATGGGCGATTATAAGCCTGTTGGACCAAGCTTTACGCCTCCACGACGTTCAAGACGCAAGGATTCTTGATTTCTGGAAGATTATTAGGCACAGATAACTATAGTAAGCTGTTAGCCAAAGGTCAAAAACCAATGGCTAACAGCTCTAACGAAAGTTAATATTTAGTCAAAATTGTAAGGTTTGAAATGTTTTTACGTTTTGATTGTTATTTTTATGGTTAATTTTACCGTATGAGACACCTACTTTTACTTTTATCATTTTTATTAACCGCTTCCCTTTGCTTTTCGCAGGAAGAGGATATAACTGTGAAAGGAACTGTCATCAGTACAACCACAACGCAACCTCTTGAAAGCGTAAATATTGTCAATCTGAATCTGGTAAAAGGAACATCTTCAGATGAAAATGGACAATTTGAAATTCGTGCAAAGGCCAATGACACTTTGCACTTTTCATATTTGGGTTATAAATCCATCAAGGTTAAAGTTACTAATGACTGGGTGAAATTTGGGGAAGTAAAGATTGAAATGACAGAGCTTGCGCTCGCGCTGGAAGAAGTAGTGGTGAAACAACTCAAACTTACAGGATATTTGGAGGTAGATATTGCGCAAGTGCCTATCAAAACAAATTATCGTTATAGCATTTCTGGTCTGTCAACTGCTGGTTACGAATCAGGAAATAACTCTAAACAAGGATTGACCAAAGTACTTGGCTCCATTTTTAATCCTGCTGATGTATTACACAACATTTTTGGTAAAAAGCCAAAAGAAATGAGAAAACTACGTCAAATGAAACAGGATGATGAAATCAGAAATCTGTTGGCAACACGTTTTGACAGAGAAATGCTATTGGTTTTACTTCAGGTTGACAAAGTCGATTTGGATGAGATTGTAAGCCAATGCAATTATTCCAAAGATTTCATTGAAACTGCAAACGACCTTCAAATATTGGATGCCATCAACGAATGTTATGAAGAGTATAAGGTTTTGAGCCGAAATAGAGGTTAGAATTTTGAAATTACCTGTTTTCCAAAATTGTCTTTAAGCTTTCAAGTCCTTCTTCAAAATCTTTGCCGACTGTTTTATCCATATTAAAGAACAGAAAGAAAATATTCGAAGGCATTTGATTGACACCTGAAAATCCCCAAACAACTTCCGTAGAATTCTCATCAACTTTATTGACTTTGATATAAGCATCCGATTGCGATTTCCAAGGTTTAAAAAAGCGTAGTTGACTTTCCACAATCTGATTTTCCAGGAGTCTAGTCAATTCTTGTTCGCCCGAACCAACATCACTGTTACCTTCCCATTTGTTGATGAATCCAATTTCACCATCAATACCAACTGTAGTTTGCTTCATATTCGGCTCTTTCTTTTTCCAAGGCGACCAATGATCCTGATTTTTGATGAATTTCAAATAATTGTACACTTCAGGAAGCGGCTTTTGGATCACTATACTTCTATTTACGTGATATTTTTTAGGAGCAATCAGGGCAAGAACAACAATCAATACTATGATTGAAGCCAGAATATAAATGAAAGTCATCATAAGAAACAATTTTGTTGGTTAGAGATTCTAATTTAGTGATAATTCTATTGATTATAAAATCGTTTGATGATGTCATCATAACTCTTTAGCGAATTTCTTACCCAATCCATCCGTTTTTGAAGCATCTCTTCTTCAGTAAGTTGCCATTTAATATCTGAAGCCTTCAATTTGGCAGTAACGTGCTGCAGAACAATCGCTGCAGAAACAGAGATGTTCAAACTTTCGGTAAAACCAGCCATTGGGATTTTTAAAAAACAGTCAGCATTATCCAATACTTCTTCAGAAAGACCTTCTCGCTCTCGACCGAAGAAAAAACAGGATTTTTTGGTTACATCAAAATCTTGAAGCAAGCAGTCATTGCGATGAGGCGTTGCAGCTACAATTTGATAGCCTTTTGATTTTAAATCAGAGAGACATTCTTTGGCCGAATGATACCGATTCAAATCGACCCATTTTTGTGCACCCATCGCAATTTCCCTATCAATTCGTTTTCTGTTGCGTTCCTCAATAATATTGATTTCCTGAATCCCAAAAACATCGCAAGACCTAATTACAGCACTCGTGTTGTGCAATTGATAAACGTCTTCCGTGGCAACCGTAAAATGCTTGGTACGCTGCGATAATACCTGTAAGTACTTTTCCTTTCGAGATTCCGTCAGGAAACTCTCCAAATATTCCAAAAGCTTAATGTCTGCCATAATTCAAAATTAGTAAATTTATAAACTGAAATCCTATTCTTGACAAAGGATGCATAGTAAGTTTTGCCACGAATACACTAATGTTTTTTAGTGGGTTTAATCAAATTATTCGTGAATTTGTGGCTAATAAAATTATTACAAATAATGAAAAAACACCTAGTAGTGCTCACGGGAGCAGGAATAAGTGCCGAAAGTGGTATCAAAACATTTCGGGATGCGGATGGTCTTTGGGAAGGCCACGATGTGATGGAAGTTGCTACACCAGAAGGATTTTTGGCAAATCCTGCTTTGGTGTTGGAGTTTTACAATCAACGTCGCAGACAGTTGTTTGAAGTGGAACCTAATTCGGCGCATTATGATTTGGCAGCTTTGGAAAATGAATTTAAGGTATCCATCATCACCCAAAATGTGGATGATTTGCACGAACGCGCTGGCAGTAGTGATGTGACCCACCTTCACGGCGAACTTCTAAAGTCACGAAGTATCACCAATGACGAGGAGTTTTACGAATGTACGGTTGACATCAATTTAGGGGATGTCTGTCCGAAAGGTCATCAATTGCGTCCACACATCGTATGGTTTGGAGAAGCAGTACCAATGATTGAAAAGGCAGCAGAAATCTGTGAAACTGCCGATATTTTGTTGATTATTGGCACTTCGATGCAAGTCTATCCAGCAGCTGGACTTATTCATTATGTGCCAAAAGATATTCCTATTTATTTCATTGACCCAAAACCAAGTATGCAAAGCAAAGGTCAGCTCAACATCATTGCTGAAAGCGCCACCGTTGGAATGAAAAAATTAATCTCTCTGATTAAATCTTGATTATTTATTCAGATGGATTTCCCTTAAATGTTCCATCCTATTGCGTTCCAAGAAATCATCAATCGTTTCAAAATGTTCAATGACACGTTGGTCCTTGAATTCAAACACTTTTTGCGATAATCCTTGGAGGAAATCTCGGTCGTGAGAGACCAAAATCAAAGTGCCATCAAAATCCATTAGTGCTTCTTTCAACACATCTTTTGATTTCAAATCCAAATGGTTCGTAGGCTCATCGAGAATCAGCAAATTAACGGGTTCCAAAAGCAATTTCACCATCGCCAAACGCGTCTTTTCACCACCAGAAAGCACACTTACTTTTTTGTCGATATCATCGCCTTTGAACATAAAACGTCCCAAAATATTCTTTATTTGGGTTCGAATATCGCCTTCGGCAACTTCATCAACCGTTTGGAAAATGGTTAAGCCTTCATCCAATAAGGACGCTTGATTTTGTGCAAAATAACCTACTTTCACGTTGTGACCCAATGCGCAATGTCCCTCTACATCAATTTCACCCATAATGGCTTTTATCATCGTGGATTTTCCTTCACCATTGCGACCAACAAATGACACTTTTTCGCCACGGGAAATGGACATATTCGCATTTTTAAAGACAACCTTGTCACCATATGATTTGGACAAATCTTTCACGGTCACAGGATAGTCTCCTG
>Ga0207828_100506_pt1 | contig 11129 bp, 10 predicted proteins | sample TtaePargueraPR_11_FD_187276 | JGI IMG/M metagenome (GOLD analysis project Ga0207828, IMG submission 187276) | Aerobic enrichment media microbial communities from Bioluminiscent Bay, La Parguera, Puerto Rico - Tt and P2 (3) (SPAdes) | ecosystem: Environmental > Aquatic > Marine > Unclassified ...
CCCTCTTTCACGACCGAATTGGCGGGAAGATTGAATTCTACCATCTCTCAAATCCTCTCTTGCCGCGCCTTAATAGACGCGCTCTTTCGGCTCGATATACGACACTTCATCGGTCAGGGTGAAGTTGTTGACCGGACGATAGGTCAGATCAACGCCATACCCCTTCTCGGTGTCGACAGTGGCGATCGTGTGCTTCATCCAGACTTCGTCATCGCGCTTCGGATAATCTTCGTGGGCATGTGCACCACGCGATTCATGACGCGCTTCTGCCGAATTCATGGTTGCTGCGGCACAGGTCATCAGGTTCTCAAGTTCGAGAGTCTCGACCAGGTCCGAGTTCCAGATGAGCGAACGATCCGAAACGCCGACGTCGGGAAGCGTCTTTGCGGTCTCGGAAAGTTTGCCAACGCCCTCTTTGAGGATTTCCGAGGTACGGAACACGCCGCAGTTGCCCTGCATGACGCGCTGCATTTCCAGACGGATATCGGCAGTCGGACGCGAACCTTTTGCCCAGCGCAGACGGTCGAAACGTGCAATCGCCTCGTCGCCATCGGTGGTTTTGAGTTCCTTGAACGGTGCCTTGGTATCGACCACTTCGGCGGCATGAAGACCACATGCACGGCCAAAGACAACAAGATCGAGCAGCGAGTTGGTGCCCAGACGGTTTGCACCATGGACCGACACGCAAGCTGCTTCACCAGCCGCCATCAGGCCCGGAACGATTGCGTTCGGGTTGTCAGCGGTCGGACGCAGAACTTCGCCCTTATAGTTGGTCGGAATGCCGCCCATGTTGTAATGGACCGTCGGAAGAACCGGAATCGGTTCCTTGGTCGCATCAACACCGGCAAAGATTTTCGCGGTTTCGGTAATACCCGGCAGACGTTCCCACAGCACTTCCGAACCAAGATGTTCAAGATGCAGGTGGATATATTCGCCGTGCTCGCCAACACCACGACCGTCACGGATTTCCTGTGCCATACCACGCGACACGACGTCACGCGATGCAAGATCCTTAACGGTCGGCGCATAACGTTCCATGAAACGTTCGCCTTCGGAGTTGGTCAGGTACCCACCTTCGCCACGTGCGCCTTCGGTGATCAGGCAGCCAGAACCGTAAATGCCGGTCGGGTGGAACTGAACGAATTCCATGTCCTGAAGACCAAGACCCGCACGGGCCACCATGCCATGACCGTCACCGGTACAGGTATGTGCCGAGGTGCAGCTAAAGAATGCACGGCCATAACCGCCAGATGCCAGAATGACCATCTTGGCATTGAAGCGGTGCAGCTCGCCGGAATCCAGATCCCAGGCAACCAGACCTTTGCACGAACCGTCTTCATCCATGATCAGATCAAGGGCGATATATTCGACAAAGAATTCTGCTTTGTGCTTCAGGCACTGCTGATACAGGGTATGCAGCATCGCGTGACCGGTACGGTCAGCAGCAGCACAGGCACGTTCAACCGGCGCCTTGCCGTGGTCGCGGGTGTGACCACCGAACGGGCGCTGATAGATTTTACCGTCTTCGGTACGCGAGAACGGCATGCCGTAATGTTCAAGTTCATGAACCGCCGGAACGGCGTTACGGCACATATATTCGATCGCGTCCTGGTCACCAAGCCAGTCGGACCCCTTGACGGTGTCATACATATGCCACTGCCAGTGATCCTCGGACATGTTGCCAAGCGATGCACCGATACCGCCCTGGGCAGCAACGGTGTGCGAACGGGTCGGGAAGACCTTGGTGATACATGCAGTTTTCAGGCCGGCTTCAACCGTACCGAGCGTCGCGCGAAGACCTGCGCCGCCTGCACCCATAACGACGACGTCGTAGTTATGGTCGATAATTTTATATGATTCAGTCATTGGCTCAGGCTCCGGCAAAAACGATACGCAGGACTGATACGATGGCTGCCACAGACAGGAAGGCTGCGACGGCTTTGATCAGCATCAGCGAAATCACTTCTGCTTTACGGTTATGCACATAATCTTCGATCACGACCTGCAGGCCATGCGTGAAATGCACAGCAACGCTGACGATCATCAGGATCATCATGGTCGAATGGAAGTACGAGCTCAACCAGGCGTGAACGGCATCATAATCGGCCGTGTGCCCTGCAAGAATCGAAAGAATGAACCAGATACCGAGCGGAAGGTTTGCAGCAGCGGTTACGCGCTGGGTCCACCAGTGCGAAGAGCCACTTTTAGCAGAACCGAGACCGCGAACACGGCCTAGATCGGATTGCATCTTCATGACAAGTTTGTCCCCTCTTGCCCGGCCTTAGGCCAGACCGATGATCCAGGTGATGATGGTCAGCACAACTGCCGCGCCAAGGACGATCGGGTTGCCTTTGGCAGCACCCTCATTCGTCAGGCCGCGACCAGTATCCCAGACAAGGTGACGGATACCGTTGCAAGCGTGGTAATAAAACGCCGCTGTCCAACCGAACAGCAGCAGCAGACCAAACCACGAGGTGAAAAATCCGTGATAGCCGTTGAAGGCTTCACGACCAGCGCCGGCACCAATCAGCCAGGACGCCAAAAATACGAAACCAATGGCAAGGCCGACACCCATCGCACGGAACGTGATGGACATCTTTGCCGTCATCGGAAGCCGGTACACCTGCAAGTGCGGAGACAGCGGCCGATTGGCTTTGCTCATAGCGGAATTGCCTCTTCTCAAAGTAGCTGGCGGGAAAGCAGGGTTTATTTACCCATGCAGCGGGTTTGAGTCAATCTGAACCCCTTTGTAAACCAAAGATTTCAGTAACAAAAACGCCTCAACTGCCTCCGTTAAACTACGTAGGTTGACCTCTCAGACACCGTAAACACCCTGCGGGAAGGGCATATTGAAAGACACGGGTCATTCACTTACGGCGTAACGTGCTTTTAGCAATCGCACAATTAGACCTTATTACGCAAGGAAACAGACAGTCGATCACGGTCTAACTCATTCAAACATGATGACCCTGTCGTCTGCGATCAACTCCCCGCGCGCACGTTATCGAGGTAATCTGAGGAAAAGTCGGTTCGAACCTCGCACCAAAGCAGTTTGTGATCTGACATCTGATGCTTGCGGTAATAATTGCGGAAATAGGCCTTCTTCTTGTCACGGTCGCGCACATTATTGTTGCTGTCATGATCAAATGCGTTGCCCCAGACTTGATCAATATACTGCTCGGCATCCGTATCGCGATAGATCACATCAAACATGTCAAACACACCCGATCGCAACAGCCGGAAACGGTCATCAGCAAGGCGAAAGGCAATCTGGTCATAATGATGCTTGCCCGACAGGCTTGATGGCGCATCCTTGATCGCATCAGGCACGACAAACCCCGCATCTTCAAGCGCCTTCATCGTCTTGTGCTCCGGGGAGACGATATTGAAATCCCCCAGCAGGATGAAGTTTGCCGCCTTGTCGTGAACTTCCTGCTCGCGGGCCTGCCGGGCGGCAAGGAACCGGGCAATCTTTTCAATTTCTTCGCGACGCTGTGCCATCTCAGGACTATTTTCTGACGCATTGCCGTAATAGATATGCACCGTACACAGCTTGAACTTGAACCAGCCGGACTGGAACGCCACCGAAAATGGGGTTCGGGCAAACTGAACCGACTGATCTGCGGGGGCATCTTCCCCGCGTTCAACGATACGCTGCCCGATTGGCAGAACAATCTCGCCTGCTTCGCGGCGGAAAATGACCTTTGACTTGCGAAAAACAAAGGCCAGCCGTTCGCTGTTGCCGCGATCCCCTTCGGTCGTGTCGGTGACGATGTAATCCCATCCCACCCCAAGATGATCGCGCATCAGCGTTTCAAGCGCCGCCAAATCGTCATTCACTTCCTGAACGGCAACCAGATCGAAATGATCGATGATTTCAGCGATATACATCATCGATTCCACGTTGCGCGCATACGCTCCGCCATTGCCGAAATGCATCAGGTTCCACGACGCCAACCGAAAGCTTTGGGTTTCGGCCTCAGCGCCATCAAGGATTTGCGATTTCAGCTCCGACTTCAAACGCAGCAACGCCTCGGCCACAAACCGTCGATGACTGACCGGTTCAATATTCTGGATGGGTTTGACATTGGTCATCGCAAACCTGCCTGATCGTTCATGGTGAATATGCAACCTTACGCTATTCAACCCTGAATTAAAGTTACAGTTTGCAAAACAACCTGAAAGGTTGCGCATCCTCAGCGCGGCATCAACACCGTGTAATCAAAATCAAGCAACACATCAGACTGATATTTGCCGTCCTCGCCCTTAAGCGGGAAGTCACTGGCCTGGCGATCACGCACCGCGACAAGACGCAAACGAAGCGCGCCAAGGTCACGCCGACCGGGCACTTCAAATTTGCCCAGAACTTCCGACCAGGCAAAGATCGTATCGCCGGCAAAGGCCGGATTGGCATGTGCACCGGCATTGATCGCGGCAATTCGAAACGCATTGCCAAGCCCGTTGAATGAAAGCGCCCGGCACAGCGAAATGATATGCCCGCCATAAATCAACCGCTTGCCAAATCGCCCGCCATTGGCCGCGACCTGATCGAAATGAACCTTGGCGGTGTTTTGATAAAGCCGGGTCGCGATCTGATGCTCGGCTTCTTCAAGGGTCATGCCATCGACATGATCAATTTTCTCGCCGACATAATAGTCATCCCAACGATGCGGCGATCCGGAAAGCTCGGTGGAATAGCCCGATACATCAAGCCCGACCGGGATCTGAAACGCTTCGGGTGCGACCACACCGGGCAGTTCGGGCAGAACCGTTTCCGGGGCCGGGGCACTTTCATCGCGCTTGCGCACCATGACCCAGCGATTGTAATCCAGCACCATCTCGCCGCGCTGATTGCGCCCGACGGAATTGACATAAACCACACCTGTCTTGCCGTTGGAATTTTCCTTGATCCCGGTCACGGTCGACACCGAACTCACCGTATCCCCCGGATAGACCGGAACGCCAAACACGCCCCCGGCATAGCCCAGATTGGCGACTGCATTCAGCGACACATCGGGCACCGTTTTGCCAAACACCATATGAAATGCCAGCAAGTCATCCACCGGGGCGGCCTTAAAGCCGATGCTTTGGGCAAACTCGTCAGACGACTGCACGGCAAAGCGCGGGCCATACAGCCCGGTATAAAGTGCGACATCACCGCTTGTGATCGTGCGCGGCGTGGCGTGGCGGATTTCCTGTCCGATCTGGAAATCCTCAAAATAATTGCCCGGATTGGTTTTTGACATTCGATTGCCTCCCCTGAAAGGCCGGATTTTCTGTGAAATGTCGATGCGCGCCGCTTGGCTGTCTTGGATGCAGCCATTTTCATCCGGCGCGAACCGTTTGTCTGCGTACAGGCAGGCCTGTCAGGCGGCGTCCATTTCCGCGATCAGATCGGCCATGGCGACCAGCTTCTTGGCCGACACCACATGCAGATTTTCAATCAGTTTGCCATCAACCACGACAACGCCCTTGCCCGCAGCACTGGCTTCTTCGTGCGCCGCAATGATCTTGCGCGCCCAGTCAATCTCCTCCTCTGCCGGGGCGAAGGCCGCGTTTGCAGCCGCAATGGTTTTGGGATGAATAAGCGTCTTGCCATCAAAGCCGAACTCGCGTCCCTGCTTGCAGGACGCCTCAAACCCGGCATCATCTGACAGATCAAGATGCACGCCATCAAGGATCGCCAACCCATAGGCCCGTGCGGCCAGCACACACAAACCAAGACTGGTCACCATCGGCAAACGGTCAGGGGTATGGGCACAGTTCAGATCCTTGGCAAGGTCCGACGTCCCCATGACAAACCCGCCCAAACGCGGATGGGCGCCTGCAATTTCCTTGGCATTAAGCATCGCAAGCGGGGTTTCCATCATGCACCAGATGGTCATGCCCTCATGTGCGCCTTCGGCCTCCATGATATTGGCGACCTGACGAACGGTATCGGCACTTTCGACCTTGGGCAGCAGGATAGCATCGGCCGATGTCTTGGATGCGGCCACGATATCGGCATGGCCCCATGGCGTGTTCAGGCCATTGGTCCGGATCTGGATTTCACGTTTGCCATAGTCGCCCTCGGCCAAAGCACTGACAATCTGATCGCGTGCGGTATCCTTGGCATCAGGTGCCACCGCATCCTCAAGATCAAGAATAAGCCCATCGGCGGGAAGGGTGCGGCCCTTTTCAAGGGCACGCGCATTGGAACCCGGCATATACAAAACAGAGCGGCGCGGACGTGGGGCAGCAGCCATCAGGAATCTCCCGTTTGATAATATTCGTACAATATTTGAATTTAATTTTTACGAAAATTACCCAAACTTGTTTTCCCCTGCAACCCAATTTTTGCGGTGCGGCATGATCACATCGCCGCACCATCACCAATATCATCTAGAATAACAGCTTCGGGCTCAGTCCGGCAAAACCGCTACTGGTGTTTTCATCCTCGACGGTGACGACAGCACTGCGTCCGGCAACAAGGCGGACATCGTCAGGTACGTCTTCAAGCTCGACCCGGACCGGGACACGCTGTGCCAACCGCACCCAGCTAAAGGTCGGCTTGACTTGGGCAAGGCCCGCCGAACTGCCCGAACGTTCGCTATCCTGAATACCGCTTGCGATGCTGACGACATGGCCATGCAGCGGGCGATCCTCGCCCATCAACATCACCTTGACGCGATCCCCCACCGCAATGCGCGGCAGTTTGTTTTCCTCGAAATACCCCGCAACATAGAACGAGCTGCTATCGACAAGGGCGGCAATGGCACTGCCGGCCCCAACATAAGCCCCGCGGCGCAGCGAAAAGTTGGTCACAACCCCGTCAACCGGCGCCACCACACTGGTGCGCGACAGATCAAGTTCGGCCAACGCCAGATCCGCCTTGGCCAGATCAACATCGGCCTGTGCCGTCGAAAGGTCGGTTTTGACCTGTTCCTTTTTCTGATCGGTGACAACATCGCTATCAAGCCCGCCATAACGGGTCACTTCGCGCTTAGCCTGATCACGCGCGGCAATTGCGTTTTCAAGTTTCGCACGTGCCTGATCGACCGCCACCTGATAGCGCGCCCGATCAATGGTAAACAGCACATCGCCCGCCGTGACCGGCTGGTTGTCAGTAACCATTACCTCGGATACCAGCCCGCCAATATCGGGGGCGATGGAAATCACATCCGCACTGATCCGTCCATCGCGCGTCCAGGGTTCGTTCATATAGTAATCATAAAGATGCCATCCACCGACACAGGCGATCAGCACAAGCAAACTTGTGAACCCGATGCGCAGGCTTTTTAAAACGATATTTTTCATCACGTCACCTATTTCAGAAAGACGGCCGAAAGCCCGGTCAGGATCAGCACATAAAGCGCAAGGTCGGTCAGCGCCGGATGGACGGTCATTTTGTAAAAACCGATCCGCGCCAGACCAAAATGGGTGACTTTCAGGCACCCCCATGCTGCAATTGCCAGAACCAGAAAGGTCGGGACATACAGGCCGTAAAGATTGAATGTCGGATTGATCATGCTGTTTCTCCCATGATCGTCGGCTGGGTCGGCAATATGCCGCCACCCGTTTGTGTCTGCAGGCGCGGTGCACCTGTTTTTGAAAGATTGCGACGCAGCGCCACCAACGGCACCAGAAGCCGTTCACGATCCGCCCGGCTCGGGTCATTGACCACCAGCCGAAGCAGGTTATCGACTTCTTCGACAATCCACGGATCGGGCAGGCGATCCGCATCCATCAGGCGCGCTTCGAAATGGCGCGCGATGGACCGCAAAAGCACCTTGATGCGATTGGAAACCGGCTTGCTGGTAAACAGCGTCGCCTGACGCAAATCATACAGGCAGGAGGCAATCGTCACTTCGGGCATCACCCGGATCAGGGTATCGCGATACTGCGGCGCCATCGCCAGGCGGGGCAGGATCAAACCTTGGCGATCAAGCAACCGGCGCACAAGGATCAAACGCCCATGGGCAATTGATCCACGCGCAATCGCGGCAATATCGCGCCAATTGGCCCGCACCAGACGCATGATCGACCGATCTGCCGGCACCACCCGGATAAAGGCGGTTGCAATTACCGCGGCGGCAAAGCCCGCAAGCGATGCCACGCCCCCGCCCAGAATGGTCTCGATATCGCTGCTATAGGTCGTATCAAGGTTCAGGATCATGACAAGGTTGACCACCATCGCCAGACCAAACCCGTATGTCGCCTGCGACGTCATCATGACACCGAGCAAAATGCAATAAGGCGCAAATGACAGGGCCAATAACGGAAAACCATCGATACCGGGCAGGATCACAAGGTTGTAGAAAACAACCGCACCGACAGCCATCGTCGTGTACCGAATAAAGCCCTTGAGCGCCGGTACCGGGTTATCAAGAAACGACATGATCGAACTGCCAACCGCGGCCATCATCGCCGCCGTGCCGCCCTGGGGCCATCCGGAAAGGATCCAGAACGCACAGACCGCAGCGATTGCCATGACCGCGGAAAGACCACTGCGCGCGGCCCCGTTGGCATCGCGGTCCAGTGCCTCGGCACCGGCAGTTGCACGCCAACGATTGACAACGTCGCCGGGCGCATTGCCCGCACGAATGCCATCCCAAAGAATCCGGCAGTCATGATAGAAATCAAGCAATCTGTGCAACCGGTCACACAGATTGATCATCAAAAGCCCGCCCCAGTCAGAGGACTGCTCGACCTTCCCGCGAAACGCGGTGACACGTTCATGCAGGCTGGCCGTCAGGTCCGGGTCATATGTTTCCTGATTGGCATGACCGATGATGTCATCACACAGATCACGCAATTGCGCGGGCAGCGTCACATTCTCCGCCGCAAGCGCTGTCAGGCGGTCATGTACGGCATAACAAACCGGCAACAGGGCCGCCATCGCACTTTGCAATGCCTGCAATTCGTGCGTTCGCCCGGAAAAACGCGATTTTTCGTACCCCAGATGCAACGCCATGCCACGCAGCTCGCCAAGGTCGGCGGCGATACGCGCCCGGTCACGATCAAGCTGGTCCGGGTCCATATCCGCATCAAAGCTTTCGGTGATAAGCTTGGCAACATCGCCCATCCAGCCATTGATCTGCGATGCGATGACCGGACCGATATGGCGCGGCAGGATGATATGCCCGACCAGCGTCGCACACAGAATGCCCAGTGTAATTTCCTGAAACCGCGCAATCGCCGTCGGGAATATCGACATTGGGTCTGTCACACTCGGAAAGCCGATCAGCGCCACCGTGTAACCGGCCAGCATCAAAAGATAACTGCGCGGTGTACGATCAAGTCTGGCAAAGAACAAACAGGTTCCCACCCAGACGGCCAGAACAGCACAAAGCACCACGGGCGCATTCACCAGATTGGGGATCAGCACAACGGAAACCACCGCACCCAGCAACGTGCCCAATACCCGGTAAACAGCCTTGGAGGCCAGAATGCCAGAAAACGGGTGGGCAACGATATAAACCGTTGCCATCGCCCAGACCGGTCGATCAAGATCAAATGCAAACGCAATATAAAGCGCCAGTATCGCCGCCACGAATGTCTTGACCGAAAAAATCCAGTCCGTGGCTTTGGGCCGAAGGGCCAGGATATTTTGCAACATCTGCTGTCCTCCCGCCTATTCGGATGCGTCGCGCATATCAAGCCGCGTCAGCAACTCGCGCATGACATCAAGTGTGATGTTAAGGTGATCATCAGACACATTGGCCGTCAGCTCGCCGCGCAAATTGCCCAGCAGGACTTCGATCTCGCTCGCCTTCGCGCACCCCGCATCGGTCAGGGCGACCATCTTTGCGCGTCGGTCATTGGGATCAGAAACACGGGAAACCAATCCGTCGCGCTCAAGCTGATCGATGACACGCACCAGTGACGGACCCTCGACACCGATTTCCTCGGCAATCATACCCTGTCGCACGGCACCGCCATGACGGTGCAAAACGATCAGTGGCAGGACCATGGTTTGCGAAAGCCCATGCGCCTGAAGGGTTCGATTGACCTCGCGCTGCCAGCAACGTGCGACGCGCATCAGGGCACTGCCAAGGGTCAGATAAGGGGTGTTTTGATCAATATTTTCCATAGCCCGAACCATAACAGAAAAATTAGATAGGATTCTAACTATTATAATTCTATCAGTTATGATCTACGCGCATAGGTCGACCATTGCCCCATGCATATCTGCATACGCACCCCAAAACATCGATAAAACAGGAAGGTAAGCTTATTCCGGCTTGCCGAACAAACCGGTCATCAACATGCTGGTCACGCTCGGCACTTCATTAAGCGCCCGACCATTGGCCAGAAACACCACCACCGTGTTTTGGTCAGGGAACCAGGAAAACTCGGCTGAATAGCCAAAATAGATGCCGTCATGGCCCCAGACCGGACCCCAGTCGCTGGACCCGATCATCAGCCCATAGCCATAAGACCCGTCGCCGGCAAAAACCTTATCGGTTGTCGCCCGTTCAAGCGCGTTTGGCCCCAACAACACGCCATTCACGAACAGAGCTCGGGCAAATTTGACCATGTCCTCGGCCGTGGAAATCACCCCGCCGTCGGCCAGTTGATCGCCAACATCATAATCGGTGACGTCTTCAAGCTGCCCGTCGCCATCGGCATCATCAAACCCGCGCGCAAGTGAGGCTGGCCTTGGAAACCGGCCAAAGGATGTATTGATCATCTCGGCCGGTTCGAAAATCCGGCGGTTAAACACCGCCTCGATATGATCGCCCTCGACCGCCTCGATCATGACACCAAGCAGGATGAAATTGCTGTTGGATGGCGCATAATTCTTGCCCGGTTCGAAATAGGCTTCGCGATCGGCAATCAACGACAACAGTTCGACATTGCGCCAGCCATGCTGCGGATCCCGCCCGACCAGCTGGAAAAAGAACTCGCCATCAAGGTAATCGGGGATGCCGGAACTGTTGCGCAACAGATCACGGATGGTTGCACTCTCGGCATTGGCAATCCGCCCCTGATATTCTTTGGGCAGGAATTTTCCAATCTTGTCGGACAAATCAATCCGCTTTTCCGATGCCAGTTGCAGGGTCACAACCGCGGTCATCATCTTGGTCAGCGACCCGATGTAAAACTGTCGGTCGTGCGTCATGCCGGTCTCGGGCCGGACGCTGGCA
>Ga0207828_100507_pt1 | contig 11121 bp, 8 predicted proteins | sample TtaePargueraPR_11_FD_187276 | JGI IMG/M metagenome (GOLD analysis project Ga0207828, IMG submission 187276) | Aerobic enrichment media microbial communities from Bioluminiscent Bay, La Parguera, Puerto Rico - Tt and P2 (3) (SPAdes) | ecosystem: Environmental > Aquatic > Marine > Unclassified ...
TAAACAAGCTGCAACTTGTACAAGCAAAAAGGAACAAAATACCGTAAAATTTTATGAATGATTTCATAAGTGTATGTTTTATAGAGTTCAAAACTATGTACGAGAAAAATCAGCGTTCAGTTTTGATGGGATAAATGGTCTGTCCGATGAAATTTTTAGGGAATTTTTCATCATCCTCAAAGCCCAATTCAATATCTCTTCCATCGTGAGGAATGTAATTCGTCTTAAAAATATAATCCCAAATGCTCAATGTCAATCCATAATTGACGCCATATTTTGCGTGTTTCGGTAAATTTTTTGCGTGATGCCAAATGTGCATTTTTGGATTGTTCAATACATATTTCAACGGACCATAATTCCAACCTAAATTCGCGTGATTCAAATGTCCGATAGCGATAGCGAAGAAATGAACAATGGCGACATCTTTGGCGTCAAAACCACCAATGATGGCAATGGGAATATACAATAATGATTTGTAAACGATGGGTTCCATCCAATGATAACGAAGGTGTGCCGCAAAGCCCATTTCCTTTACAGAATGATGTACTTTATGAAAGTTCCAAAGAAACGGCACGCGATGCAATAATCTATGCGTGTTCCATTGTACAAAATCGCTCACAAGGAAAAAGATAAAAAGTCCGAGTGCTTTTGGCATATCATCTACATCAAATAATTGTAAATCTGAAAGTTGTAATCCAATAACCGAAAGCAAATCATTAAAAACTTCAGCAGCAGTATTGGAAAGCGCAATCAAGACAATCAAATTCAGCAAAAAGAAATTGAAGAACATATAAAACGTGTCGAGCCAAAAATCCTTTCTAAAAATCGATTGATTTTTTCGCCAAGGAAAAAGAATTTCCAACACCCAAACCACTAAAGAAATGATAATTAACCCATAAAAAAAGTTGTCCCAATTATTGACCTCGAAAATTTGGTGTTTCAAGTAGTTCCAATAATTGCGATAGGATTTTGATATGACCTCAATATATTTCTCCATACTTTTTCCACAAAAGCGGAAATCTATTCAATTTATAATGTTTTAATCAATTCCCTAAAAAGCGTAACCATATTCGGTTCTGCTTTTGCAGCCATCGCCAAAATTTCGTTGATGTCCACAGGCTTTAGATTATCTGGGTCGCATTCATCTGTCAAAACTGACACTGCTGCGGCTTTTAAATTGAGATGATTGGCAACAATAATTTCAGGAACCGTACTCATCCCGACAGCATCTGCTCCTATTATTTGTAGCATTCTGTACTCTGCACGTGTTTCAAGTTGAGGACCAACCATTGATGCATACACACCTTTGTGAAGTACAATATTTTTTTCTTTTGCGATGGCTTCAAATTTTGAATTGATTTCTCCATCGTAAGGTTGACTCATATCCGCAAAACGCTCGCCAAGGTGCTCCACACCTTTGAAAGCCAATGGTGAACCTCCTTGAAGGTTGATATGGTCATCAATCAGCATCAATTCACCTTTTTTGAAGTTCAGGTTGACAGCTCCGGAAGCATTCGATACCAAAAGTGTATGAATACCCAGTTTTTCCATAATACGTACAGGGTAGGTGACATCTTGTAGCGTGTAACCTTCATAAATGTGAAAACGGCCTTGCATCACGATGACTTTTTTGCCTTCGAGAATGCCATAAATCAATTTGCCTTTATGGAACTCAACGGTTGCCGTTGGAAAATTTGGAATGTGATTATAACTGACTTCGTGAAGTATTTCAACATCGTTAATCAACTGGCCCAATCCTGTGCCAAGGATGATGCCAATTTCTGGATTTTCAAAGCCTTTTGCCTGTAAATATTCGGTAGTTTCGTTTATAAATTTAATCATTGTCAGGAATATAAAATTGTTTTAATTGTGGATAGTGTTCCATATCCTCAAAGGTATCGATATCATTTAATTCTTTCAATAAATGTACATCGTAATTCTGAAGGTCTTGTAAAGTTTCGGAAAGCACGGAATCAGTTCCCCATTTTTTATTGATGAAAACTTTTGGAAGCAATTCATCCATTGCAAACAGATAATAACCACCATCTTTTGCTGGGCCTATCACAGCATCATTGTTTTCAAGTTGGTCAAAGGCTTCGTTGATAAGGTCACTTTGAAGGTCGAGCAAATCACTGCCGATGATGCATACTTTCTGATAGCCCATTCCGAACAGTGTTTCAAACGCATTACGCATACGTTCGCCCAAATCAGTACCTTTCTGCAACTTTTTGTGGAAATATTCGGCATCCCAAATATCATTTTTCAGGATATTTTCAGAATAAAAAACGAATCGGTCGCACTGTGTTTTTTTTGAAATTTCGCAAGTATGATTTAAAAGAAACCTGTAAACTTCCAAAGCAGCTTCGTCGCCGATAGTTGTTGCCAAACGTGTCTTGCATTTGCCCAATTCAGGATTTCTTGTGAAGATAATCAGTGCCTTATCTGATGAAGGAAGATGAAAATCAAAATCAGCGTCATCGTCGCTGACGGAATCTTTTTTGCTTAACAAACCCATTTATTCAATTGTAAATTTTTATACCACGATGAAGCCATTGTGCCCAATGTTTGGAAAATGCGTGGATGCTGTCGGTTTCTTTCGATTGATTGTCATAAAGTGGAAAGTTATTGTTTTTCCATTCAAAAATGCCGCCGTAGAGATTGTAAACATTCGTATAGCCAGCTTTTTTAAGCTTATCAGCTACTGTTTCTGAACGAATTCCCAAGGAGCAATACACCACAATTTTTTCATCCTTGTCGGGGATTTTAGAGGTAATTGGTTCCAAACTAAAATCATTATAGCCGACAAAAATGGCGTCCTTCAAATGACTGACGTCATATTCATTCTGTTCCCTAGCATCCAAAATGATGGCCTTCGTTTTCGGCATTGCCAATTCTTGAACTGAAATGTAAGGAACCTCATTGGAATTGTGCACTTTCAGCAATTCATCCAATGATTTTTGTGCACTTATTTGAAGTGAGAAAAATGAAATTGCTATGAAAAGAAATTGTTTCAATCTACAGAAAATAGTTTACGCTACACTTCCTTGGCAACTGCTTCCAGCGCCAGCGGTACAACCGTAACAATGTTGCGAAATCATAATTTTTCGACCTTCCAATAACTCTTCATTAAATTCTGAAATATGCTTCGATTTGCTGTTCACAGGAAGATTCAACATCTGATTAAAATCGCAATCGTACAAGTAACCGTCCCAACTTACAGATAGCGTATTGGTACACATCACATTTTTCACAGCGGCAGGATTGAAGGCTTCAACCAAGCTGTACATATAATCTTCATAGTTTTCAGAAGCAATCAAATAATCCAAAAAACGACTGATAGGAAGATTGGTCAAGGCAAACAGATTATGAAATTGAATCCCGAAATCGTCCATCAAAGCCTTTTTAAAATCTTTTTCGAGACTGGCTTGATTTCCAGGCAAAAAGGCTCCTGAAGGATTATACACCAAATCCAATCGTAAATCGCTGTCGGGCATTCCGTAACCGATGGCATTCAAATCTTTTAATGCCTGAATGGATTTATCAAACACACCATCACCACGTTGTTTGTCTGTTTTGCCTTTGGTCCAATGCGGCATCGAAGACACCACGTGAACATTGTGCGATTTGAAAAATTCTGGTAAGTCGTGGTATTTTTTATTGGCCCTGATAATGGTCAAATTTGAACGCACAATAAAGTCCTGGATACCTGCTTTTGAAGCTTCGTCCACAAACCAGCGAAAATCTGGATTCATTTCTGGAGCGCCACCTGTTAAATCCAAGGTATGTGCACCTGTATTCCGAATCACTTCAAGACATTGCTTCATTGTTTCTCGAGTCATAATTTCCTTACGGTCAGGACCAGCATCTACGTGGCAATGTTCACAAACTTGATTGCACATATAGCCAACGTTGATTTGAAGTATTTCGAGTTTTCTCGCCTTCAGCGGAAATTGGTCACTTTCAGAAATCTTTTCCTTGAATGTTGGCAGTTCTCCTTGTTGGAACATACCATTTGAAAGTATTTCGAGCTGACGTTTGCTATTGGCGAGTTCGCTTTCGCGTTTGTGTAGGGACTTTATCATTAAAAGTTCAAATTTAAAGTTGCAAGTTCGAAGCCTGGAAGCTTCAAACTTAATTACATTTCAAGTTTATTGACCTTATTCATCATCTGTACACCGTGTACCAATGATGCGCCACCACGAATGGCAGCTGCGACGTGTAATGCTTCCATCATTTCTTCCTTGGTAATGCCACGCTGTAAACCATCACCTGTATATGCATCGATACAATAAGGACACTGAATGGTGTGTGCGACGGCCAAGGCAATTAATGATTTTTCTCGTTCGGAAAGTGCACCTTCTTCAAATACTTTTCCGTAATATTCAAAGAATTTGCCTCCAAGTTCTTCGTTCCATTCAGAGATTTTACCAAATTTCTTAAGGTCTGCTGGGTCGTAATAAGTTTTTTGCATAGTTGTGTAGTTTAAAATATCTACGGAATCTATCCGTATGTGGTTTTAAGTCGTTTTAAAGTTGATTAATTACAGAAAAAAACAGGTTTCTGTCAATAAAGGGTTTTATCTTCCTTATCGCTCCATTTTTGAAAGGGTTCCAACGCAATCTCTCGTGCTAATTGTTCAAATGGAATACTTCGTTTTTCGTAAGGTAACGGAATCTCTTTATAGATGAATTCATCATCAAAACCAATGGCAGCAGCATCTTGTTGATTACTGCCATAATAGACCTTATCTGGTCGAGCCCAATAGATTGCTCCGAGGCACATAGGGCAAGGTTCGCAAGAGGTGTAGATTTCGCAGCCGTCCAATTGAAAAGAACCAAGGTTGTTACAGGCATCACGAATGGCAGTCACTTCAGCGTGAGCTGTTGGGTCGTTTGTGGAAGTCACTTTGTTATTACCACGTCCCACAATCTTTCCATCCTTTACAACAACGCAGCCAAAAGGACCACCTTCATTGTTGTCCATACCTTTTAGGGCAGCACTGACTGCCTCTTGCATAAATTTTTCTTTTTCCATAAAATGTGATAGTTAGATAGTGATTAGTTAAAAAGGATATCCTATTGCAAAATTAAGAATCGGTTTTGCAACATCAAACTTAAAGCGTTCGCCTTCTGGTTTTGAAGGGTCGTGGAATGGCGCGGCCAAATCAAAACGAATGACGAAGCTTTGGATGTCAACGCGAAGTCCAAAGCCTGCTCCCATTCCCAATTCATTGATGAAATTTGAGGTGAACTTATCTTTCCCATCAAAGGTTGGATTCTCTTCGGAATTCCAAATATTTCCAGCATCAGCAAAAATGGCACCTTTCAAATAGGAAACAATCGGGAAACGATATTCAATATTTGCTTCCAACCGAATGTTTCCGGTTTTGTCAAAGAAATTTCCAGTATTGTCTTCATCTTCATCAGCATTATAGGTTCCAGGACCCAAAGACCTAATCCTAAAAGCTCTAACGCTGTATGGACCACCAGCAAAATATTGCTTCACAAAAGGAACGACATCCGAATTTCCATACGGCAATCCATAACCAGCGAACAATCTTGCGGCAATGGTTTGCTTGTTTCGGCGTCGTCCAAAATTAAAATGATAATGAATATCAACATCAGCCTTGGCATATTGCGCGTATTCCAATCCTAAAAAGGTTTTTGGCGCACCAGGCGTTTCTTCTTTATCCATCAAGCTTATCGTGTTTCCTGCGACATCAAGTGTGAAATTCAAATACTTTTGATGCGCGCGGTCAGCATCGACCATTCCATTATATGTGAAACCATAAGTCAAACCTGAAATGAATTGTTGCTCAAAACTTCTCCTTAAAAACGGATTGTCATTCAATATTTGCTCAAATTCAGGAGTTGTGTTTGTTAGTTCGGTGTAATTAATGGACAACGGATTGATTTCGTGAGTCACATATCTATTGGCATCCCAAACATATCCGAATAGGGCAGTGCCAGAAAGTAAGGTATAGAGTTTGGTGCGATTCAAATAATCAAGACTGATGGAGGTTTTTGTCTTTGGAATTGAATATTCGAAAAAATTGTTATCAATCTTAATCGGAAATAAAACACGTGGAAAAATCAATTCGTTTTTTACACCGATTTCCAGACTTGTTTTACCAGCATTTTGTCCACCTCCAAGTTGTGCTTCGTAACCAAATTTGGTCGTAATGTTATAGGTTTCGCCACCACCAAAAACATTCCTGTTGCTATACGTGAGTGCCAAACCTGGACCTGTGAAGTTGTTCGATTTGGTCACCACCTGCAACTCTGCCCGAAAGGCGCGTTTTGTCAATGGCGACAAATAAATATTGGCTTCCAAAAGCCCTAGACTGTCGGTAGCCAAAGTGTCGATTTCCTTATATTGAATGTTTACATATTTGTAGGCACCAATGGTTGAAAGTCGTCTGGCGGTGTTTCTTGAATTGTCAGGACTATAGAACTCACCTTCTTCAATTTTGATAAATGGGTCTAAATATTTTGGCTTGAAATAAACTTCTTTTTGAATGTAATTCTTTTCATTGTAGCGTTCTGAAGTAGTATGGATGGAATCAGCAACCTCATAACTTGGATAGATGTTGATTTTTGAAATTTTATAAGGAATAAAACTTTTTTTCGGAACTCCGTTTTTCAATTTCAGATACAAGTCAAACCGTTTGTTATCATAACGATTGGTGTCGGCTTCGAAAATGAGAAAACTATCATCAAAATTGTAATATCCTTTGTTTTTTAAGTTGAAATCGATGCGCTCGCGTTCACGTTTCATAAAACTCAAATCGAATCGGATACCTTTTCTAAAACGCGATTTATCAACCAATGCTTTAATGTCGTCGTGAATGGGTGCAGGCATCGAATCCATTTGATAGGTTTCCATACGATAAGGCGTTGGAACTTTCAATGTGTAATTGATGGATGCTTTTTGGTCAGATTCCTCAAAGTCTGACGTAGCCGAGCTGTAGAAAAATCCTCTATTTTCAAGGCGATTCAGAAGTAAATCCTTGATTTGATTGGCTTCAACGTCGGATTGGTAAACTGGTTCTTCACCAAATTTGTCATTGAGCCAACGATTAATGAATCCAGGTTTTTCCTTTTGATTTTTATAATGATAGTAGAGCCCAAGGTACATTCCCAAAAACTTGCTGTTTGGTTCTGGACTTAACACACCGCTCAATTCTTCTTTGAGATAATCTTCTCGCGGAATTACAGAATCCGATTGAATTTCGATGGTAGCTCCTGTGTACAATCGTTCATTTTCTGGAATGTATTTTCGAATGCTGCAAGAGTAAAATGCAACACCGAGTAACATCACTATTATAATATGTTTAAAATACGTTTTCAATCGTTGTGTTTTAATCTTTTTTCTCTTCCATACTTTGCTCTGTGGCTTCTTCTTTTGCTTTTTGCGCCTCTTCTGCAGCTTTCAGTTTCGCCTCTTCTTCTTCCTCTTTTTTGGTTTGCGAACGGAACATTGCATCCCAAAGTTCATTGAATTTATTGAACTCTTGTGTAAAAATCAAGGCGATACCACTCACAATGGTTTGGCCATCGATGACGTTTTCAAATTCATTTCGCCGAAAACCTCTGATACGATAACGTCCATTTTCGGTCAGAATATATTCAATACTGACATTGCCAATGACTGGTGTTTGCTCTCCTGGAGCATTTGTTCCCTGTACATTCACTGCGCTACCAACACTCACAATCAAACGGTCGTTAAACAATTTTTTCTGTGCAGCAATGTCCAATTGGGTACGTTCTTGCGGCGCAGCACCTTGATAATCTGTGTAACTATCCAAACCGAAATTGAGGTCAAAACCAGTGTTTCCCAAAAGTTTATCAGAGAACACATTGAGTTGGTCAGAAACGGCATCATTCAGATTGTCTCTTGCTATCGAAGCCACACCACCAGTACTGCCATCACTTCCTGGGTCAGGATAAAAACGATTCAACACCAATAGTGAAAACACCTGACGGTTCAACTCATCTTCCTGCTGGTTTAGTTGCTGTACACGACCGTAAACTTGACCGCCAATGGCACCTTGTTCGTCTTCAGGCATATCGAGACTGAAATTTATTTTTGGTTCCATTAGCTGTCCATCAATATTCAAATACACATAAAATGGCAATACCTGACGGAATCTTCCTCGCACAGAAGGGTCGTCACTTGAAAATACTGGAGCCATCAGTGAAGAGGCGGATGTTTCAACCTCATACATTGCTTTGACATCCAACTTGGCATCAAACGGGTCGCCTGACCAAACAACGCGACTTCCCGAAATAATATTGAATTTTCGATTGACCAATCCGTAGAGATTCAATTCGTAATGACCGCTATCCACTTCATAAACACCAGCCAAATTCATATTTCCGTTTGGATTCATTTTGAAATTCAAATCGCCTTCGCCTGCCACAAAAAAGTTGTCTCCCGTTTGTTTGTCAATCACGATGGTAACTTTCGCTTGCTTGCCTATTTTCAAAAGTGCAGACACATCGAAACCTTTGATGGTAGATGTTTTTTCAGCAGTTCTTGTCAAAATCGCATCAGGATTATCTCTGTTTACAAAAATAACCACACCATCGCGTTCTTCGATATTTGCGGTTGCGGTTGGCATTACATAGGTGACATCGGTATCCGAACCAACTGTCATATTCATATCTATTTTTGGAATCGCCAAATCGCCAGTAATCTTGGCTTCACCAGCAAAACTTGCTTTTCCGTAGAGGAAATCATTATCATCCTTGCTGGCATTCAGCACCTGAAAATTATTTGCTTTGACATTTAAATCGAATGTAGGATTGATGAAGGATTCTGTACCGATAGTTCCCGAAGCCACAAAACTGTTTTGATTTTCATCAAGAATCGTGAAATTGTTCATCGAAAGCCCTTCATTATCGACACTCAAAGTTTCATTTTTTAATGCAAATCCAGCATTGAACATTGTCACTTTAAACTTTGCATCATTAAAGGTGAGATTGCCTTCATATCTTGGGTCTGTTGTCGTGCCATTTACGTTAAAGCTACCCGAAAAACTGCCATTCGCCTGTGTGATTTGACCTTGTGTAAACCCGTTTAAGGCATTCATATTGAAACGGTTGAGATTTAGGTTAAGGTCAAGGTTAGCGCCAGAAGTATTGGCCACATAATCACCATTTAAATCAAAATCAACTTCGCCACCTTTCATTGCAGCATTGAAATCATAGCTGCTGCCACCCAGAGATTTGGCATCCAAGGATAAGGTGCCCAAATCGACTTGCATAATATTCAACTTTGTGATGTCCAAATCAGCAACGAGACCAGTACTCGTAAAAGGTTCTTCGACAATAAATTGACCATTGAGATTGCCCGTGGCAAATTGCTCGTCAGGATTTAGATAACTCAAAAATTCACTCAATTTGAAATCATTGAAATCGATGGCAATATGGTCTTTTGAAATGGTCGAAAGTTTATCAGTAATTTCAATGGATTGATTGTCTTTGGTGAATCGGAAATCGTTGAATGCCAATTTATTTTCGGAAATCAGAATTTCGTTTGTGGCTGGAGTGTTCCAAGGCGATTTGTTCAAAATCAAATCGGTTGGCAATACGTGAAATCGCAGTAGTTCACGATTTCCGGTGATTTTGCTTGCAATTTGAATCAACTTTTCTTCATCGTCATAAGCGAGAAAGTTCAATGACAATTCGTTGTTGGCTTGATTCCCTTCAATTTTAGTTTTCTTGATGTTGAACGGACCAGCCTTTATATTATTGAAACCTAAATCAAAAATGAATTTCTCCTTATCGGTATCCATCGTAAAGGCCAAACTGTCCAACTCGTAACCACTGTAATTGATGTGTGGCGCTGTAATGTTCGCTTTGAGTTGTCGCTCTTTTTCGTGAAAATCAACATCGATTTTAATCGTGTCCAAATCTTCCACATTCACCAGAAACACTTCATTTAAAATTGGTGCCTGAATGATTTTGCCCTGCAATTTGAGATTCACTGGATTGGTGATGCTATCTGGAACTTCTTCATCCCGATAAAAATAACTCTTGATATGCCGTTGCAACGCTTTGCTGAACGTTTGAGGCTCTGCGTTGGATTGCAATAGCAAATCAACCACTTTATTTTTTACTGAAACAGATGTCGTGTCCTGTCTGACGTGCGCCAAAGCATTCAGGTCGCCAACCAAATAGGTTTTGTTATCATAAACCACCACACCATCGTCCACAATGGCAGCGACGTCATAACTTTCGCCATTTCCTTTGAAATCGGCAAACACTTTCATTCCTGTTTTAACCTCACGCTGCATCAATCCCAAAGCTTTTAAATCGGCACCTCTGATGTCCAATTCTACATTGGCTTCAGGCGCAATTGAATCAAGTTGCACTGTGGCGTACAAACTCATATCAAGATTGTAATCTTTATAATCAGAAATGATATTTCCACGTCCATCCTTGATATCGCCTTGAAGTTTTAAATCTTTGATTACATAAGAATTATAAGTAAAATCGGAAACATTGGCTTCCACTTGAGCGTCCAAATTATTAATGGTTTTACCACTTCCATTGGCTTTCAAAGTCATACTTAAATTTCCCAGCGGTTCATTCTGAAGTAATTGTCCTAAATCATAATTATTGATGGCAATATCAGTGTCAAATTGAATGTTAGAACCGTTTTTCAAACGTCCATTCAAAACGACCTCACCTTGTGAGCTGGTAAGGGTTGTGTTGGTCGTAATATCTTCAAGATTTCCTTTTGCATTTCCAGTCAATTGGATGCTTTCCGGAAGTTGAACGCTCAATTCATTTTCATCAACAAACTGTGTTACATCAATCCGATTGGTTTTAGCAGAAAACCTTGGGATATTGAATTGTAAATTTTCAGGAATTGTTGCATTTTGGATGTTTCCATTTGCAGAAATTGAGGTAGATTTTCCCCAATTGATGTTCATTTTCGAAATGTTGATATTTGAAAGGTAGCCATCAGCTTTTGTAGAGCCAGTCAACATTTTTTTGCTTAAAGTGTTGAGGTATGGATTCTTTTTCAGTTCCGGTTGAATTAGAAAGGCATCATTCAAAGAGACTTGGAAATTTTGAATATTGACTGCAATTTTGGATTGTTCAGGTGTTT
>Ga0207828_100508_pt1 | contig 11118 bp, 10 predicted proteins | sample TtaePargueraPR_11_FD_187276 | JGI IMG/M metagenome (GOLD analysis project Ga0207828, IMG submission 187276) | Aerobic enrichment media microbial communities from Bioluminiscent Bay, La Parguera, Puerto Rico - Tt and P2 (3) (SPAdes) | ecosystem: Environmental > Aquatic > Marine > Unclassified ...
CGAAACTTATGACAACGCATACAATGTCAAGAAAAATTATTGTGTTGATTATAAATTTCGATTTCTTAACAACTACATAAAGTCTTCTTCATCTTTAAATGATAACTCGTCATTAAGATTTTACACATCAAAAAAATTAGCAATCAAACTAAAATCTTTTTTATGTTATATAACACCCGAAAGCCGCAACATCATCATCAAAAAACAACTACAAAAAGAAATTGAACATTGGTGCAAAGGCAGATTTGAAGCATCTAACAAAAGAAGCAGCGAATTAACAGGCCTCAATCTAAAAGACTTTGGTTATAAGGTGCTATAATATTACGAATTGTATAAACCCACAAAACGCTCCATCATCGCTTCATTAGAGAATTCATTAACTGCAAAATCAATAGCAGCACTTCTCATTTTATGATAACGATTTTCATCTGAAATGACCTCTTTAATAGCCCTTGCATAGACTAAACTATTTTTCTCTTCAACCAAAAAACCTGTCACTCCATCTTTTATCGTAAACGGCACACCTCCGCTTTTAAACGCTACAACTGGTAATCCCATAGCTTGTGCTTCAGCCGTGACAACACCTTGAGCTTCACTTCTACCATTCTTGTCAGCAATGGAACTCATTAAGTAAAGATGGCTATTATCTAAAATGCTCTTGATTTCCACCTGACTTTTTTTTCCAAGCAATCTAATATGGTTTTGAAGATTTAACTTTTTAATTCGTTCATTCAATGAATCATACAAAGGACCTTGACCAATAATAGTAAACTGAATATCTAACCCTTCATCTATAAGTATCTTAACGGAATCTATCGCATACTTGAAGCCCTTTAACGCAATGAGACGACCAACCGAAATTAACCTGACCTGTTTTAAAGGAAAATCTTTTCTCTCCACATTACTTTTAAAAAATTCCAAATCAATTCCCATAGGTATAACTTGTAACTTTTCAGCTTTACAACCTAATTTAGTTACAACATCTCCCAAAAATGGTGTGTTTACGGTAATAAAATCTGAAACATCAAAAATAAAACGATAATGTTCCTGTAATTTTTTTAATTGTTTAGCATTTGTAAAATGCGCATCATGGCCATGAAAGGTGGTTATCAACTTCCCTTGCAAAAGACCACACGCTTTCATTTCGGCAACACCTCTGCCTGCTGCAGCAAATTGCACATGAAACACATCAACATGCCTAAATTTGGAATAATATCTTAATAAGAATGGTGAATTAATGATACGATATCTCAATGATAAATTTGGAATTCGAATCCAATATTTAAAATATGTAAAAGTCAACAATAAGCCACTAAAAAATCGTTTCAGTTTAGATTTAGGAACTGTAATTTCTATTACGGTCACATCATCCAAAATGCCGTATTGTTCCAATAAAGTCTTTTGTGATGATTGCTCGATCTTACCTAAATGATGAGTGAGGACCATTACTTTATAACCTCTTTTTTTAACCTCAATAATTTGATTGGTTACAAATGTTTCTGATGCCACTGGAAAGGCTGGTACAACAAAGCAAATGGTTTTAATGGTATTTCTAGACATAAACTAAATACTAGCGTTTCATTAAATTCCACATAGGCAACATTAAGTTATAGACTTTCGTGCCAGTATAGAGTCCAAACATATTTATCAATTGCCAATGATATTTCTTTTTAATCAAAAAACATGGCGCATCAATACGGTCAAAGTTTTTGGCAGCGCGTTTCGCTAATTGAGGATAACGCTTTTTAACCAATTTATACTGCATATAGTTCAACCGCTTCGGATAGCTCAATAAATCGACGGTATCACAAGTGCGCAGCAAAGCTTCTATTTGCATAAAACTGTGATACGAAGCATCTATTTTGCTGATGGAATTTAGTTTGCTCAAGCTTTCGCCAGCCACCATCCTATAGTGTGCCAAATTTTCATTTACACAGACAACTTTATCCGTCCAAAATAAAATCCTGGAAAAATATTCGCCATCGTCATTTGGGCATTTTGCCGGGTTCCAATAGCCTGCTTTGGCAATCACCGCTTTGCTCACCAACCATGCCACAGTAGGTATGAACCAGTTTTGCATACCATAGCTAACCATGAGTTCTTTGCCTGTTCGTACCAACGTATGATCAAGGTGGCTAAACCTAAACTCCGTTTGATAGCCATCAGTAGGATGTTCTCTAAAATTCAACCATGGTGTGTAACATACGTCAGCATCATGTGCTTGCATCAATTGCAATTGCTTTTCTAATTTGGTGGGAGCAATGATGTCATCTGCATCCAAAAATTGAACATAATCACCTCTAGCCCGTTCCATCCCAAAATTTCTGGCACGTGAGGCACCACCATTTTCAATATAAAAGCACTGAACGCCCTGACGCTCAAATTCTGGAAAAAGATCTTGCGTGCCATCATTAGAACCATCATCAACCAAAATAACCTCTATAGGTTTATAGCTTTGTTCCAATGCAGAAGCAATGGCCTCTTTTAAGAATGCTTTGGAATTATAGGTGGGTATAATAACACTGACTAATGGTTGACTCATGATCGATGTTTAAAAGTATTCATGAATTGATTTTTTATGCCCTTTGCAAACACCGCAAATCTAACCATTGGATTATTTGATAAAACCGTGTGCTTTTTATGAAGTTGACGATAGTCTTTGAGCAATTTCAAAAACAAAGGATCAAAATTTTCTTTCAAATAGCGTTTGCGCTCGGCCACACGCTTCTTGAGGTCGCTGCTGATACCTGGATCGTCAAAATAACACACGACCATATCGATGTATCGGGTACTACAGTTTTTAAACACGATGGCATTACAGGTTAGAATCCAGTCGCTAACAACCTGATATGATGTATCGTACCTAAACCCATCAACAAAAAGTGATTTTTTGTAAAATTCGGCTTGGTGTGCCAATGTATGGGTTAGTGCAATAGCCACGCTCATTTTTCTTGGCATCTTCAGCTTTTTCCATTTAGAACCATCCAACATTAAAGTTGTGCCATACACAATATCTTCTATAGGTTTTAATCGGATGAATTCTTCAATGACCAAATCATCAACTAGCCAATCGCCACTGTTCAAAAATAAAAGATAATCACCACTAGCATGGTCTATGCCTTTATTCATGGCATCATAAACACCATGATCGGGCTCACTTACCCAATAAGCTAGCTTATCCTGACATTCTTCGATAAAAGCCTTGCTGCCATCAGTGCTATCACCATCAATAATCAGGTATTCAATTTGATGACTGGTTTGAGACAACACACTTTTTACTGTCCTCTTCAGGCCTTCTAGGTTGTTATAGTTTATGGTGATGATGGAGATGAGCATCTAGTGGTTATTGATAATTAAAGTACACTCTTGTATAAATTGATATACGCTTTAGCCTGGATGGGCAAATCATAACGCTTTTTTGCAGAAGTACCTATTTCAAATCTATTGAACGTATCTGAAGTATTCAAAAACTCCTCGATGCTCTTTAATAGAGCTGTACTGCTTATATCCTCTGCCAATAATCCATTGACACCATGCTCAATCATATCTGGAATACCACCAATGGGAAAACCAATAACAGGAGTTCCAGACATTAACGATTCTATAACCGTATTAGGCAAATTATCCATCAGCGATGGAATGACAAATACATCTGCTGCAGAATAGGCAATATTCATTAATCGGTCATCTGCAATGGCTCCTAGTTCCAAAATTTGTTCGTTAGCTTCTATGGCTCCTTTTTTACTTCCAATGGCGCATAATACAACATCTTTCCTTTGCATCATCGACAGCGCATTTTTCAAATAGGAATATCCCTTACGGTCATTACTAATGGAATCGGCAACGAAAAGTACAACTTTCTTGTCCTTGGGAATTCCCAACACATCTCTGGAGAAATCTTTATCTATTGGCTTGAACACAGTGGAGTCGATACCATAAGGTATACAAAGAACTTCTCTTGTTTTGAATACTGAACTTTGCTTTGCCTCTTGAGCCAGCCATTTTGAAGGTGATACTATAGTTAAGTTTTTAACCGATTCTATGGCTCTTTTTTTCAGGACCAAATTTTCTTGAAACATCTGTTTCTCTTCTTCTGTCAATAATCTTGGAATGGGATATCCTGATTCATTCATTCCAAGAACACTTTGGTCATAATGCTCACCTCCAGTAAATGGATTCATATCATGCAACGTCCATACGACAGGTTTTTTGTTTTTTTTGAAAAAAGATTCGTAATCTAAAAAATTAGCCACCCAATGTAAATTGATAACATCTGCCTCTTCATAAAGAGGTGAAGCTGTAATGTCAAAATTGGTTTTAGGGAAACTGAAGATTTCCAATCCCTTTGGTCTCTTCTTCAGGAATAGCTGTTCTTTGGAAATACCGTTACCCATCAAAGACTTTAGTTTGTTTTTAACTATTTTAAGATTAGAATTTGACACCCTTTGCGTTCCAAACTGATAAGTTTCGGGAATTGATTTTCTTTTGGTTCTTAAAAGTACCGAAGAATCCATGCCTTCTTGCAAAAGACCTTGGTGCAACCTTAAACAAGCATTTGCCGCTCCTCCTCCATCATATGTGTTGACAATAAGAATTTTCACTTTTTGATATATATTGCCATTATCGAATGACCTTTTATTTTGTTTTTAAAAACCCCTACAAAATATCTTAAAATCTTATTGATTTTAAGTTTCTTATACGGTTTCCACAGAAGCTTGTACTTCCTGATTTTTTCTGTAAAAACTGTTTTAACATACCAATCTATATGGTAATCCTGTAAAGGTTCGAAGTAAATTTGAGATAATTCAACATCAAAAACATCTGTTAATTTTTTTAATGAATTTTGATCCCACAACCCCATGTGATGAGGAGGCATGTTCAAAACGCCTCCATTTGAATGTCTTATGAATGACCCATTATTTGGAACAGATATAATTAACTTTCCGCCCTTCTTGAGACAATCTATGTTAGCCTGAACGAAGGAGTGTACATTACTGATATGCTCCAAAACTTGGTAGGAACAAACTACATCATATGCACCTGAATTAGCCACTGCATGATTTTGAACAGTGTCATTAAAAACCTTAAGATTATTTTTCTTTCCTTTTTCTACACTAGAAGGGTTTAGCTCAAGTCCGGAAATATCATATCCCAAATGATGCAATTTGCTTAAAAAACCCAATCCACCGGAACCTACTTCTAAAATTTTATCTGAACGTTTTATTATAGCCGTTGATTTTTCATGTTCCCATTTCCAAGGCATATAATACCACTCAAACTGCTCTAAAGACGTATAAAATTCACCATCACCATCAACATTGAAAGGGTAGTAAAATCGATAACCTGTCTTCAAACATTGGTAAATACCGATTTCGTTTACCTCATTAAGGTAGGATTCTATAGAAATGTTAAAACTGTTTGAATAACTTCTTTTTATGAAATCGCTTGAAATTACTTTGGTTAGCTTTGAACTACTTTTTGGGTGTATGGTTGATGGAATAAGATCTTTCATAATTTCAAATAGTATATCCCAATTTTTTGAGTTCATTACCAGCTTCATTTTCAAAATAGGATATTAACTCTAGAGGAATCTCTTCTTTGTAATTACCAATTTTGCCTTTTCTTATAAAGGTTTCTTCTTCATTCCATTCTTTATTGTTCCATCCAAACTTTTTTTCCTTACGCTGCATTTCATTGAATGAATTTCCTTGTATGGACAGTCGCAAAATCTCATCTGGTCTCTCAAGCCCTGCGAAAGCCAAGATTTTTTTCAGCTCTGTGTAAGGGTCATTTATCAAATCTTCATACTTAATCAAAATGATCTCTGCTTTAAAAGGGTTTTGCAACCATTGGTCTGTATGCAATTGCCATTTGCAAGGAAAAATTCCCTTGCCAGAAACAATCATATCCTCCATTGATATTTTTTTGCCCATGGCTTTGTTCATCGCAAAGTAAGAAGCCATAACATCTCTACCGTCTCTCACTAAATGAATGACCCGCTTCATATGCTGTTGAGGCAACTCATGCGTTTTGAAAAAAGTTGGATCAAGAAATCGTTTATAATATGTTTTGGCATGCACATCGGGTACTAATTCTTGCGTAAGCTTATCTGGTAAAAAAGAAGTGTTTACTCCAAACACAGCACCAGCTATTAAATTCTGAACCCACGTGTTGCCTGATTTAGGGTAACCCGCTATGAATATATCGTCTTCTAAAGTTTTATTGATCTTTGAATAATTATTGTTCTTTAAATGCTTTTCTAATTGAATCGCTGCCCTTTTTTCAACTTTAAAAACTTTATTTATCATATGATTGGTCTTTTCCAAAATCAATAAAAATTAAAATTTGGGATATTCAAATTTTTCAAAATCTTCATGATAGTACTCATTTATCAACTTTATGGTCGCCGTGTCCAATTCATCTCTATAATCTGATGCCCTCACTTTAGATTTATTTTTATGCAATAGTTCAATATTTTTATTTGTGACATCATTGAGTTTTAAAATTTCTTCTGATAAATTTTCAAATTTAAAGACCGCATCCAATTTTACATCTCTAATCCAATCTACTTGTTTGTTGCACTGGCTAAGACCCATAAAATTATAGGCTCCCACTGGTTCAATCCCATCAGTAATCAACTTCATAAAATCAAACATTTGAATATCTTCGGAAACTCGCTTATGTCTCTTCATATAGTAAAAGAGCGAGACAAACCGATCATATGGATTACGGCAAATACAGAATTTAAACGCCTTGTCATAATACTTTTTACTTATAATTTCATTTTCCAATAGATAAGTAATGGAGATATGTCCAAATGTATTTGATCCTAAATTTGTGAAATTAGTTTGAGCCGACTTGAGATCTAGAAATCGTTTCATATTCAAAGAATCGTTCATTGATTCATAAATACTAGTACCAGCCGTTTTGGGAATCCACACAAACAGAACTTTAGGCTGACCAATCTGGCTCAAATAATTTTTTAAAAATCCTAAATCCATGCTTTATAAACCTTAAGACAATGTTTTTGTCCATTTTAGCTTTGGCAAGACAATACCTCTTCTATTATCATTTATAAAATATTTGAAGGTATCAATTTCAAATTGTAAAAGATCTTCAAAAAAACAAACAGATTCTTTTTTTGGAATATTAAGTCCAAAGGAAAGGCTATACAAACCTTTCTTTAAAAGATTTGAAGGTATAGCACATGTCATGGTATAAGTTTTATGAAGCTCTTCGTCCCGAGATATATTTGAATCAGAGTCCCAAGATGTAAAAACTACATTTCCGTTTTCATCGTTAATTCTTACCAAAAACACCATGTTTTCAAAATGCGTGCTTAATGAATAGGTGATTTTAACAGTGATTTCTTCATCATAAGAAAAACTGGTTGCTTGTTTATCATTAGACAATAACGCTATCGATTTAACATGAACATCATCATTCTTAATTAAGTTTTCCTTAAAACCAATAAGATTGGAATCATGATTTTTCAAATATTCCCTAACCGCATCAAATGTTTCTCCATTTATACTCACCTTTCCATTTTCCAACACTATTACCCTTGAACATAATTCTTGGATAGTCAACATGTTATGACTCACAAAAAGTACCGTCCTGCCATCTCCTTTACTGATGTCTTGCATTTTACCCACAGCTTTCTTTTGAAATTCGGCATCACCTACTGCCAACACCTCATCAACCACCAGTATATCTGGCTCTAAATGAGCTGCCACTGCAAAAGCCAAACGCACACGCATACCTGAAGAATAGCGCTTAACTGGCGTATCAACATAACGCTCACATCCAGAAAATTCAATGATTTCTGTTTCCTTTGCTTTGATTTCAGCTTTAGTCATGCCCAGAATAGCTCCATTGAGGTAAATATTCTCTCGTCCTGTTAATTCTGGATGAAAACCAGTACCAACCTCTAACAATGATGCGATACGTCCTTTGGTTTTGATTTCGCCAGTTGTGGGGCTGGTTACTCTAGATAATATCTTCAATAAAGTTGATTTTCCTGCGCCATTTTTCCCAATGATTCCCAAAACCTCACCGCATTTTACCTCAAAATTGATGTCCTGCAACGCCCATACATAGTCACTATCAGCCTTGGTACTTCGATCATTAACGGAACCAATCTTTAAATACGGATCTTCCTTACCTCTTACACGATGCCACCATCTATTGAGATCATGGTTAATGGTCCCTGTGCCTACCAATCCCAATCGATATTGCTTACTGATATGTTCAGCTTTTAAAATGATATCTTCTTTCACTTCCATCATAATACAATCTTAATCTCTGTTCTAGTAACCATTCTCCACTACCGACTTCCGACTGAATACTGCTTTTAAACTGTATCAATAAAAGACTTTTCTGTCTTATTAAAGATAATGATTCCTATTAAAAATAAGACAATACTAACAGCCAAGGTATAAATGAATCCTCCCCAAGTAAATGTGCCTGTATCGAGTAGCATATATCTGAAGCCTTCAATAATTTGGGTCAACGGGTTATATTCTACAAATGTGGCCACCCAATCTGGAAATTTTTTGCGGGCTTCAGACAATGGGTATGGTACAGCAGACATATACATCAATAAGCTGACACCAAATCCCACTACGACAGACATATCTCGGTATTTTGTAGTCATTGAAGATAAAATCATCCCCAATCCCAATCCTATTAGGGCCATCATTAATAAATAAGCGGGAAACAATAATAACTTAATATTAGGACTAACTTCAGCTCCAATACTTAAATAATAAATGTAAAAACCTATAAAAATACCTAGCTGAATAAAGAATTTCATGAGGTTTGAAATGGTGATAGACATGGGCATGATCACTCTTGGAAAATACACCTTTCCAAAAATATTTTGGTTTTTCTTGAAGGTATCACTAGTGCCTGTAAGACAACTATTAAAGTAATTCCAGGCGGAGATACCCGCTAGATTAAACAGAAAATTGGGTACAGGCCCTGTACTGATACTCCCAAGATTATTAAATACCAGTGTAAAGATAACCGAAGTAAATAGAGGTTGAATGATATACCACAATGGTCCCAAAATAGTTTGTTTATAAAGCGTTGTAATATCACGCTTTACAAAAAGCAATAGCAAATCACGATACCTCCATATCTCCTTAAAATTGAGGTCAACAAGCTTGTTTTTGGAAGAAATGGTATATAACCACTGATCATCTTGGGTAGTACTCAAAATAACGTCTTTTTTGAAGTGGCTAATATAGTAAATTCAAAGACAATCGAAAGAGAACAAATATTGAATAAAATAAGTTTTAAAAATAACTTTTATCCACCGATTAAAAGAAAAATATCTTAAGAAAAATAATCCCAAGTAATCTTCAATCCTTCCTTTACAGTAAATTCAGGCTTATATCCTAGTAGCTTTTCAGCTTTTGATATATCAGCAAGGGAATCTCTGACGTCTCCTTGTCGTTCTGGGCCATAAGCAGGTTTTAAATCTTTATCAGCAGCTTCACTCAAATAATTCCATAATTGATTGACACTGATACGCTCTCCACACGCCACATTAAAAACTTGGTTGCCTGCTGCCTCTGAAGCAAAAAAACCTTTGACGTTCGCTTGCACAGCATTATCTACAAAAGTAAAATCGCGGGTTTGATCGCCATCACCATTTATTTTTGGTGAGACATCATCTTTCAAGGCCTGCATAAATAGGGGAATAACCGCGGCATATGCACCATTGGGACTTTGTTTAGGCCCAAATACATTAAAGTATCGCAAACCAATAACATCTGTACCGTAAGTTTTACCAAAAACGTCAGCATAGAGCTCATTGACATATTTAGTAACTGCATATGGAGACAAAGGCTTCCCAATGGTGTCTTCAACTTTGGGGAGCGTTTTGCTATCTCCGTAAGTCGAACTGGAGGCCGCATAGACCATACGCTTAACAGTTGATGAATCCTTTAAAGCAATCATCATATTCAGAAACCCTGATATATTGACATCATTGGTGGTAGCGGGATCGTTAATAGAACGTGGCACTGAACCCAAAGCAGCCTGATGGGATACATAATCGATACCTTCCATGGCTCTTTTACAGGTATCCAAATCGCGAATATCGCCTTCCATTAACTCAAATGCAGGATTGGCCTGAAACTCGGTAAGATTGTCTCGATAGCCATTAGAAAAATTATCTAGAACCCTAACTTTTTTTGCTTTATAATTAAGTAAATACTCCACTAGGTTAGAGCCTATAAAACCGCCTCCACCTGTGACCAAAAAACTGAAGTTGGATAAATCTTCTGAATGATACCGTTTAGAATACATCATAATCTAGCGTCTACGGATTCTCTAGGAAGCAAGGATTTGACATCAAAAACAACTGCAGTCTCAGACTTCAAGTTTTTTAAATCTAACTCTAAAAACTCACTATGTGAAACTGCTAAAACAATAGCATCGTAATGGTCTTTCAAGTCTTCCTTTGAATTTAATAAATCTAAACCATACTCATGCTTGACTTCTTCAGCAGAAGCCCATGGATCATAAACATCGACATCGACATCATAAGTTTGAAACTCTTCGATGATATCAATAACACGAGAGTTACGAATATCTGGACAGTTTTCCTTAAAAGTAATGCCAAGAACCAAAGCTTTTGAATCTTTAATTCTAGCACCTTTCTTAATCATCATTTTTACAGTTTCCTGGGCAACATAGCTTCCCATACTATCATTCATCTTACGACCTGCCAAAATAATCTCTGGATTATAACCGGTTTCAATCGCCTTTTGGGCTAAATAATAAGGATCAACACCTATGCAGTGCCCTCCTACCAATCCTGGTGAGAAATTGATAAAATTCCATTTGGTGCCTGCTGCTTCCAACACTGCTTTCGTGTCAATATCCAAAAGTCTAAATATTTTAGATAACTCATTCACAAAGGCAATATTGATATCGCGTTGTGAATTCTCTATGACTTTTGCAGCTTCTGCCACTTTAATCGAAGGCGCTTTATGGGTTCCTGCAGTAATGACCGATTTATACAATTGGTCCACCTCTTCGGCAATCTCTGGTGTCGAACCTGATGTAACTTTCAATATTTTAGTAACTGTATGCTTTTTATCACCA
>Ga0207828_100509_pt1 | contig 11117 bp, 9 predicted proteins | sample TtaePargueraPR_11_FD_187276 | JGI IMG/M metagenome (GOLD analysis project Ga0207828, IMG submission 187276) | Aerobic enrichment media microbial communities from Bioluminiscent Bay, La Parguera, Puerto Rico - Tt and P2 (3) (SPAdes) | ecosystem: Environmental > Aquatic > Marine > Unclassified ...
GAATGATCAATTCGTTAGGCTTACCTGTTAATTTGAATGTACGCAGACTGTAACGACCTTTGGTATAATCATAACCATCATGCGCATCATCAAATAAGATGGAGTCTTCTTTACCTTCTTTATAGTAAACCTCTAACGTGATTTCGTTGATTTCATTTTCACCAACATACTGCTGCACTGGATATTTAGGGATGATGGCACCTTCCTTCACGAAGATAGGCATGCTATCGATATCTGCATCTACCCACGCTTCCCTTCCACCATTGACGACTTGATCTGTCCAATAATTTACCCATTTACCTCTTGGGAAGAACATACGTCTGCCACGAGCATTAGGTTCCAATACAGGACAAACCAGTATTTGGTCTCCGAAGATAAATTCATCAGAACGATAGTGTGTGTGAACATCTTCTTGGTCATACAGTACCAAAGATTTGAGCATCGGGATACCTTCATCTACATATTTCCAGAATGATGTGTATAAATAAGGAAGCAATTGATAACGCAGTTCTATAAACTTACGGACGATGTTTGTAACATCTTCATCAAACGCCCATGGTTCTTGATTACCATGGTCACCAGAAGAATGCACACGACAGAATGGATGGAACACACCCAATTGAATCCAACGTGTGAACAACTCACCATGTGGTTGCTCTGCAAAACCACCTATATCACTACCAGCAAAAGAGAAGCCAGACATCGCCATACGTTGCGCCTGAACATTCGCGATCCAAAGATGTTCCCAGGTAGCGACGTTGTCGCCTGTCCACGTTGAGCAATATCTCTGTGTACCAGAATAGGCAGCCCTTGTAATGACGAAAGGTCTTTTAGGATATGCAAACTTTTTGACACCTTGATAGGTAGCCCTAGCCATTTGCATGCCATACACGTTATGTGCTTTACGGTGACTGCAGCGATTGCCTTCGTATTCGTGGCGCACATCGTCTGGGAAGGTTTTATTAGGAACCTCCATCACGGCAGGTTCGTTCATATCATTCCAAACGCCCTTTACACCTATGTCTTCGACCAATTCGCGGAACAAATCTGACCACCAATCGCGTACTTTTTTATTTGTAAAATCTGGGAAATAACATTCGCCAGGCCATACTTTACCCTTCATATATGGGCCATCGGCACGCTTGCAGAAATAATCATTTTCCAAGGCTTCTTTAAAGACCGAATAATCCATATCGATTTTGATACCTGGATCAATGATGACCACTGTTTTGAAGCCATCATCGGCCAATTCTTTGACCATTCGTTTTGGATCAGGAAAATGCTCCTTGCTCCAGGTGAAGCATCGGAAACCATCCATATAATCGATATCCAAATAAATAGCATCACAAGGAATTTTTAAATCTCTAAACTTTTTGGTGATTTCCTTAACTGTACTTTCTGGATAATAACTCCATTTACATTGATGAAAACCCAGTGCCCACAAAGGTGGTAATTGATGTGGCTTTCCGGTTAAATCGGTATAATTTGCTACCACATCTTCCATCTTTGGACCATAGATGAAATAATAGTTCATTTCGCCACCTTGAGCCCAAAAACTTGTGACATTGCGACGCTCGTGAGAAAAATCAAAATAAGAACGGAACGTGTTATCAAAGAAAACCCCGTAGGCCTTACCATGATATAAACCAGTATAAAAAGGAATCGCTTTATAGATTGGATCCGTTCCTCTGCCATAAGCATAGGAGTCTGTTACCCAGTTTTCAAAACGTTTACCTTTAAGGTTGAGTTCCACAGGCTTATCACCCAAACCAAAATAACATTCGCCATCATGCGATTGTTTACTCATTTTTACGATGTTTCCACCGTACTCATAGCTTTCTTCCCAGTGAAAACCTAACTCATCTTGATTGATCAGTTTTCCATCAATCGCATCAAAAAGTGAAATTTTCAAGTCAGATTTTTGGATGATGCAAATGAGTTTTGAAGTGGTGACCTTATACGATTTGTCATCTTCATCTATTTGCAAATGATTGTAGCCAGTGCTAGCATATTTGGTGATGGCATAGGAGAAATCCTTATCGAAAGTTCCTGTTGTGGTATATCTAAAACGCAGTACACTATCTCGAACAATGGTCATTTCTAAAATGACATCATTTTCAGTAGAAAAATAAAGTGTGTCGACGTCTTTTTTATATGATTTTATTTTAGACGGAAAGAGGTTGCCTTTGTGTTCTAATTCAGTATTTACAATCATAGTAAGTCTATTGGTATCACACAAAAAAACACATTAGTTTTCACATTTAAAACATAAGTTTTAATGACTTGTTAACTATAACGATTTCGAGGAAGCATTAACCTTTGAAGGAATTACTTTTTAGAAGTTTTTGTTGCAGATGTCTTTTTGCCTTTGGTTGAAATATTGGCTTTCTTTTTTGGAGCAGGTCTTTTAGAAATTTTCGTGTACTTAAAAGCCACCATTCCCAATGGAGGAATGACAATTTCAGCCGAAAAATCTCGAAAATGCTGTGGCTCTGCTTCTGTTGAAAAAGGTTTATTGTTGAAATCTCCCGTGCCATTATAGTTGTCAGAATCACTGTTGAAAATCTCTATCAGTTCTCCTTTTTCGGGCAGACCAATGCGATAACCTCTATGCGGAATAGGTGTCATATTACAAACCACAATGACGTCGTCAATCGGTTTATCAGCATGTCTTATATATACATACACCGAGTTTTTGTTATCACTATGGTCTATCCATTCAAAGCCTGTCCAGTCGAATTGTTTTAGATGCAAGGCAGGTTCATTTCTGTAAAGCTCATTCAAATCCCTTACTAAACACTGTATGCCCTTGTGAAAATTGTATTGTAGTAAATCCCAATCGAGACCTTTTGTGAAATTCCATTCGCTCGTTTGCGCAAATTCTCCACCTTGAAACAATAATTTGGTACCTGGATGCGTAAACATATAACTGTAGAGCACTCTTAAGTTGGCAAAACGCTGCCATTCATCTCCAGGCATTTTGTGTATCATGGATGCCTTACCATGAACAACTTCATCATGCGAAAACGGAAGCACGAAATTTTCCGTAAAGGCATAGGTCATTGCAAAGGTCAAGTCATTTTGATGAAATCTTCTGTAGATAGGTTCTTTCGAAAAGTATTTCAAGGTATCATGCATCCAGCCCATCATCCATTTCATTCCAAAACCTAAACCTCCTATAAAAGTAGGTTTCGATACCATTGGAAAAGCAGTGGATTCTTCCGCAATAGTCTGCACATCTGGGAAATTCCCATACACCGCTTCGTTCAAATCGCGCATAAAGGAAATGGCCTCCAAATTTTCTCTACCACCAAAAATGTTAGGTTCCCATTCGCCATCATTTCTAGAGTAATCCAAAAACAACATTGATGCCACGGCATCCACACGCAGTCCGTCTGCGTGATATTGGTCGAGCCAAAACAAGGCATTGCTAATCAAGAAGGACTTGACTTCATTTCTTCCGTAGTTGAAAATCAAACTTTTCCAATCGTTATGATAGCCTTTTCTTCTATCTGGATGTTCATAAAGACAAGAACCATCAAAATAGCCAAGTCCATGCGCATCTTCAGGAAAATGAGATGGTACCCAATCGAGAATCACACCAATATCATTTTTGTGGAATACATCGACCAAATATTTAAATTCTTCCGGATAGCCAAAGCGAGATGTTGGCGCAAAATAACCTGTAATTTGATAGCCCCAACTAGGATCATATGGATATTCCATTACAGGCATCAACTCCACATGAGTGAATTTCATATCCTTGACATAAGCCACCAATTCATCAGCCATTTCCACGTAAGACAGATATCTATCTTCGGTAGCGTGTCGCTTCCAAGAGCCCAAATGCACTTCGTAAACAGAAATAGGAGCATCCAGAGCATTATTCGTCTTGCGTTTTTTCATCCATTCCTTGTCTTTCCATTTATAATCATCATCCCAAACGATGGATGCCGTTTGTGGTGGATGTTCATTTCTCCTAGCATAAGGATCTGCTTTTTCAGTCACCACACCTTCGATAGAACTATGAATTTTATATTTATAAACGGAACCTTTGCCTACATTCGGTATGAATCCTTCCCAAATGCCACTTTTGTCCCAGCGTACTTGCAATTGATGTGCACCATCATTCCAAAAGTTGAAGTCGCCTATTACCGAAACTTTATTGGCACTAGGCGCCCAGACAGCAAAATAAGCGCCTTCCACTCCATCGACAGTAGTGATGTGAGAACCAAATTTTTCATAAAGTCGAAAATGCTTTCCAGCAAAGAAAAGACTGATATCGAAATCGGTAAAAAGACTGTGAGTGATAACTTCTGCCATGTGAGAGGTACGAATGTATTTAGTTGATGTTACCAATTTAGCATTTTTTGAATGATTTGAACTAAAAACCAGAAATAATAATTGTTCGTAAACATATTTAAAGAAAAGAGTAATTTTAGTAAGATGATTGATATTGTCTCGACAAAAAGTACATAACCGAAACAACAAATATGAAAAACATAGCACTTCTCTTAATTGTCAGTCTTTTTTTTAGCTGTAATTCTTCGGCACAAAAGAAAGAAACAAAAACATCTGAAAAGCCAAAGTTCAAAATCACTAAAACCGATGCTGAATGGAAAGAGCAATTGACATCTGAACAGTATTATATTTTGCGACAAGAAGGTACAGAACGTCCTTTTTCCAGTCCGTTGAACAAAAATTATGAACCTGGAGTCTATGTATGTGCTGCATGTAAAACACCTTTATTCAAAAGTGAACATAAATTTGATTCAGGAACCGGTTGGCCGAGTTTTGATAGAGAAATCAAAGGAAATGTTGCCTATGGAAAAGACAATAAAATAGGATATCCGAGAGATGAAGAACACTGTGCAACTTGCGGTGGCCATTTAGGGCACGTGTTTAATGATGGCCCAAAAGAAACGACAGGTTTACGTCATTGCATCAATGGTGATGCGTTGGAATTTATTCCAGAAAAAGGCTAATAGTTTTCCATAACATTCAGAATAGTGATATAATTTCATTCTATGGATATCCATAGCAAATTTGATTTTGTATCACTATTTTTATGCGTCTTTATTTCACATCTTTAGATTATGGAAAACGCATATATTTCAGGTATTCTTAAGCAATTCAACTATTATAAATCTCTTGGTGACAAAACTTTTGAGCAATTGAGTTTGGAGGATATGAATTACCAACCCAATGACGATTCCAATAGTATTTCAATCATTGTAAAGCATATGGTCGGGAATATGTTAAGTCGCTGGACCAATTTCCTGACAGAAGATGGTGAAAAACCCTGGCGCAAGCGCGATGAAGAATTTGAATCCACTTATACCACCAAAGAAGAATTATTGCAAGAGTGGGAAAACGGATGGAAATGTCTTTTTGATGCTATTTCACCATTTTCTGATAACGATTTAAATACCATTGTTTACATAAGAAATGAAGGCCATACGGTTGCAGAAGCTATTTTTAGGCAACTTGGACATTATCCTTACCACGTAGGTCAAATCACATACATAGGAAAATTACTTAAAGGTGATGCGTGGCAGTCTTTATCCATTCCAAAGGGTGCTTCCAAAACATACAATCACGATAAATTCAACAAGCCAAAAGAACGGAAACATTTTACAGATGAAGTTTGAGGCTCCTAAATATATTTGAGTTCATCTAACGTACCTTCGGAAATTTACAAAACGGCTTCATTTTTTTCAAATAGGTTTCGTAACTTCGTAGCTTCTAATAAAGATTAAAAAATTCTTATGAGTAAATACGACATTATTGTTCTTGGAAGTGGTCCTGGAGGCTACGTTACTGCTATTAGAGCGTCTCAATTAGGTTTCAAAACTGCTATCATAGAAAAAGAAAGTCTCGGAGGTGTATGCCTTAATTGGGGCTGTATTCCTACCAAAGCATTATTGAAATCTGCACAGGTATTTGAATATCTAAAACACGCCGAAGATTATGGTCTTTCTGTGGAACATTACGGAAAGGATTTTGATGCAGTTGTGAAACGCAGTCGTGGTGTTGCTGAAGGTATGAGCAAAGGTGTTCAGTTTCTTATGAAGAAGAACAAAATCGACGTTATTAATGGTTTTGGAAAAGTAAAACCAGGGAAAAAAGTAGATGTTGACGGAAAAGAATATAGCGCAGACCATATCATCATTGCTACTGGAGCACGTTCTCGCGAGTTGCCAAGCTTGAAACAAGATGGCAAAAAGGTCATTGGCTACAGAGAGGCTATGAGTCTTAAAGAACAACCAAAGAAAATGATTGTTGTTGGTTCTGGAGCCATAGGTGTAGAGTTTGCATACTTCTACAACTCAATGGGCACAGAAGTGACTATTGTGGAGTTTTTGCCAAATGTGGTACCTGTTGAAGATGAAGATGTTTCTAAACAATTGGAGAAATCATTCAAGAAGAGTGGAATCAATGTTATGACCTCTTCGGAAGTTACAAAGGTTGACACTTCAGGTAATGGTGTAAAAGCAACTGTTAAGACTTCAAAAGGCGAAGAAACACTTGAGGCGGACATCATATTATCAGCTGTAGGTATCAAATCGAATATTGAAAATATTGGATTGGAAGATGTAGGCATCGCTGTAGATAGAGATAAGATTTTGGTGAACAAATTTTATCAAACTAATATTCCAGGTTATTATGCCATTGGCGATGTCACACCAGGACAAGCATTGGCACACGTTGCCTCTGCCGAAGGGATATTGTGTGTTGAAAAAATTGCAGGTCAACACGTTGAAGCATTGGATTATGGAAATATTCCGGGATGTACCTATTGTACACCTGAAGTTGCCAGCGTAGGTTTAACTGAAAAGCAAGCCAAAGAAAAAGGATACGACATCAAAGTTGGTAAATTCCCGTTCTCTGCTTCTGGTAAAGCAAGTGCTTCTGGAGCCAAAGATGGTTTTGTAAAAGTTATTTTTGATGCCAAATATGGCGAGTGGTTGGGCTGCCATATGATAGGTGCAGGTGTTACTGATATGATTGCTGAAGCCGTATTAGGCCGTAAACTTGAAACTACAGGACACGAAGTGCTGAAAGCTGTGCATCCTCACCCGACTATGAGTGAGGCAGTGATGGAAGCTGTGGCTGATGCTTATGGCGAAGTGATTCACTTATAGTATTTATAAAATATATTTGAAAAAAAGGCGGTTCAGGAATGAATCGTCTTTTTTTTATTTTTGGTTTACTATAATCTTCAAAATCATTTATTATTTTGCAGCTAATGAATAATGCCCAAAGATTTTATGTGTTAGATGCTTTTCGCGGTATTGCAGCAATCCTTGTGTTCTTGTATCATTTGCCCAATTTATCCGCCCTATCTGATAATCAATTTATAGCGCATTCAGGAATATTCGTCGACTTATTCTTCGTATTGAGTGGCTTTGTTATATTTCATAATTATCAGCATAAAATAACAGGTTTAGATACTGCTGGTCGATTTCTTAAAAAACGTTTTAATAGGCTGATACCGCTTCACCTATTTACGCTCATGGTAATGGTGCTTCTGGAAACCACGAAATACGGATTATCTAATTATATTTCATTCAATCAGGCGCCATTTGAGGTCAATACCATAGCAACCTTATGGCCTCAATTATTTCTTGTAAATTCCACGCCATGGTTTGCAGGCTTCAATTGGAATGGACAAAATTGGTCTATCAGTGCAGAGCTTATAGCCTATCTCATTTTTGTAGCAGCCTCTTTTATATGGTTTAAAAGAGAATCCCTTAAAACCCTATTACCAATTAGCATAATTGCTTTAGGCTATTTATTCTTTTTCGTAAAGTATAACAATTTTGATATTGTATCAGACTTTGATTATAGTTTTATAAGAGGAACCATCGGCTTTTTTGTAGGTATCATATGTTATATGTTTCGTCATAAAATATTGATTTCTTTGAACAAAATATCGACATCACTATATCACGTCTTGGAAATATTAATGATAACCATCACTGTATGCATCGTTTGTAAACTAAACGTGCTAATGGTTCACTTTTATGTATACCATCTTGTATTCGCAGCATTGATTCTTCTATTTTCAATGGAAAAAGGCTGGATTTCGCAGATATTAAAATTTAAAGTATTTCAAAATCTAGGCTTATGGTCCTATTCGATATATCTCAATCATATCTTTGTTATTGTTCTTTTCAATATGATTGTAGTAACAGTACTAAAACTGGAAGGCAACATGGCATTAATTTGTGAAGTTATAACACTCATTGGACTTTGCCTTTATTCTTCAGCTACTTACAAATTTGTGGAAAGGCGCTTTTACCAACCAAAAACTAAATAAAACTCTGTACAGCCAATTCATAGCTCTGTAACCCAAAACCTAAAATAACACCTTTGGCGTTTCGTGAAATGTATGATTTGTGTCGGATTTTCTCTCTATTGAACGTATTAGAAATATGAACCTCCACAACAGGCACTTGGATGGCTTTTACAGCATCGCCAATTCCTACCGATGTATGAGTATAGGCTGCTGCATTGAGAATAATACCATCATACGAAAAACCGACTTCGTGCAGTTTGTTTATTAACTCTCCTTCTACGTTGGATTGAAAATGTTCTATATCGATATCTGGATATTTGCTTTTCAACTTGTCCAGAAACTCGGTAAAAGACAAACTTCCATACAAGTCTGGTTCTCGTGTTCCAAGCAAATTTAAGTTGGGTCCGTTAATAATGATTAGTTTCTTCATATAGTAAATATATCAAAAATAAAGCACAAAAAAACCGAAGTGGTTCACTTCGGTTTCTTATAACTTTACATTGGGTTAGAAACTAAATCCAAGTCCAAATTGCCATACAGAATTCTTGGCATCTACATTTTCAAAAATCGTATCATCCTTAAAAATATTTGTGAGTCCGTAAGTATATCTGGCATTGACAAAGAATCCATTGTTGAATTTGTGACCTGCACCAACAGCCAAATTGGTATCAAAATCTTTGATGTAAGAATCGTCTGGATCTATTTCAATATCACCTCCATCATTGGTAGGCTCTGAATCGATTTCTTCACTGATTTTAAAACCAAATTGCGGTCCTGCCTCAATGTTAAGACCTTCTACCAAATACACTTTAAACAATAATGGCACTTGAATGTAACTCAATTGATATTCAATATTCTCATCGACATCAAAAAAATTATCCTGGTCGTTGCTCATAATTGTAAAACCTTGACCTGAATAAAGTACTTCTGGTTGAAATGAAAAACGCTCGGTGATCGGAAATTCCATAAAAACACCAGCATTAAAACTGGTTCTTGAATCTAAATCATCAATATCATCACCTACGATGTTTGAAAAATTGACACCGCCTTTAACACCAAACTGTGGTGTAGTACTGTCATCTTGAGCAAGAGTTGTAAAAAAAGTTGTTGTTAAAAATCCTATGGTTAAAAAAATTCGTTTCATATTAAAAATTTTAAAGTTGATATGAGTTGTACGAAATATAACACAGACTTGGTTGTCCTTCTTAACAAGGTTTAACAACAATTTAGGTGTTTTAACAAAGTTTTGTACGACCAAATGATTCGTAACAGAAAAAATAGAAAAAAAAAAAAAACCGAAGCAGTTGCTTCGGTTTCTCTAAATTTTATTGAGTGTTCGAACATTAGAATTTGAACATCAAACCAAATTGAGCAGTTTCGAAAAAGTTATTGAATACGTTGATATTAGCATTGAATTCAGTTACAGCTTCTGCACCGTCAACATCCAATTTAGCTGAAGAGTAAGATAATACATCAGATAAACCGAAAGTAATAGCAATGTTTTCCTTAACAAAATAGTTGATTCCTAAAGACAAACCAGCACCTACGCCATTTGCTTTTACGTCAGCTAAATCATCTTTTGCAGTTTCAAAACCTACACCTACTTCAGCGAATGTTTTGAATCTTTTTCCTAAATCTAAGAAATAATAACGAGCAAATACTCCAGCTCCGAAAGCAGAGATATCTTCAGCATCAGTTCCAGCAACCTCTTCAGTGTAAGAATTGTAAGCCAATTGCACACCTAAAGCCAAGTCTTCATTAATAAAATAACCAGCTTTTGGATTGAATGAAAATTGGTTAGTTTTTTCTTCGATGTTTTTATCATTTGAACTATTATAACCCAAGTTTCCTTCCAAGAAAATGTTTCCTTGTTCAAAACCAAAAGCAGGAGCTTCAGTTTCTTGAGCATTTACATTTGAAAATCCGAATACTGCAACAGCAGCAATAAGTAATACTTTTTTCATAATTGATTGAGTTTTTAAAATTTAAAAATTTCGAGCGCAAATGTATGCTCATTTATCTAAACTTGCAAGAAAAAAGAAATAAATATTCAATTACCTGTTTTTAAACAGATTAAACACAATAACATAGACTATTGCTTAAACAAATCGTCTTAAAAAAAACAGAAATTAGAAAAAATATCCTACGGACACCTGAAAAATTCTGTTTTTGAATTTTTCGTGCGGAAGTCTGTCGACCACATTAGTCAATCCGTAGCAATAACGAGCAGTTAGGTTTAAATGTTTCTTTACCTGAAAACCAAGCCCAACATTTAAACCTAAATCATTGGATCTCATTCCCTCTTTGATGTCTATATCCATCTGCTCTCCATCAACAGTTGTATTTAACTCTGCAGAATAGAGGAATCCAATTTGTGGTCCCGATTCAACATAAACATTCTTTGAAACGTAATATTTGATCATCACTGGAACATGGACATAAGAGAGCTTAAAAACTCTTTCGACACCATCTTGAGCATAATCAAAACCTTGCTGTGAAAAGATTATTTCGGGTTGAATAGCAATCTTATCATCATACAATGCCTCCATTACACCTCCAAGATGAAACGAAGTTCTAGCATTTGTTGAAGCATTAATTTCAGATATGTTTGAGAGACTTAAGCCACCTCTTACACCAAAACGCACCTCTTGTGCTTTTGAATGCTGCATTAAAAGTAATAAGAATGATATCAGAAATAATTTACAATTCATGCACTAAATATATTAATTAGGACAAAAGTATCGAAGAGATACTATATCACAGATATATGTAACCTACAATTTTTTGACAAAAAAAAACCGAAGCGGTTGCTTCG
>Ga0207828_100510_pt1 | contig 11044 bp, 9 predicted proteins | sample TtaePargueraPR_11_FD_187276 | JGI IMG/M metagenome (GOLD analysis project Ga0207828, IMG submission 187276) | Aerobic enrichment media microbial communities from Bioluminiscent Bay, La Parguera, Puerto Rico - Tt and P2 (3) (SPAdes) | ecosystem: Environmental > Aquatic > Marine > Unclassified ...
GAAGCCTACACTGACAGCAACTGGCAGGCAGGCTGGACGATCTTCTATTGGGCCTGGTGGGTGTCGTGGTCGCCGTTTGTCGGCATCTTTATCGCCCGTATCTCGCGCGGCCGCACGGTGCGTGAATTCACCCTCGGTGTATTGTTCATCCCGGTCTTCATTCTGTTCTTCTGGTTTACCGCCTTTGGCGGGGCTGCGATCCATATGGAAATGATTGGCGATCCCGGTTTGATCGAGGCCACCAAGGCAAGCTACGGCAGCGCGATCTTCAAGCTGCTGGAATTCATGCCGCTGACCAAATTTGTCACCACTGTCGTCATCGTCATGATCGTCATCTGGTTTGTGACGTCTTCGGATAGTGGGTCATTTGTCATCGACATGCTGACCGCTGGTGGTGATGCAAATCCGCCCCGTATTCAGCGCCTGTTCTGGGCCACGACCGAAGGCGTGATTGCCGCAGTCCTGCTGGTGGCAGGCGGGCTATCGGCCTTGCAGGCCGCAGCTGTGGTGGCGGGCTTCCCGTTTGCCGCAGTCATTCTGGTCATGATGTATGGGCTGTTGCGTGGTCTTGGCCGCGACTCACTCGTGCTCTATCGCTACAAGCAGTGGTACGAGACCGAGTATGAGGCCGACCATAACCTGCCTGATGCCTATGTCGACGAAAACGAACTCCCCGACGTTCACCCGGGGCCGTCGATCACATCACCCCGGCATGCTGAATAGGCAGGCCGAAGACTTCCGGTGAAAATCAAATACACAAAAACGGACGGATGGTTTGCGCCATCCGTCCGTTGTTTTGAGGGTGTTCAGGTCACCTTGGCCGGTCTTATGCCGCACGCTGGTGATGTGTGCCTTCGCTGACTTCCTCGACAATTTTGCTGACAAATGCATCAAGGTCCTGCGGTGAACGCGACGTCACAATGCCGTCTTCACAGACCACCGCTTCGTCACGCCACAGCGCACCGGCATTGAGCATATCGGTTTTGATCGATGCAAATGACGTTGCGTGACGGTCACGCAAAGCACCGGCTTCGATCAGAAGCCACGGGCCGTGGCAAATGGCGGCGACCGGTTTGCCCGATGCGACGAACTCGCGCACCAGACTGACAGACGCTTCGTCATTGCGCAACAGGTCGGGGTTGATCTGCCCGCCCGGGATGACCAGCGCGTCATAGTCTTTGATATCGACATTTTTGACTTCGACATCGACATCAACCGTGTCGCCCCAATCACTGTTATCCCAGCTTTTGATCGGATCAGACTTGGGCGATGCGATTTTGACGTCGGCCCCGTGGTTTGACAACTTTTCAAGCGGAACACGCAGTTCAGACCGTTCATAGCCATCAGTGGCAAGAATCAAGATCTTTGCGGTATCAATCGCAGGCATAATGTCGCTCCTTTCGTTGGTCTAGAGCACGTCGCGTTTAATCTGCACCATTTTGCCGGAGACAGTCTTCTGTCGTACAAGGAAAGACCCGCAGAGCGTAGCGGGGCTACGGTCAAGGGTCCTGACGCAGTGGGGCGGAAGACTGTCCCGGCCCGAAGGGTTTGATTTTGGCGACGTTTCGCGGCGTTACACCGTTTGACCGATGCGCCGCATCGCTCTGCACGCTGTGCCTTGCCAAACCGCTCGCCAAAAACAAACAAAATGATACATATTAAACGCGACGTGCTCTTGGCATTACACCTTTCCAACGGCTGCGACCTGCTCTCGTTCCGTATTTCAATGTGATCATTTTGTGGCACGGGTGCAAAAGTGCTGTGAAACACCGCAATGCCTCTGATGTGTTTTTTTATTGTATGAGGATTTATGTTCCGCCTTGTCAGTGGTCTGTCTGACGGCCTGGCAAAGAGCGGAAGTCCCGCTTATCCATTTGAAAACAGGCGTTTTCTAATCCTCATACTTAATCAGTCCGGATGGAGTGGTGCTGTCGCGCCAGTTCAGTTTGACGGGGTGGTTTTTTCGGGCGCTATTTGGCCCTCTAACGGGTTCAGGATGCGCCAGTCTTTTACCTGTTCATTGATGATGCCGCTATTGGCCAGACATTGATGAATGAACCCGTTAGCATGCAGGGCATCGATCCCGGTATTGAGCGCCGCAACGATCTTTTCGGCATCCGGCAGATGACGCGAAATCATGAAATGCTGGCTGGCGGGCAAGACGACCTTGACGCCGGGTATTGGATAAAGCCGGATACCTTCAAGATCTTGCACCATCGCCGGCGTGCTGGAAAATTCCAGCAAGGTGAAATCGGCACGATTGGCATTGATCATCGCATGGATTTGCTGCTTGGTGGCTGCACTGGTCAGGCTTGCAGGCGCCAGGCTTTCCAGAACATCCCAGTCCAGACGCCAGGTGCGAATGGATACTGCACTCAAGTTATGCACATTCGAAATCGGCTTATTGTCGCTCAGGGTTAAACTGTCCTCGCGAACATAGATGCCTTTCTCGCTAGCGCCCCGGCGCAGGATCGGCGCTGATTTCAGCACTTCCGGGTCCGCATCGATATTGAAATCCCAGTCCGATTTGATATCGGCAAAGCCTTCACTGACCATCTTGCGGCTGCGTTCGGAATTTGGCGATGGTACCACCTGTACCCTCGCGGCAAGCCCGCCAGCCTGCAGGGCTTTCTCCAGAATGGAATACATCACAAGCGACGCGTTGCTGGGCCTGTATGCAAGACAGGACCGGCAATCCGGGGTGCTGTCATTCTGGCAGGAAAGAACCACATCGAACTCGGCTTCGCGCACGGGCAAGCGGATATCGACGGTTTCTGTGGCGTTTGCGGGGGGGCTGCCAAAAGCAGCCAGCGCGCAAAGCGCAACACTCAGGGCGACAAAAATGCCGGATCTGGCTTTGTCTGTCGACCTGGTGGCAAAGGTCTTGGGGCTCATGCGGTGGTCCGGTGGCAATGGTTGTGTTCACGACCGCCGATATGTGAGGACGCGGACATCTGATTTCATCCTTGGCGGGGTGGAATATTTGTCACACGACAAAATCCCAACAAAAATACCCCGGCCATGATGACCGGGGTATTCTTCAAAAAATGTGAATAATCGGTCTGATTATTCAAAAAAATCACTCAGCGGCAACCGCGGTATTTTCGCCGCGCACCAGCGCCATATAGTCTTCCATCATGGTCTTGCAGACCTGACCCGGGGTGAAGCTATATTGCCCGATTTCCGCCACTGGTGTGACCTCGGCCGCAGTACCCGTCAGGAAGCATTCTTCGAACCCTTCCATTTCTTCAGGCATGATTGCGCGTTCGATAACCTCGTATCCGCGCGCCTTGGCCAAACCGATCACGGTGCGGCGCGTAATGCCATCCAGGAAGCAATCAGGCTTGGGTGTATGGATCTGACCATCCTTGATGAAGAACACGTTGGCACCGGTGGCTTCGGCGACCTGACCGCGGTAATCGAGCATCAGGGCATCGGCATATCCCTTGCGTTCTGCTTCGTGCTTTGAAAGCGTGCAGATCATGTAAAGACCGGCAGCCTTTGCATTGGTCGGTGCAGTGTTCGGGGCCGGGCGGGCCCATTTCGACAGATCAAGACGAATGCCCTTAAGGCGTTCTTCCGGCTTGAAATAGCTTGGCCATTCCCAGCAGGCAATCGCCACATTGATGCGCGTGGTCTGGGCGGAAACGCCCATCATTTCGCTGCCGCGCCAGGCAATACGACGGATATAGCCATCGGTAATGTCGTTCGCTGCCAGCGTCTCGATGACGGCATCATCGAGTTCCGCGGCGCTGTAGGGGATTTTCATGTCAAGGATTTCGCCGGATTTGATCAGGCGTTCGCCATGCTCGGCCAGCTTGAAGACCTTGCCGTTATAGGACCGTTCGCCCTCAAAAACCGCACTCCCGTAATGGACAGCGTGGCTCAGCACATGCAAAGTGCTTTCACGCCATGGTTTAAGTTCACCATTATACCAGATATAACCATCACGGTTATCAAAGGTCGGAGCTGTCATTTGCCAAATTCCATTTCAAGAACGTTCCTGGACGTAACTTTATGTCCTTATTTGTCTGGTCGGGGTAACATTCATAGATTAATGTGTCAATATAACTGACATAACGGATAAGCATGGCAGATATCTCTACACGCAAGGTCAACCCTCTTTTTCTGAGGGAAGAAGAGCTTAGGCAAGGCATTGAATTGCTGTTCTATGCCTATCGTGATTTCACCGAAGTCGCGGACCAGATGCTTGCGCAATATAATTTTGGTCGCGCCCACCATCGGGTCATCTATTTCGTCAGCCGAAACCCCGGTATTACGGTCAGTGACCTGCTGTCGATTCTCAAGATCACCAAGCAGTCCTTGTCGCGCGTGCTGGGTCAATTGGTGCGCGAAGGTTTCATCGAACAAAAGACCGGTGTGCAGGACCGGCGCCAGCGTTTGCTGACCCTGACTGAAAAGGGCGAGGCGCTTGAGCGCGAACTGACCGAACAGCAGCGCGCCCTGATTGCCGCAGCCTATCGCGAGGCCGGGGCAGAATCGGTCGAGGGGTTCCGCAAGGTCATGATGGGCATGATGGACGAAAAGGACCGCAAGCGGTTCGAGGATGATGGCCCGGGTGGTCTGCGCCGTCGTGCGGGGTGAGGCGGGTATCAGATCCGTCATAATTTTGACGTCGTCATGCTTACGCTTTTGAAAGACTTTGCAGCCAAATTGTTCTCCAGCGATCCTGAACCCAGGGAAATCCGATGACCGGTGCTGATCAGCCACATGTTCTTGTGGTCGATGATGATAACCGTTTGCGTGACCTTCTTACCCGTTATCTGGGCGAGAACGGTTTTAACGTATCTGCGGCGCGAGATGCTGCAACTGCGCGTGCCAGCCTTTCGGGATTGCAGTTTGATCTGATCGTTCTTGACGTTCTGATGCCCGGCGAAAAGGGCGTTGATCTGGCGCGCAGCCTGCGCGAGAGCGGATCAAAGGTTCCGATCCTTCTGCTTACCGCACTGTCGGAGACAGAAGACCGCATCGCAGGTCTTGAAGCCGGGGTGGATGACTATCTGGCCAAACCGTTTGAGCCGCGCGAGTTGGTTCTTCGCATTGAGGCGATCCTGCGTCGCTATGGCGAGCTGCCCGAACCGGAAATCTCAGGATCGCCAGACCCATCCGACAATACGGCATCCTTTGGCGCGTTCCGGTTTGATATGGCACGCATGATCCTGCACCGCGGGGAGGAGCATATCTATCTGACGACGGCGGAGCAGGCCTTGCTGACGGCGCTGGTGAAACGGCGCGGCCAGACCACATCGCGCGAGCAACTTCAGGGGATGATCAGCGGCAATGCCATTGATCCTAGCGCGTCGCGCAGCATTGATGTGCAGGTCACCCGCCTACGGCGCAAATTCGAAGAAGACCCCAAGCAACCAAGATACTTGCAGACAGTACGTGGTCAGGGCTATGTCCTGTATACGGACTAACCATCATTGCAAAACGGACCGACCATGAAAACCGACAGGGACAAGCATCGTGGGTAGCGAACAGAACGGACGGATCAAATCACTGATGCCGACGGGGCTTTTGGGCCGGTCGCTTCTGATCCTGATGACGCCGATGCTGCTGTTGCAGATCGTCACGGTGCTAATCTTCTTTGAACGGCACTGGGACACGGTTGCCCGCCAACTCAGCCGTGGTCTTGCCGGGGATGTTGTTTTCGTGATCGACTATCTGGGCCAGTATCCTGATCCGGACCATTACGAGTGGATTCAGAACACGGCACGCGCACGCATGGAGCTCGACCTGTTTTTCGAGCGTGACGCGATCCTTGAGCGCCAGATTACGGAGCCGCCGTTTGGTTTGGTATCCCAGGAACTGTATGTCGCCCTGGATGAACGCCTGCAGCGGCCGTTTTTCTTTGACCTTGACCTTGATGACCGCAGACTTGAAATCCGCGTCCAGTTGAAAGATGGCGTGATGTCGATCATCGCCCCGCGCAAGCGCCTGTATAACTCGACCACCTACATCTTCTTTATGTGGATCGCAGGATCGGCATTGATCCTGTATGGGGTGGCGGTGATCTTCATGCGCAATCAGGTGCGTCCGATCCGACGTCTGGCCAAGGCCGCCGATCAGTTCGGGCGCGGGGTTGATGTTGATAACTTCAAGCCCGAAGGGGCGGCTGAGGTGCGTATGGCGGCAACGTCATTTATGTCGATGCGTGATCGCATCGGACGTCATCTGTCGCAACGAACAGCCTTGCTTGCCGGGGTGTCGCATGATTTGCGCACGCCCTTGACCCGCATGAAGCTTGAACTTGCCATGCAGCAAAGTTCGCCCGGTGTTGATGCCCTGAAACAGGATGTCATCGACATGGAGCGCATGGTCGATGCCTATCTGGCATTTGCGCGCGGGGAAGAGGGCGAAAAGGCGGTTCTGACCGATATTGGCAAGCTTCTGACCGATCAGGTTGGCGAGGCATTACGCGACGGGCAGCAGATTGATCTTCATATCGAGGACAGCCTTGAGATGGAGCTGCGTCCGCAATCGATGAAGCGTTGTATTGCAAACATCATGTCCAATGCCGGGCGGTATGCGACAAACCTGTCGGTGCGTGCAGGGCGTCGGGGGCAGGATTACGAGATTGTCTTTGACGATGACGGACCGGGAATTCCGGCCGACAAACGCGAAGAAGTGTTCAAGCCGTTTTACCGTCTTGAAGAGTCGCGCAATCAGGCGACGGGCGGGGTTGGCCTTGGCATGACCATTGCGCGGGATTCAGCGCGCGGCCACGGCGGTGAGGTTCTGCTTGAAGATGCGCCGGGCGGTGGGCTTCGTGTGCGTCTGGTGTTGCCGATTGGGCACTAATGGCTCGAACATCAAATTGAAAAAGCCCCGCGATATACGGGGTTTTTTGTTTGCGCACATTTGGCTCGATTAGAAGAACGTAGCAATTTCCGAGAGGTCCTTTTTCTCGGTCGCGTGGGCCGGGATGGTGGCGTCTGGTGCCGGATAGCCGGTGACCAGCAGGATGTAGGGCTTGTTGTGATCCGGGCGGCCACAGATATCGGTCAGGAAGCTCATCGGGTTTGGCGTGTGGGTGAGGGTGGCAAGGCCAGCGCGGTGCAGGGCGGCAATCAGGAAGCCCGTGGCGATCGAGACTGATTCCGGTACGTAATAGTTTTTGCGCAGTTTGCCGTCGGCAGATGTGCTTTTGCGTTCGCCAAAAATGCAGATCAGCCACGGGGCAGTTTCCAGAAACGGTTTGGCGTCATCTGTGCCCAGCGGTTTGAGGGCATCGAGCCATTCTTCGCCAGCACGGCCTTCGTAGAACGCGCGTTCTTCTTCCTCTGCCGCCTGACGGATTTTGCGTTTCATCGCCGGATCGCCAATCACCGAGAAATGCCACGGTTGATGGTTCGCCCCGTTTGGTGCGGTGCCGGCGGCACGGATGCAGGTTTCAATAATGTCGCGCGGCACGGGGCGGTCAGAGAAATCGCGGACGGTATGGCGGGTTTTGATGTCGTCATAGAAGCCCTTGGCGCGTGCGCGCATTTCTTCCACGTCATATTCGCGATATTCGGGCAGTGGAATGGGAATGAAGTCTGTGGTCAGAGGCTTGTTCGACGACATGGCGCTTCCTGATTGTTTTTGTTTATGGGTAAGCCCGATCTTATGAAGCGTTGATGTGCGCGACAAGGCCAAACGCCGTCACACACACAGACGTGAAAGACAAACGATTACCAACCAACATCGCCCTCATTCATTGCGATGTGTCATTGCATGAAGTGGCAGGCGGGCTTATCAAACCGCACAGAGATCAATTGGCGTAAAACCAATTCGTTCCAGCGGCGGGGGTGCGCAAAAGGGTATTTCACACTAAATATACATAAAATTATGTAATTCACACAAAATGACAATAAATTTTGATTGTTTGCTTGCGATATACGCTTGATTGATGTTAAATCGCGGCAACTTGGCATGGAATGCGTGCCGGGATATATACTCCGTGTTTCCCGCCACGGTTCCACACTCAGACAGACGAAACGGATTGATGTAGCGTTATGGCCAGCAATTTAAACGAAGAAACCGTCACCTATGTCCACCACTGGACTGACACCCTCTTCACGTTCAAGACCACCCGTGATCCGGGCTTCCGATTCATCAATGGTCAGTTCGCCATGATCGGCCTCGAAGTTGAAGGCAAGCCGCTTTTGCGCGCCTATTCGATGGTCAGTGCGAATTATGATGAAGAGCTTGAGTTCTTTTCGATCAAGGTGCCGAACGGTCCGTTGACTTCGCGTTTGCAGCACATCAAGGTTGGCGACAAAATCCTGGTCGGGCGCAAACCGACCGGAACCCTGATCCACGATAACCTTTTGCCGGGCAAGAACCTGTGGCTGCTGTCGACCGGTACGGGCCTTGCGCCGTTCATGAGTGTGATCCGCGATTACGAGACCTATGAGCGCTATGACAAAGTGATCCTGGTGCATGGTTGCCGCGAAGTCCGCGAACTGGCTTATCAGGAATTCATTCACAGCGAACTGCCGAACAACGAATTCTTTGGTGAAGATGTTCAGAACAAGCTTCTGTATTATCCGACCGTGACCCGTGAAGAGTTCAAGCATCAGGGCCGTATCACCGAACTGATGGCATCAGGCAAGCTTTATGAAGACCTTGGTCTGGAAAAGCCGACCCTTGAAAATGATCGCTTCATGCTGTGTGGCAACCCCGAGATGATTGCCGATACCCGCAAGATGCTTCTTGAGTGGGGTGGCAAGGAAGGCAACATGAATGAGCCGGGCCACTTCGTGATCGAAAAGGCGTTTGTCGAGAAATAAACATCCAGCCACATTTTGGCCGAAAGATCAGAAGGCAGCACCCGTCGGGTGCTGCCTTTTTGCTTGGGCGAAATCCCGGATTTATACTGGGTTGTATACGTAGGTATATATACCTCCCCAAATGGGGATGTCTGGAATTTTCGCAGTCGCGTAATTTGAGCTCATGAAGCGTCAGGTTTGGAAACTTGTTCAATGTCCTGGTGCGGTGTCAATGGAGACAAAAATGGGCTTTTTCAATATTTTCAAACGTTCCGGTTCCCAGGTCGCTGTGATGACCCTGGATGCGCTGGATAAATCACTTGCCGTGATCGAATTTGATCTGCAAGGCAATGTTCTGCACGCGAACAAGAATTTCCTTGATGTGATGGGCTATGAGCTCTCCGAAATCGTGGGCAAGCGCCACGCACTTTTCGTGCCCGAGGAAATCCGTAAAAGCCCTGATTACGAGGTCTTCTGGTCTGATTTGCGCAAGGGTGTATTCAAGAGTGCAGCGTTTCCGCGCCTTACCAAAACCGGCAATCGCGTATGGATCGAAGCAACCTATAACCCGGTATGCGATAGCAAAGGCAACGTTATCAAGATTGTGAAATTTGCCTCGGACATCACCAAACGTCAGGAATCATTGGCCAATTATGAAGGCAAGGTGAATGCGATCAATCGTAGCCAGGCCGCGATCGAATTTGATCTGAATGGCAAGATACTTGATGCGAACGACAATTTCCTGTCTGTGATGGGTTACGAACTTTCCGAGATTATTGGCAAACATCACAGCATGTTTGTGGACCGGACCTATGCCAACAGCCGCGAGTACGCTGATTTTTGGCGGGAGCTTGCCAAGGGGAATTTTGTATCACAGCAGTTCAAGCGCTTTGCCAAGGGTGGCAAGGAAATCTGGATCGAAGCATCTTATAACCCGATCTTTGACGCCAATGGCGTGCCTTTCAAGGTCGTGAAATACGCGACGGATATCACCGAACAGGTACAGCTTTTGACTGATCTTAAGCTGATGATCGACAATAATTTTGGCGAAATTGACCAAAGCCTGAGCGAGCTTGATCAACGATCCACGGTTGCCCATTCGAGCTGCGAGGAAACGTCTTCGAACGTGCAAACCGTTGCGGCGGCGGCGGAAGAACTCGCGGCATCTATCGCTGAAATCTCGCGCAGTATGTCAGATGCACGTGTATCAACCGATCAGGTGTTTGAAAAATCCATTGCCGCAGGCGCATCGACCGAGAAAATGAATGAGGTTGTTACCGCGATGAGCAGTATCATTGATGTCATTCAAGGCATTGCAGGGCAGATTAACCTTTTGGCGTTGAATGCGACGATTGAGTCGGCCCGGGCAGGCGAAGCAGGCAAAGGTTTTGCGGTTGTTGCCAATGAGGTCAAAAATCTGGCCAATCAGGTTGCCAAGGCCACCGAGCAGATCACTGGCGAGATCGAAGGTGTCCAGAACATTGCTGGCGAAGTAACGAGTGTACTTGGTTCAATCCGTTCAGAAGTTGAAGGTGTGCTGAATAACGTAACAACGATTTCGTCGGCCGTCGAAGAGCAGACTGCGGTAACCCAGCAGGTTTCAAGCAACATGCAGAGCATGGCGAGTTCTGTTGAGCAGTTCGCCAGTAGCGTGAATTTTATCCGCGATGCATCAGCTGTCGTTTCTGGCACTGTAGGGCGAACCCGTGAGGCAGCGTTGGTGCTTGCGCGCTAAGGTCGTCGAGACCAGAACTCAGACCAATTTGAATTGAAGAGGCAGGATGCTTTTGCATTCTGCCTCTTTTCATACGTTAGTGCCTTGCCATGAAAATTATACCAATATATATACTGATGTATATTAACCCTCCCCAAATGGGGATATCGTATCAGGCATGGTCAGGCGATAGTCGGCACATCAAATGAACCCGTTTTGCGTAGTTGCGATATGCCGGAGTTGTCCATGAATTCACTGACATCCATAACTGTTGAAGCGGCTGATGAGTTCGATGACGTTTTCGGCATGATTGACGCGTCGTTCTCTGTTGCGGAACTGGACCTGACGGGCAATGTCATCCGTGTAAATGACAATTTCCTTGTATTGACCGGCTATGAAGAAGAAGAGGTTCTGGGCCGTCACCATTCGATGTTTTTGTCGGACGATGTGGTCGAGGCGGCCGAGTACGGTCTGTGCTGGGTTGATTTGCGGGCCGGTAAATCCAAAAGTGTCATCTTGCCGTGGATCACAAAGACCGGGGAGCGCAAGTGGGTTG
>Ga0207828_100511_pt1 | contig 11031 bp, 13 predicted proteins | sample TtaePargueraPR_11_FD_187276 | JGI IMG/M metagenome (GOLD analysis project Ga0207828, IMG submission 187276) | Aerobic enrichment media microbial communities from Bioluminiscent Bay, La Parguera, Puerto Rico - Tt and P2 (3) (SPAdes) | ecosystem: Environmental > Aquatic > Marine > Unclassified ...
GTTTTTGATGCAGTTGGAGTATGAAAAGGTGGATGGTTTTCTTATTCCGGCAAAACGACACTATAAAACCTCAACATGGGACGCGGAAGTAACTAATGAACCATGGATTAAAGTCAATTGGACAGACATTTCGTTTAATAACGGTTTACAAACGTCTGACTTTAAAAAATGATTTCGCAAGAACCCGAATGATTAATAATTAAGGTTTGAATAAAACACTTTCTTGAACTAGATATAAGATAAATACGACATTTATCGTATTGTGAAAAGGAAACTCCTCTCCTATTTTTACAGTTTAATTCTAAAACATTAAGCCATCAAATCATTTTCACACATTCTAGACCAGCAATTGCAAAACTATCGCAAATGGGACTTTTTGGTCTTTACGCTTCTCACGCTGATGTCAGTTTTGAACGGACAGACCACAGTGTTTTACATTATATACTTCTTTTGGTGGAATGAACTCATTCGCATCATCATAGATACACTTATGTATAAGCGAAATCCAAATGCCGTGTTGTCGAGCAACGGAAGTCCTTCTTTCTTTGGCTCTATGATGCAAATGGGTGTGTATTTTGTGTTTATTGTGGTGTTCTTTGGGTTTATGGCCAATTGGAACAATACTCACATTATGATGATCAATATGCAAGTGCTGTTTTTTTATAATTGGTTCTTCAATATCAATTTGCTTTTTGTCATTGCAGAACGCATTTATCTTCACAAAAGACAAAGTCCTTTACGCATCAGCTTCGGCACCTTTACACCTCATATGCTTGTTCTACACGTCTCAATCATTGTGGGCGCCGTGCTGATGTTTTTTGTGGTACGCAATTTTCCGGACACGTTTACACCTAACAATCTTTGGGGTTCGGTGATCATTATCTTGCCATTTTTAGGCTTTAAAATGCTGATGAACTGGTGGATGGAGCCAGTCAAAACAGTATCGAGATAACAGGTTTGAAGCGATAATGATGTAACAAGTTGAATAATTTGGTTACTAATGATTCAAACATAACATCTTGAAATTATGAAAAATAGCAGAATTATTCTATTGGTTATTGGTTTGATAAGTCTTCCTATTCTTCTGTACAGTTTCTTTACTTCAGATAATCCGGACTATCTAACAACGTTGATTGGTGTGATTTGTAGTGCTTGTTTAATCTTTGGGTATTTCAATGGATTCAACAGTGATTTAACTAATACAAAATAGCGTTAAACCTGAATTACTTTCCGTAAAAAATGAGTAACTTAAGACTTTATACATCTTAAGACATAAACTTATGAATACACCCGATTTCAGTAAACTCCGTTGCATTTACATTAATTGTACCTTAAAAAAATCACCTGAAAAAAGTCATACCTCTACCCTGATAGAAGTTTCCAAAAATATAATGGAAAAAGAAAAAGTTCAGGTTGAAGAAATCAGATTTGTAGACCACGATGTTGCTTATGGTGTGTATCCAGATATGACTGAACACGGCTGGAAAACAGATGAATGGCCAAAACTCTTCAAAAAAATCATCAAAGCAGATATTCTGATTATCGGAACACCGATATGGCTGGGAGAGAAATCATCAGTAGCGCAGAAACTGATAGAACGTCTATATGCTATGAGTGGTGAAAAAAATGAAAAAGGACAATATATTTACTATGGTAAAGTAGCAGGCACCATCATTACAGGCAATGAAGATGGCATAAAGCATTGCGCTATGGGCATTCTCTATGCTATGCAGCATATTGGTTATTCCATTCCTCCGCAAGCAGATTGTGGTTGGATTGGTGAAGTTGGTCCAGGACCAAGTTATGGTGATACGGAATGGAATGATAGAAAATTATCTCCGCCCGCGGGATTTGACAGCAACTTTACCAACAAAAACACTACGTTTATGACGTATAACCTGTTACATTTGGCACACACACTAAAAAGCCAAAATGGATATAGTGCTTATGGAAACTCAATTGCATCATGGGAGAACGGCAATCAATGGAATTTTGAGAATCCAGAATATCGTTAAACCAAAGTTTATTTCTTTTAATAACAACTAAACTCCTATATAAAACTTGAAACAATTTTTAGAACGCATTGGACTTGTTGATTATCTCACTACAGAATTAGAGATGACTAAAAACGATTTTGTTTCAAGATTGAGCAAGCATGTCGATAAAGGCAGTACAAGTGCCTTTGCAGATTCTTTTGATGTATTCTCGTCCAGCAAAAATGAATACAAAGGCTATGTAGGTTATGACGACTTTAAAATTAAAAGAAGAAGAAAATTCTTTGATTCGGCTTCGAGCCTTGCCGTTGCCCAAGGCACATATCGACAAATGAATGATAAGTTGGTGATTCAAACCAAGATAAATGGCTTTAGCAAAATGTTCATTCCGCTTTTTATTCTTTTTGCCATTTTTTATGTAGGCATCATCATAGCCATTTTAGTCTCTGGCAATTCGGATGAATCTCCTCCTTTTTTTATGGTGCCATTTATCCTGCTCCACGGAGTGTTTATGCTATTAATTCCTTACTTCGTTATGAAAAGAGGCGTCAAACGATTAAAGCATGAGTTGGAACGCGAGTTCTATTTTATGACGAAAGGTTAGATCGTTTAATTATCATAATTGTTGTGCAAAAGCTTATCAATACATTAAAATATCTTCCAAAAGTTTGGTTTGCTTTGAGCTATCTCGTTATTGTTATCATAGGAATGGTGTTATTCTTTGGAAGGAACTTCGATGAGATAAGAGTAGCATATATACTTCACTTTCTACCGAATTTTTATAGCCATGTTTCTAACTTTTCCATATCATTAATACTTTTAGCAACTATTGGGTATATTGGATTACTTATGGGGTTTTCCTTAAAGCATTTGGTCATTACGAGTCTAGTATTAGTAGTTAGCAATCTTATTGTTGAATCATTATTTACAATATTAAATACTCCAGATTTAACAGATGCTCTTTATGGTAGTTGCGGTGTTCTTCTTGGATTTATCTTCTTAACACTAGCAAAAGTTTTCGGCTTAAAATACAATCATCTTAAAACATAGCATCCTAATTTGTCAATCGCATTTATTTTGTATTCCGTAAATTAGTGCGTCAAACCAACTAATTAACCAATCAAAACAACCATTAATGAGTGCTTCCAACCAATCGAAAGCTCCCAAAAAACCTGTCAGCAACGCAAAGAAACTATTTAGAATCGTCCTTCTTGTTGCCACCGTCATTTCACTTTACTTTGTGCCTTGGTCAGTAGTTTGGGCGTACCTTCAACCACTGCCTGATACCATTCAAGAGCAAGTAGATGACGCTACCAATAAAGGCTTCGACGGTATCATCGTATATGTAGACCAAAAAGGAAAAGCCCCCAAAACCTACACTGCTGGCTATCACAACACCGGAAAGAAAATCCCTGCACGTCCTGATGCCTTGTTTAAAATTGCGAGTAATGACAAGCTTTATACTGCACTGGCCATTGCAAAATTGGTACGAAGCGGCAAACTATCATTAGACAAAACTCTGGCTGATTATTTTCCTGAACTTGCTGATCGAATTGAATATGCCGATAAAATCACCATTAGAATGATGGTACAGCATCGCAGTGGCATTCCCAATTACACCAATAGCTATATGTATTGGGCAAATCCAAAGGACAATGACAAAGAGCGCTTGGATTTGGTGCTCGATACACCTGCCAGCTTTGAACCAGATACAGACTACGAGTATAGCAATACCAATTATCTCCTACTCTCCTACCTCATTGAAAAAGCAAGTGGTACCACGCGTTTTGAGTATCTCAAAAAAGAAGTGTTGGAACCTCTTGGCTTAAATAACACATTTGGTTCAATTCACGATGTTGATATGGATAACGTGATGAGCGGTTATTACGTAGGTTATGACGCCGATTTAAAAACCGATGACAACGATTGCATGCTTGCAACTGCTGAAGATCTTGGCAAGTTTTTAAGAGCATTGAATGAAGGAACTGTCTTTACAGACCAGAAAGAGCGAGACATCTACTCCTCCATTTATCGCTATGACCACACAGGGTTGATTCCTGGCTATCAAAGTATTTCGAGATATCATAAAGAGCTTGATGCAGTGGTGATTCAATTTACGAATACGGTGAACTTTGAAGGCTACAATTGGAACATTTCCGAAGTACTTTATAATAGAGTGATAAAACTTCTGAAAAAGGAAAAAAGTTGATATATTTAATGAAGTATTTGATGAACAGATTTTTAACCTAATTCTTTCAAAAGAAATGCTCAATATAACCATTCAACCCGATTGCGGTAACGCTCCCAAAAAAGAATTTCTCAAAGACTTCAATATCGCTTTTGCAAAAGGTGATATCGATACGTTGCTCAACAGTATTTCTGATGATATGGTTTGGAACATCATTGGAGATAAAACAATCACTGGCAAAGAACATTTTTCTCAAGAGATGGAACAAATGACTGCCAACGAAGTTTCTGAACTCACAATTTTCAGCATCGTCACCCATGGAATTGAAGCTGCCGTTTATGGCAGTATGAAAATGGCAAATGGTTACGAATATGCCTTCTCTGATTTTTATAAATTCAGTAATGCAAATGGTGAAAAAATTGCTTCCATGTCATCTTTTGTTATAAAAATTTGAACTACGTAATAACCACCTTCAATCGCCCTTTCTTACTGCATTTAAGAATCAATTTACATCTATTTTTCCAACATTTTACAGAAAACGATTTAACAATCTAGATTCATTTCAAGTTCCTTATAATCAATTTATTAATTGACAAATACAATCCATTGTTAATAAAATGTTAGGAACAAAAATGGGGTCACTTCATTTCGTTTAAAATAAATTAGGAATTTTACACCTGTCTTGGTTTTAGAACCCCAACTTAATACATTTTTTATGGAAATTATTTATATCACTAAAAGAGATTTTAGCCAAAAGCCTTTTGAATTAAGTAAGATAACGCAAGCTATTTTTAAGGCAATGAAAGCTGTAGGTCATGGGCAGGTTGAAGATGCTCAACTGATTGCAAACAATGTACACGATGTGTTGTTGGTACGTCTTGGCAATGACCCTGAATACACTCCTACTGTAGAGGAAGTGCAAGATATTGTGGAGGATAAATTAATGGAAAGTGCCTTCCATGATGTAGCAAAAGCTTACATTATTTATAGAAACAAACAAGCGCAAAGTAGAAAGAGCAACATCTTTGAAAAGCGTATCAATTTAAAGCCATACGAGTACCCTCAATTATATGAGTATGTACCTGCTATTAGACACTCGTATTGGATTCACACAGAATTCAACTTTACAAGTGATATACAAGATTTCAAGTCAAACTTGAATGAAGTTGAGAAAAGTGTCATCAAGAATACGATGCTTGCCATTTCTCAAATTGAGGTTGCCGTAAAATCATTTTGGGGCGATATCTACCACAGAATGCCTAAACCAGAGATTGGCTCTGTAGGTGCAACCTTTGCAGAGAGTGAAGTGAGACATCATGATGCGTACTCACATCTTTTGGAAATCTTGGGCTTAAACAAAGAATTTGAAGAACTTAAGAAGAAGCCTGTTATCATGAGACGTGTGCAGTATTTGGAAACGGCTCTTAAAAACTCAAAAAGCGATAATGACAAGGAATATGCGGAGGCAGTGCTTTTGTTCTCCCTCTTTATTGAGCATGTTTCTTTGTTCTCACAGTTCTTGATCATCATGGCTTTCAACAAACATAAAAATATGTTGAAAGGTATTTCTAACGTGGTGGAAGCAACGTCCAAAGAAGAACAAATACATGGTGATTTTGGTATTGATATCATCAACATCATCAAAGAAGAACAACCACAGTGGTTTGACGATGCTTACCACACCATGATCCAACAAATGTGCGAAGATGCCTTTGCCTCTGAAAGCAAAATCGTGGATTGGATTTTTGAAGATGGCGAACTTGATTTCTTACCTAAAGATGTGGTAAACGAATTCATCAAAAACCGTTTCAACAAATCACTTGAGAGCATCGGTATCAGTAAGATATTCGAAATAGATCATGCTCTTCTTTCTCAAACTGAATGGTTTGATGATGAAATCATTGGCACAAAACATGGCGATTTCTTCGTGAAACGCTCTATCAATTATAGTAAAAGAACACAAAGTATAACTAGCGACGACTTATTTTAATCTATGGAAAACAAAACCCTCTCCCAACAGCAAGAGCAACAAGCCCAAGAAAACCAAGCACAGCAATTGGTTAATGCAAGAAAAGAATTCTTAACCCATAATACATCAGAATCTACTGAAGAAGGTGGTTTTGAATGGTTGAACGAACATAGCCAGCAATTTCTATCATCAGGATATCTGACTGAAGGTGCGACGCCTAAAGGTCGAATTCGCGAGATTGCTGAACGCGCCGAACAGATTCTTGGAATGCCAGGCTATGCCGATAAGTTCTATAACTATATGTCAGAAGGGTTTTATTCATTGGCATCGCCTGTATGGTCTAACTTTGGTAAAGAGCGTGGTTTGCCTATCAGCTGTTTTGGGTCGCACATTGATGATGATATGGGGAACATTCTCTATACACAATCAGAGGTTGGGATGATGTCAAAGCTTGGCGGTGGTACTTCAGGGTATTTCGGGAAAATCCGTCATAGAGGTGCGCCTGTTAAAAACAACGGTCAGGCTTCTGGTGCCGTACACATTATGCAGTTGTTTGAATCAATGGTAGATGTGGTAAGCCAAGGTTCTGTGCGTCGTGGTCGCTTCTCTCCTTATTTGCCGATTGAGCATCAAGATATCAAAGAGTTTTTGGAGATTGGTACAGAAGGAAATCCTATCCAGCAATTGACGCACGGTGTTACCGTGACCAGCAAATGGATGGAAGAAATGATTGAAGGCGATGTTGAAAAGCGTTCCCTATGGGCAAAGGTGCTTCAAAGTCGTGGCGAGATGGGCTATCCGTACATTTTCTTTACCGACAATGCCAACAATGGTCGTCCTGAAGTCTATAAGGATAAAAGTTTGCCTATCCACGCCAGCAACTTGTGTACAGAGATTATGTTGCCGTCTAATGATGATTGGTCGTTCGTTTGCGTATTGTCTAGTGTGAACTTATTGCACTATGATAAATGGAAAAATACGGATGCTGTAGAAACAATGGTGTATTTCTTGGATGCCGTGATTACGGAATTCATTGAGAAACTGGAAGCTTACAGAGATTCATCAAATAGAGATGATCGTCAGACCTTCTTATTTATGGAGCGCGCTTACAATTTTGCAAAAGACAACCGTGCGCTGGGTCTAGGTGTTTTAGGATGGCACTCTTTGTTGCAGTCTAAAATGATGTCATTTGATAGCCAAGATGCTTTCAACCTAAATCACGAAATCTTTAAAACGCTTCAAGAGAAATCTTATAAAGCATCATCAGAATTGGCTGAAAAATTTGGTGAGCCAGCAGTGCTTAAAGGTTATGGCAGACGTAATGCTACCTTAAATGCCATAGCGCCTACCACCTCCTCTGCTTTTATATTGGGGCAAGTTTCACAAGGCATTGAGCCTATCTGGTCTAACGTGTATGTAAAAGACATTGCGAAGATCAAGACCACCATTAAGAATCCATTCTTGGAAGCTTTGCTTGAGGATAAGGGCCAAAACACGCCAGAAGTGTGGATAAGCATCAGAGATATGGATGGTTCTGTACAGCACCTGGATTTCTTGACGGACGCTGAAAAGGATGTGTTCAAAACCTATTCTGAAATAGACCAATTGGATATCATTTACCAAGCGGCAGGGCGCCAAGCGTTTATAGACCAAGGGCAATCGGTGAACATCATTGTGCACCCAGAAATGCCAGTGAAGGATATCAACAACATACACGTAACCGCGTGGAAAATGGGCCTAAAATCACTTTACTACCAGCACAGTATGAACGCTGCCCAAAAGTTTAAACAGAAAAAAGAGTGCACAAGTTGTGAAGCGTAAGCAAATTGCAACTTGATTGAGAACCCCAACGCCCATCCCAAGGCTTTGGGGTTTTTTATTTGTTTAAATCTTATAATTGATTAACGTCCAATTTGATATTTAATCCTGAAAATGGCTTATAGATTAAGATCATTAAATGATAAAATGGACTTCATTGGTGAATAATGATACATAAAAAATGACATTAACCTTACTCATTCTCCCGAACACGTGTTTGAACATAGACATCAAGCAATCACACAAAACCCATAAAGTGCTTGCTACAGGAAAATGATACCATAAAAAAAATGAAGACGGAATACATGAAATGACGTAAAAAAACTCCCTTATAAATTATCAAGGTAGTAGTGCATTCCCAAAAAACACAAAACCCGCAACTCTCGTTGCGGGTTTCATTTGCGGAGAAAGAGGGATTCGAACCCCCGGAGGTGTGACCCTCAACAGTTTTCAAGACTGCCGCATTCGACCACTCTGCCATTTCTCCTTAAGCGGATGCAAATATAAGATGATTTTTTTATAGCTGCCAATCTTTTTTTAGGATTTTTTATAAAACATTAAGCCAATCTATAAAAAAACCTCCCTATCAATAAGATAGAAAGGTTTCTTCCAAGATTTAGGACAGCTTACTTTTTATTAGGCTCCTTTTTAGGCTTGGCTTGAGCATTAGTAGGCTTTTTAGGTGTTCCTTTTTGCTCTTTCTTCGGATTTTGGTTCTGTGTTGCCATAATGACATTGTTTTAGTTAAACCAATTTTAAAAATTTAATCCAAAAGTAGCCGTAAACTATGATGTCAACTACCACAATCAGATAAAAAAGTATCCCAAAACAAAAAAGTTCCCAAAACATAAAGTATTGAGAACTTTCCGTCAGTACACTATCGTGTTTTACCAATTGTCAATTTCCTTTTTCAATTCTTCTTTGGATTTACCATAGCGTTCCTGAACCTTTCCGGCTAATTTATCAAAGTTACCTTCCGCTTCAGTATATTCGTCATTGGTGATTTTCCCGTATTTCTTTTTAAACTCACCTTTTATCTGTTTCCATTTTCCTTCAAATTGATCTGAATTCATAATATTTATTTTTAGAGTTAAACTTTATTGTATATTCAAACTTACCGCAAATTCATCGACCTTCATAGCTCAAAACAGTTCTGTTTTAACTCAAAACATTATTTAAGAACTATTTAACATCAAAGTCCACTTTTCAAACAAGAGCCATGAAATTTTTCGGCACAATTAATGTTTATAACTTGTATCTTTGGAAATCAAATTTTATGATTATGAAACACTTTTTTACTTTGATAGGCTTTGTCATTGGCTTTTTGGTAAGCGCTCAAAATACGGCTATCGGCAGCAATGAAAAGCTTACTTTTTCGGCATCCTATAACATGTCTGGCCTGCTGACTGAAATAGCACAGGTAGTCATGGAAACCAGCGAAGTAAAAACGTCTAACAGTACCCTTCTAAAATTGAAGTGTACTGCAGCCACTTACTCTAGTTTTGACAGTTATTTCAAAATACGTGATCTGTATGAAAGCTATGTGAGCCCGACAACTTTGACTCCTTATTTATATAAGCGCGATATTAATGAAGGGAGTTATTATAAGTTTGAACAATATAAGTTCAACCACAAGTCCAAAAGCGTGAGCAGTACCATGAAGAAACGTAAAAGCGAGGAGAACAAAACAGTCAAGATTGGTGCAAATACAAGGGATATCGTTTCTACCATTTACCACATTCGTAACTTGGATATTTCGCAGGCTTCTCCTGGCGATTCGCAAAACTTCACCTTTTTGTTTGATAATGAAGAGTTGATTATTAATGTAAAATATTTAAGAAAGGAGACCATCAACACCAATCTTGGTAAAAAGGAGTGTTATAAGCTTTCTGTAAGTCTTAAAAATGATGATGCTTTAAAGGGAACCAATGAAAATCTTCTATGGTTAACGGCTGATGGAAATAAGCTACCTGTATATGCAAAATTCAAGATTGCAGTAGGCACAGGAGAACTGAAATTAAAATCCGCAACAGGACTAAAAAATTAATACTATGAGACGGCTTTTTATTATTCTAGGTTTTGTTGCATCTATTTTGGCTGTTATACTATCTGTGACGCCATTATCCAAAATTGCCTATATTCCTGCATTGTTTGCCTTGGTATTTGGATTGATTGCTTTTTATTTTTCAAGACAGAAACAATATCCGAAGAAATCCATACAATTGATTTTTTTATTGACCATCATTTCCTTGACCGTCACTACATACAAAGCAATTTTCAGTGTATCTGAAGTGGGAGATTTGGATACATTAGAGCAAACCGAAAAAGAATCTGAAGAAAAGGCCATAGAAGAATTAGAGAATCTGGATATCGAAGAGATTGAAATCAGTGATCCCAATGATGCCGAGTTTTGACACAACGACTTCAACCCATTGTTAAAAAATCTTTATGATTATATTAAGGGAATGCTTCGGTATTCCTTTTTTTTTCACGTTATTTGGTTTGCTATTAAGGGATTATTATGAAAGTATTCTTATTTGCCTCAGCACTTACTGTGGTTGGTGCTTGCGCTCACAAAAGACATAGTGAAAAGCTTACAGACTTAAAAGAGAGTATTCATTTTGAACAGGAAATGCTCATTTCTGAATTTGGAAACACCATTACTTCCGAAGAACTAAAATCAATGGTTTATGAACTTTCATCTAAAGAAAATGAAGGTCGAAAAACCGGAACTTATGGACATCATAGAGCATCAAACTTTGTCAAAGATAATTATATAAAGAATGGTATCTCATCTCCACTCGGAGGCGACAACTATTACCAAGCAGTACCAAAATCTTTTTTAGGTAAAGATTTCAACAGTTCCCAAAATGTGATTGCCTATATCAAAGGTTCAGAATTTCCTCAAGAAGTTTTGATCATTTCTGCCCATCTAGACCATCTAGGCGTAAAAGACAGCCTCGTATACTCTGGTGCAGATGATAACGCCTCAGGTACTGCTGCCATCTTGGAAATCGCACAAGCTTTCAAAATTGCACAATCGAAAGGATTTGGTCCAAAAC
>Ga0207828_100514_pt1 | contig 10877 bp, 12 predicted proteins | sample TtaePargueraPR_11_FD_187276 | JGI IMG/M metagenome (GOLD analysis project Ga0207828, IMG submission 187276) | Aerobic enrichment media microbial communities from Bioluminiscent Bay, La Parguera, Puerto Rico - Tt and P2 (3) (SPAdes) | ecosystem: Environmental > Aquatic > Marine > Unclassified ...
TGAGCAATCCATCAGTTTTAAGCCTGATAATTATTTCATTGAATCCCTTCATTTAGTGCGCAATGACGACCGTCTTGCCTGCGTAGGATTCTTTGGTAAAAAAGAAGAATATAAATTGAATGGTATTTGTGTTTATGATTTGAACCCGCAAGACTTAAGTACAAACTTTAAAAAATTCAATGAGTTCTCTGATGAATTTATGACTGATAAATACGGTGACAGAGAAGGCAAAAAAGAACGTAAATCTGAAAAAGGCATCAATAATATTGATTTTAAGGGTGTTTATCTTATGGCCAATGGCGATATTTTGGTCAATGCCGAAGAGTTTTACATCACAACGCACACTTCTATGGGAGCAAACGGCACTATGAATTTCTATTATGTATATCATTATAATGACATTATGGCAATGCGCGTTGATGCGCAAGGTAATTTGCTTTGGGCACGTAACATCAACAAGGCTCAAACCAATCCTGTGAATAGTTCTTTCACGACATTACCTGTTGATGATTCCACCTATTTCTTTATCAATTGTTCTGATGATGTGAAAAAATTGAGTGGTGAACGAATAGCATTTAAACAAACCAAATCTAAAAAATCTAATCTCTATATGATCAAGATTGACCAAAACGGGCAGTTTGATTATAAAAAGTTGATTGATGATAAAGACTCTAAAGTTTACTATAAAGTGAGACACGGTGTCATCAATATGAATGCACAGACGGCTTTCTTTTTGGGTGAACGCAATAAAGATGGGCAGATTCTAAAGTTGAAAGTAATGTAAAGGAAAATCAAAAGGAAAAAAGAGGCTTCAAAGCCTCTTTTTTTGTTCTTATTCTTTCCTAATCTATTTAGGTGTGGTAGGCCTAACTTCGATTTTGGATGGAAGGGTTCGTTCATTCATTTTTAATAAATCGACTACTAGTTGTCCTATATCTTCTATCTGAATTTTCCAGGCATCGCTATCATCGGGTTCGTTGCCGTTAAAATGTGTCGCTACCGAACCTGGCATTATCGTACTCACTTTGATACCATACTTTCTCAAATCGAGCATCACAGCTTGGGTAAAACCTGTAACTCCAAATTTACTCGCATTATAAGCAGATCCATTGGCAAAAAAGTTAGTGCCAGCCAAACTAGAAATGGTGATGTAATAACCTTTCGATTTTTTAAGGGCATCCACGCTGGCTTTGATGGAATAGAAGGCTCCTGTTAAGTTGGTATCGATGGTTTCTTGCCACTGCTCTACCGTTAAATCTTCAATAGATGCAAAATGCCCCAGACCTGCATTGGCAATGACAATATCAAGTTGGCCAAACTGTTCCACCACTTGTTTAACAGCTTGTTGTTGACTTTCATAGTCGCGCACATCGGCTTGAATACCATAGGCCTTGACATCGCTGGTGGTTTCTTTGTCCAAACGTTGTGATGCCTCCAGGGCTCGGTCTTCGTCCCGACTGGTTATAACGACTTTGACGCCTTCATTCATCAGGCTTAAAGCTATACCATACCCTATGCCCTTACTACCACCTGTAATTAGGGCTACTTTATCTTTTAGTTCTTTCATTTTATGTTGATTTTAGCCATTGACTGCGTGCCATTGGCGATTTATAATTGAATTCACCCTAAAATTACAATATACATTGCACACGCATTAGCGCAAAAGGGTTAAACTTTTCATAAGAAAGGGATGATGGTTGTGGGTTGATAGTTTATGGTTGATGGTTTACAGTTTACAGTTGACGGTTTACAGTTAAATTATTTTGATAGCATACAACCTAATAAACTCTGTCTACTGAATACTGATGACCGATCACTGGACACTACCAACTGAACACTGAATAATGAACACCGCTTACTTTACTTCCGGTGGATACTTTGCCAATACTTTGGTGACGATTTTTTGAAATTGTGCTTCGCGTGCTTCGGGAGTGGCTTTAGGGCTGTAGCCACTTGCACTTACGGCTTGCCAAAAGAGGCCTGTTTTGCTATCATCTACAAAGTCAAAAATAATCTCGCGGTTGATATCTGGTTGACCTACAGGAATACCAATGGAGATGCCACCGCCCACGTTGCCGCCGCCACCTCCTACGCCAACGCCGACATTATTGCGTTGCACACCTTGGAATTCTTGGCTTTGAATGTTCACCAGAAAATCGGGGGTATCAGAGAGCGTGAATCCTTTGGCCTGCATTGCAGCATCAAAGGCCGTCAATAGACGCTTGGTGTCGAGCTCGCTTAAGCCTGTGTTGAGCGGCGAATAGTAGTTGTAAGTCTTGTAAGTACTGAAGTTGGTGGTTTTGTCATAATCGTAGTCCACACGTACAGGTGCGCAGGCTGACAGCACCAAAAACAGGATGAGTAGATATGGTATCTTTTTCATAATTTTTTAATTTAAAGATAGGGAAAATTGGGGAATAGTTAATTTGTTTTCAACTTTAACTATGACTACGCCATCAGTAGATGGACAAGGCAACTGGATGTTTATGACACAGTGCGAGACATTGCGTGGTGGACGCGAGACATTGCATGGTGGACACGAGACATTGCGTGGTGGACACGAGACATTGCGTGGTATAACCGATACCTTGCGTGGTATAACCGATATCTTGCATGGTATAACCTTCAAAATAAATTTTTTAAAAAAAAGGTGTTTTTACATTAACGAGCATTCTGTGCGTAAGAAGGGCCTCATAAACAAAATATTGTAATTATATAACACTTACCTATTTAAATGTAATTTAACAAGGTGTTAACAGTCTATCTTTGTGGTTATGAATATGAACATTCCTCTTTCTCATACAGGTTTTAAGTTTGCGCTTACGGCTCTAGCATTTTTGGCTGGGTTTACGCTCATCAGTTCTATTCTCTTTATCGAGGGGATACAGCTATCGAGTGTATTATATGGACTGATGATGCTCATCGTCATTTGCATTGGTGTGGTAGGACTTGTGGCTTCAATTCGCGGACTTAATGACCCAAACTCACTTCAAAAAATTCTTGGTCTCTTTCTTAACCTTGGTTTTCTGGCACTCGTGGGCTCGCTTATGCTTGCGAATGTTACTGGTTTGATCTCGGTTTTTGGGGGTTAAGCCTTTCTTCTTTCTTAATTTATCTACTCACAAAAAGTATCTTCTGAACGGGATAAAAAAGTGCTGATATCCCGCTATTGAGTTGTAAAAAATGCTATTTTAGAGGTAATATAACGAGTTAGCCATAATTTAAAAAAAATGACGACAGAATTTGAAACTGAAATAGTAAAAACAAAGGAATTCAATAAAATCTTTATGATTGTATTTCTAATTCTTTATGCAATTTCAGGATTTTACATTTTTATGTATGACAAAGAAAGTCAAAACATATATTTGAAATGTTTAGCTCTTGCAATATATTTATCAGGAATTTATTTCATTTTCGGTCAATCTTTTATCAAACCGAAAAACCTCGGAAAATTAAAAATTTCAACTGACAGAATTGAATTCAAAGTGGGTGATAAAAATAAAAATATTCCACTGAATGAACTTGAAAATATCTTTTTGAAATATATGGATTATGGAAGTTGGTCAACTCACTCTATATATGGAAACAAAAACTACTTGAAAATAACTGAAAAGTCTGGAAGTAAATACGATTTTGAAATACTTATAAGAAATAAAAACTCAAAAAATGACCTAAAAGTAATATTAAACAGTCCTGAATTTTATGAAAAGTTTGATTTTATGAAAGACGGAAATTCTAGAACTGAATTTTAGAAAAACTATGGCTAACACCGTATATAATTTATTGCTAGTTCTAGCCTACTTACGAAAATCCTCGCGGATTTTCAGTTCGGTGTGTACTTGCTAAATTAAGTGCTAAACCACGCAACTACTCATAGCCGAGGCCGTTGTGTGTAAGTTGAAACAAAATCGAAATTTATGAATAAAGCCAGATATTTTCTTCTTTTAGTCTTGTTGTTCTCTAAAATGTCCTATGGACAGCACGAAAAGATTACTGAAAAGTGGAAAACCGAAAGCATTAGTGACAGCAATCTTGGAGATATTAATTACCACGTCTACAAAAATAAAATTGATGACCGTAAGCCTTTGATTATCTATTTACAAGGCTCAACAAACTTTCCTTTGTATTGGCTAAATCCAAATGGGAGATATTCCAGCAGTATTACTTTGAATGTAGATTCAATGAGTAATGATTATCATATCATAATTATTAGCAAACCTAACACACCTCTTGTCGACAGCATCACCATTGCACCATCAGGAAGAAAACGATATCCTATGCAAGAAGGTTATAATGAAAAGTATAGTCTTGATTGGCGAGCCAATTCTACAGACAAGGTTATCAATGATGCATTAAAAAAACTAAATATTGACACATCCAAAATAATTGTTTGGGGACATTCTGAAGGTTCACAAGTGGCGCCAGCTGTAGCTTTAAAAAATAATAATGTAACCCACGTTATATCAATGATGGGGAACTCACTTAATCATTTATATGATTTTATCCTTAATGAAAGGGTGTCTGCTTTGAAAGGCGAAAAATCAAACGAAGAAGCTCAAGCCAATATTGATTCTCTGTATTTAGAATTTGAAAAAATATACAAAGACCCAAAATCCATAACAAAAGAGTGGTTTGGAGAAACTTATTACAAATGGAGTAGCTTTACATTGAATTCCCCAATAGACAATATGTTGAAATTGGACATTCCAATTCTTTACGTGGCAGGCGGAGAAGACCAACATAGTATCTTGAATATGGACTATGCAAAACTTGAGTTTTTAAGAAAAGGAAAAAACAATTTGACCTATAAAGTATATCCAAACTGCGACCACTTTTTTATGGAGACCAAAACCGATGAATCAGGCAAAAAAGAATGGATTGACCATTTGAGTGAAGTCAATGGTTTTGCATTAAAATGGATAACTGACATTTGATAAAAAACCTACACCCAACAAAGAACTGAGTTAAAAAACAAATCTTTTTAAGCTAATCTTGACACAAATTTTTCGTCATAAGGCAACCCGCTCTTTGCAATGGCGAATGCCTGCTTTAGCAACTTGTTTGCCACGGCTATCAATGCCAACTTTTTACTTTTGCCCTTTGCCACTATCCGTTCATAGATTGCCCTGCATGCCCTGTTATGTTTACAGGCCGAAAAGGCACACATGAACAACAGGTTCCGCAATTTCCTGTTGCCCACCTTGCCGATCCTGCTCTTGCCCCTTACACTACTGCCGGACTGTCTTATGGTCGGGGTGATGCCCACATAGCTGCACAGCTGCGAAGCACTTTCGAACTTGCTGAACCCATCGGTGATGACTATCAGGAACAGTGCCGTTTTCACGCCCATCCCCGGTATCCCCTTCAGCAGTGTCAGCTGATGCTGCTGGTCGCGCTTCACCAGCTCGAGAAGCCTCGACTCCAGTCCCTCAAGTTCCGTGTCCAGGTGCTTCAGGTTGCGCTTGAGCGAGCGGTAGACGGCCTTGGTGGGAATGCCCAGTGCCTCCTGTGCCTCCTCTCCGTGGAGCTTGTTCTTGGTCTGCGTGCGCATCTTCACATAGCTGTCCAGAAGCCTGAAGAGCTGCAGGCACTCTGCCTGTACCTCCGTAAGGGCACTGTACATGAGCACCTGGTTTACCCGTGCGTACTCGCATATTGCCCTGGCATCGCTCTTGTCGGTCTTTACCTTGGCCAGTTTCATCTGTATGAAGCGCTTCACCGAGAGTGGGTTCACCACCGAGACCGCAACACCTTTGCCATGGAGGTACTGGGCAAGCCTGTAATGGTAATACCCTGTCGCCTCCATGGCCACCAGGGAGTGTTCCGGCAAGTGTTTCAATAGCTTCCTGAACCCTTTCTCATCGTTGGCAAACTGCAAATGGCCCGACCCTTCGCTGTAGACATCAAATACTTTCTTACTGATGTCAATACCGTAAATTTTTTTATCTTTATTCATAAGAACTGAAAATTTGGAAAGGACAATCTACTTACACATCAACATCTTAAAATCGAGATCAACGTCTCACAGAACTGAACGATATTTAAGTAGAAAAGAGAGGGGATTATCAATGTTGGCGAACTTAAATGTTCTACGGCTATATTAACCTTATTCCTCTCTTTTGTTCTTTCTGATTATCTAATAAATTTAATGATTTGTAAACTTAAGATGGCTATAAGTAATTGCTTGTTCTCGCCTACTTCTGAAAATCCTCGCGGATTTTCAGTTTGGTGCGTACTTGCAAAATTAACCGCTAAACCACGCAACTACTCATAGCCGAGACCGTTGTACTGCATTTCGCAACCAAACCAGATAATTACAAATTAATCATTAAATCATTTAAAAAAGTACTGTAATTATTCAACTCAAAAGGAACATCTGCATTTTTTTCCATATCGTGAAAATGATGTGTTGCTAATAATTCCATTCCTGTAAAAGCATTCATTCTGTGGAACCCAAACATAACACCTTCATCTACACTTTTTTGATTAAAAAATTCATTTTCTAAAGTAAATGCAGTTTTAGGTGCATTCCAACTTGTAGTAAGTATATATTTTTTTCCGTGCATTAAACCACCAGTTCCGTAATTTATGTTTGGATTTTTTCTACTTCTTCCATCACTTGCATAAATTCCATTTTGATGACCTTCAGTAAAAACTTCATCTATATATTTTTTAAATCCAAAAGGGATTTGAAACCACCAAATTGGAGTATGATAAATCACTATATCTGCCCACTTAAATTTTTCAACTTCTTCTTTTACGTTATAATTTTCACCTACTTGAGTAAACTTCACTTCAAATTCTTCAAGCGTATCAAAATATGAAATAGTATTATTAAAAAGTGTTTCGTTAAATCTTCCACCAGAATGCGCAAATGGATGACTTCCATTAATTATAAATATATTTTTCATTTGTCTCTTATTTTATTTGACGCAAAATTAAACTAACATTTATCATTGTAAAAATAATGCAAATCATACCTTTGTATTAAAAATATAATAGTTATGGTGAATTTAGAATGGTACAGAACATTTAAAGAAATATATGAAAACGGAACTTTAACAAAAGCATCTATAGCTTTATATGCGTCACAACCCGGAGTTAGTGTACACTTAAATGCTTTGGAAGCTTATGTTGGCAAAAAACTATTTGAACGTACTTCGAGAAAAATGATACCAACAGAAGATGGGAAATTTTTATATGAATATATTATTGACTCTTTAAAAAAACTTGAAATAGCAGAACAACATTTTAAAAAAACAACGCAAGAAAAAAATCCATCTCTAAACATTGGAATGTGTTCAGAAATGTTTCAACTTATTATTGAACCCGAAATTCCAAAACTAGACTTTGACCTAGTAGCTAGGTTTGGAGCACATTCAGATTTAATAAAAGACCTAAACAATGGAATTTTAGATTTAGTAATAACACCTAAAAAACAGCATGAAAAAAAATCATTGGTTGAGTATATCCCGTTTTCAAAAGAAAGAATCGTTTTAATAGCTGGCAATAAAACTGATACAACCAAAATACAAGAACACCTAAAATCAAACAACCTAAACAAACTAGAAGACGAACTGCTTCAAAATGTTTGGTATAGTTCATCAAACGAAATGGAACATTTTAGACGTTTTTGGTTTGACAATTTTAATAAAAAACCTGCTTTTAAGCCTAACTATATTTTACCGAATATTACTTCTATTATAAGATGTTTAAACAATGGAAACGGACTTGCATTAGTACCCGATTTTTTATGTCAAGAACAAATTATAAGAAACGAAATAAATTTAGTTTGGGAAGGAAAAGTAAAAACGGAAAATACCTTATATTTTGCATCAAGAACAGATTTGAAATACAAAAAAGAATTAGATAAAATTAAGAATATATTTACATCAAAAATGAAATAAACGCAGTACAACACCGTATATAATTTATTGCTGGCTTATGGCTTACTTACGAAAGTCCTCGCGGACTTTCTTGGTCGGTAATTATTTACTAAATTAGTTGCTTAAAACACGCAACAAACCATACACCAGACCGTTGTGTACAATGTTGACTCGTCCTGAATAAAGGCTACATAATTTCAAACATTATGTACAAAAATGACAAAGTAATCAGAAGGTATTCAGAACCTTTCAAACTGAAAATCCTGGACGAACTCACAACTGGAAAACTAAACAAGTATCAATTGGGCAAGGCATACGGTATTGCTCCAACAACCATTAACGAATGGATAAAGAAGTACAACCGTAAAGACCTTATGAACACTAGAGTGACCGTGAAAACAAAAGACGAAATAACACGTATCAAAGAGCTCCAAAAAGAAATTGAACAGCTCAAGAAACTGCTCCTGAAAAAGGACATGGATGCACTCATTGATGAATCCTACCTTGAGGTAGCTGCAGAACAGCTGGGGTATAAATCTGTCATTGAGCTAAAAAAAAAGCTAAATATAAAGCCCTGACAAAGGCCAGGGAAAAGTCCAAGGGATTTGCTTCTTTAGCCACTGTTGCTACTTGCTTCGGTCTTAAACGCGATGCTTACTACAAATATAAAAACAGAGCAGATAAGCGTTTGAAACTCGAACAACAGGTTGTCGAAATTGTAAAGCAAAGACGCAGGTCCCTTCCCAGAGAGGGCGTTAGATAACTCCAAAAATCATTGCATGGTGACCTTACAAAAGCAAACCTTAAAGTTGGCAGGGACGCCTTATTCAATATCCTTAAAAAACACGATATGTTAACCTTAAGAAAGAAACATTGTTCCAGAACCACCAATTCATTGCATAGGTTCTACAAGTACAAAAACATCATAAAAGATCTGGAGATAACAAAACCTAACCAGGTCTGGGCATCTGACATTACCTATATCAGGACCGTAAAGGGATTTTGCTATCTGGCCCTTATCACGGACATGCATTCCCGTAAGATTGTGGGCTACGACTTGAGCAACAGCCTAGAACTGAACGGATGCGTGAGAGCCCTCAACAAAGCGCTGTACCAAGCCAAAGACATTAAACAGCTTATCCACCATTCAGACAGGGGCATACAGTATTGCAGCAATGTGTATACCCAAATTTTAAAAAGGAACAACATCGGTATCAGCATGACACAAGAGAAACATTGCTATGAAAACGCCATGGCAGAGCGTGTAAACGGCATCTTAAAGGATGAGTTCTATCTCGACCAGACCTTTGATAGCCTGCAACACGCAAAGCGGGCCACAAAAAATGCAATTAATCTGTACAACGAAATAAGATTACATTTATCTTTAGACTATAGAACACCAAATATGGTATACAAATTAACAGCGTAAATCAATTTTTAACCTGTAGCCATATTTCAGGACAAGACATTTGAGAAATGACAACATTTTCAGTTTTAATAGCAATAACTTTAGGAATTAGTTTGGTTCTTATTTTGACAAAGACGGACTTTCCAAAAGCGGAAAAGATTATTAAAAAAATCTCATTTTACTCATTTATCGGAACTGTAATCTGCACTTTACTGTTATTTTTTGGCTTCCGGCTCAAAGGAGAATATACAACCTCAATAATCGTACTGACCTTTTTACTTTCAACAATCGTCCTTTTCGGATTGACAAAAAATTCTCGGACTAAATTATTAAGCGGAATTTTGACTATTCCAATCTTTTTAGTCGGAGTGATAAGCCTTTTTTCTGAAATGACACTTTTCTTTTTTTATTTAATTGCACTTCCTTTTGAGCCACCTATTTCAAAATTTGAAATAAACGAAAATCATAATGTGGAAGTCCGAGTTGGCGGATTTTTGGCTTGTGGAGAAAGTTTAGTAATTACTGAATCAACATTCGGAATTTTAGACAAACAAAAATATGTAGGAAACAATTCTTGTGTTACTGGAATTAATAAAATAGAGACTTTAGATTTCAATAAAAACAAAGCGGATTTTTTAATATATCACGATGGAAAAACTGAATTTGAAAATCCGTATAAATATGAAGTAGAATTAAAAAACGTGTGGTAACATTCGACTACGTCCGACCCAGGCACGAAGTGCGAACTAACTAGACAAATCGAGCTTGCGAGATTCAGCGTAGCTAATCCATTCAAAGTTGGCTATACCACATCTTCCATCTGCTATCATCAGTGCTAAATCAAAAATTATTATCTTTAATTCCATAGATGATGATATCAAAAACTCGTTATTGCCAATTTGAACAACTAAATATGAAACAACTAGTTTTAAGTATAATCCTACTCCTATCAGCCCATATTTCTTACACCCAAGAATCAATCAAAAAAATTAGCGAAGTCGACTTTTCAATTGGTAAAGCCATAAAAATCAAATCGCAGCTACTCAATGAAACCAGAGACTTAAATATTTATATTCCTTCTAATTATTCACAAGACAGCACTAAAACCTATCCCGTCATTTATTTGCTAGATGGCTCCAAAGACGAAGACTTTATTCACATATCAGGAATTGTTCAGTTTGGTTCTTTTTCTTGGATTGATATGATCCCCGAATCTATAGTTGTAGGCATTGGAAATGTGGATAGAAAAAGAGATTTTACTTATCCTTCGCAAAACAAACTTGATCAGGATGAATTTCCAACTTCTGGAAAATCAGAAAAATTCATCTCCTTTATAGAAAAAGAACTACAGCCATTTATCGAATCTCAATACAGAATCTCAAAAACGAAAACAATTATTGGGCAATCATTAGGTGGACTTCTGGCAACAGAAATTCTTTTCAAGAAACCTGAATTGTTCGATAATTATATCATTGTTAGCCCAAGCTTATGGTGGGATGATGAAAAATTATTAAAAGAACAAACAGCATCTTATAATTCAAGGAAATCGGTTTATATAGCAGGTGGCAAAGAAGGCGATATAA
>Ga0207828_100516_pt1 | contig 10797 bp, 11 predicted proteins | sample TtaePargueraPR_11_FD_187276 | JGI IMG/M metagenome (GOLD analysis project Ga0207828, IMG submission 187276) | Aerobic enrichment media microbial communities from Bioluminiscent Bay, La Parguera, Puerto Rico - Tt and P2 (3) (SPAdes) | ecosystem: Environmental > Aquatic > Marine > Unclassified ...
CAGGCGACCGGAGAGCGGGGTCGCCTGCCGATCTCCTGCCGTTAGCCGCGGCGGCGATCCACGACGTTCAGCGCTTTCAGCAAATTAAGCGCCTCGCTAAGCTGGTAGTCGTCGCGTAACCGCTGAGACATGGCGGCACGCTCGGGAGGCATGTCGCTTTGGCTACCGAGGTGTCCGTCCAAGTCCGCCTCACGAATGGCGCGTCGCGCCTCCGCCACTTCCAGGCGGCCACGCACCACTTCTACGTCGGGTTCGATACCTTGCGCCTGGATCGAGCGGCCATTGGGGGTGTAGTACAGCGCGGTTGTCAGCTTTAAGCCTTCGCCATTGCCCAGCGGCATGATCTGCTGCACGGAGCCTTTACCGAAGCTTTCTGTTCCCATGATGACACCCCGGCGCTGGTCTTGCAGGGCGCCCGCGACGATTTCCGCAGCCGATGCGCTACCGCTGTTGATGAGGACCACGAGCGGCACGTCACCGGCGGGGGTGTCGGGAGACGCCGAAAACGACATCTCGGTGTCCGAAAGACGTCCTTCGGTGTAGACGATGAGCCCGTCATCGAGGAACAGATCGGCCACGCCGACCGCGGCCTGCAAGACGCCGCCAGGATTATTGCGCAAATCGAGAATCAACCCTTCCAGAGGCTGCTCTCGCGCCATGCGCTCCAAGGCTCGGCGAGCCTGCTCGGGCGTGCGGGACTGGAATTGGCTAATGCGTAAATAGCCGTAGCCGGGTTCCAGCGTCTCCTGTTTGACGCTCTCACTGCGGATCACTTCACGGGTGAGGGTAAACTCCCGTGGTGCCTCTTCGCCAGAACGCAAAATCGTCAGGCGCAGCGTGGTGCCTGGCTCACCGCGCATCAGATTGACGGCTTCCTGCAGTGAGAGGCTATCGGTGGGGGTGCCATCGATGGCCACAATGATGTCCTGAGACAGCAGGCCTGCCCGGGAGGCGGGCGTGTCATCGATGGGCGTGACGACCATCAGTTGGCCATTTTGGGTGCCGACTTCGATACCGATGCCGCCAAACTCGCCTTGGGTAGACTCCCGCAGGCTTTGGTACTCCTCTTCATCCAAGTAGGCCGAATGAGGGTCGAGCTCGCTGAGCATGCCCCGCATGGCGTTACGCAGCAGCGTACGGTCGTCGACCTCTTCGACGTAGCCGCGCTTGATACGCTCGAAGACCTCGGCGAACGTTTGAATCTCTTCCAACGGCAGATCATCAGCGGCGCTGTTCGACGGCTGGGCTGCCAGAGGGAGCGGGGCCGCCAGCAGCGCGAGCGGTAGCAGGGTGGCCAATAAGCGCTTGGCAGGGGCCGATACCTCGGTAACAGATAGCGTCATGCGGACTCCGCTAGGCGAAAGGCAGTGCCAGTGGCACTGCACGGGTTGTGAGGTTCATGGTAAAGAGAGCGACAATAAAGAACGTGACTATAAAGAGAGTAGCACCAGCTTATCCCGTCAACGGCGCGCAATCCAACGTTGCGGATTAATAGGTTCTCCGCCTCGTCGCACTTCGAAATAGAGGGCGGGTCGGGATTGTCCTCCACTATTGCCCACTCGGCCTATGGCATCGCCACGACTCACCTGTTGACCGGGACGGGCGCTGAACTGTTGCAGGTGCGCATACAGCGTCATGATCTGATCGCCGTGGTCGATGATCAATAAGTTACCGAACCCTCGCATCCAGTCGGCAAACACCACACGGCCCGAATGAACCGCCGTGACCGCCGTGCCTTCGCTGGCCTGAATCACGATGCCGTTGTAGTGAACCCCGTTCCGCCGCTGAAAGCTGGCGGTGATGCTGCCTTGCACGGGCCAAGGCAAATCCCCTTGCGTGCGGGTGATGTGCGTGGTGGGCGTGGGCTCTGCCATGCGGGCCAGTTCGGCCTGAATCGCGCGGAGCTGTTGCTCGGCCTGTTCGCGACTCTGGTTCAGGTCGGCCAGTCGGTCCGCCTCGCTCCCGTAGCGGTCATCCAGCGTCTCCACCACGCCACGGCGCGCTTCGGTGCGCTCGGCGAGCAGAGCGCTTTGGGTTTCCAGCTCGTTCGCCAACGTATCCAAACGCGCTTGGCGCTCCGCCAGTGCCCGTTCGGTATCGGCAAGCGCCGTGTCCAGCCGCGCAATATCGGTGAGACGCTGCTGGCGCGCCTGCGTCAGCCGATTCAAGTAGGCCTGCATGCGGTCCAGTTCGGCAGGGTCGCTTTGATTGAGCAGCAGCTTGAGTTGGGGCGTCGGCCCTAACCGGTAGAGCGCGGCGAGCTGCTGACCGAGCGCCTGATACTGAGACTCCCGTTCGCTCTGCAAGCGTTCGCGATGTTGGCGTAATTGAGTAGTTTCATCGTTGAGTTGACGCCGCTCGGCCTGAAGTTGATCCAGCCGCTGGTGCGTCTCGGCGAGCTCGGTTTCCACGGCCTGCAGCTCGCGTTGAGCGCTATCGCGGGCTTGACCGGTCGCGCTGAGCCGCTCGGCCATGGCGTCGATCTCCTGCCCGAGCGCGTCGAGTTGCTCCCGGGCGGCGCGTTCGTTCTGCTGCGCCAAGGCGGGCTGCTGGCTCAAGGCCAGCAGCAGAGCGGCGAGGGCGAGTGGTCGCCACATGGGCATTAGGTAAAACGCAGCAGCGGCTTGCCCGTCATCGCCTCAGGCTGCGGCTGGTCCATCATGGTCAGCAGCGTGGGGGCCAGGTCGCACAGGCGGCCGTCGTCGAGCTCTGCCGCCCGCTCACCCACGTATACCAGAGGCACCACGAAGGTGGTGTGTGCGGTTTGTGGGGCGCCGGTGTCCGGGTGGACCATCTGTTCGGCATTGCCGTGATCGGCGGTAATCAGGCAGGCACCGCCTGCGCGCTCGATGGCCTCCACCACGCGACCAACGCAAATGTCGACGGTCTCGATCGCTTTCACGGCGGCATCGAAATCCCCGGTGTGGCCGACCATGTCGCCGTTGGCGTAGTTACACACCATGAGATCGAAACGGCCGCTATCGATCGCTTCAACGAGCTTGTCGGTGATCTCGAACGCACTCATTTCGGGCTTTTCGTCGTAGGTTTTGACGTCGCGAGGGGAGGGCACCAAAATGCGCTCTTCCCCTTCGTACTCGGCCTCGTTACCGCCAGAGAAGAAGAACGTTACGTGGGGGTACTTCTCCGTTTCCGCAATGCGTAACTGAGTGAGGCCGCGCTTGGCCACTACCTCACCCAGCGTATCGGTGAGATCGGTGGGCGGAAACGCGGCAGGCGCATCGATGTCGGCGGCATACTGGGTCATCATCACCAAACCATCGCCTGCCAGCGTTGGGCGTGCCTGACGTTCGAAGCCGGTAAACCCCGATTCGGTAAAGGCGCGCGTGAGTTCGCGGGCGCGGTCGGAGCGAAAATTCATAAAGATCGCCGCGTCGCCATCGTGTAACGTCACGGCATGACCGTTGACCGGCACGCTGGTTGCGGCCACGAATTCGTCGGTTTCACCGCGCTCGTAAGCATCACGCAAGCCGCTTTCCGCGCTGGTGGCCGTGTACTCCGCGTGGCCGTCGGTGAGCAACCGGTAGGCTTGCTCGACGCGCTCCCAGCGGTTGTCGCGGTCCATGGCGAAGAAGCGTCCAATGATGGAGGCGACAAAACCGTTATCGGCGCCGACGAGTTCGGATAACCGTGCGTTGGCGCGCTCGATGGACGCCAACGCGCTCTGTGGGGGCATGTCGCGACCGTCTAGAAAGGCGTGCACGTAGATGCGCTGGGCACCGCGCCGCGCTGCCAGCTCGGCCAGGGCGATGAAGTGATCTTCGTGGCTGTGCACGCCGCCTGGTGAGAGCAAGCCGAGCAGATGCACGGCGCGGCCATTGGCAACGGCGTCGTCGATCGGCTTGGTGAGCACCTCGTTGGTGTCCAGGTCGCCCTCTTCGATGGCTTTGGTGATGCGGGTGAAGTCCTGGTAAACGATGCGTCCGGCCCCCAAGTTCATATGGCCGACTTCGGAATTACCCATCTGCCCGTCGGGGAGCCCGACATGGCGGCCATCGGTATGCACGAAGGCGTGGGGACGGTTGGCCCACAGTGCGTCCATCACCGGTGTGTTGGCCGCTGCCACGGCGTTATGAGCGCTATCGGGGTTGTGGCCGTAGCCGTCTAGGATGATCAGCGCCACGGGGCGCGGTGCAGATGATGCCATGAAAGAATCCCTCTTTTGTGGGTCAGCCAAGCGACGTGAGGTACGGTTTGAAAGCCTGGCGAGGGCGGCTCTACCAGTTTTCAGACAGCACCTGATAATCGGGGTCGCGACAGGCGCGCGCTTGGGGCATCATAACGCAGGCAGCCGTCGGGCGTCATGGCCTGCGCGGTATGCCCTGTGACGTGTATACTCGTCGTGTTTCTGAGGGCGGCTAGGCCGCTTTTTTCTGCATAGACCAAGAGATTGTGTTCGCGATGATCGATCAGCTGTTCGAATTCGTAATGAACCACCCCCTCCTCGTGGGGGCATTTTTGCTGGTGCTCATAGCGTGGATCGTTTATGAAACGCGCAGCGCCGCTTCGAATGCGGTGTCCTCCACGCAGGCCACTCAGCTCATCAACCGTGAAGATGCGGTAGTGCTGGACATTCGTGAGAGCAAAGACTTCAAAGCCGGGCATATCGCTGGCGCTCGCAATATTCCCCAAAGCAGCCTCGACAGCCGCATGAGCGAGCTGGATAAAGTGAAAAGCCAGCCAATCATCGTGGTGTGCAAGCATGGCCAAAGCTCTGGCGCTGCCCAAGCGAAGCTCGCCAAAGCCGGATTCGAGCGGGCGATGAAGCTGCGTGGTGGCATGGCGCAGTGGCAGGCGGATGGCCTCCCGGTGGTCAAGAAGTAAACGAGAGCATACGTCGCGGTAACGCCGCACCTTTTTTAATGGAAGAACGATTAGGAGTATCCCATGGCGGAAGATAACAACACCCCGCAGGCAGGCGCCGCAGAAGGCGAAAAACCTCAGCTGAAATTCTCGTTACAGCGTATCTACGTGAAAGACATCTCTTTCGAAGCGCCGAACTCTCCCTCCGTGTTCAAGCAAGCGTTCAAGCCGAAGGTCAACCTGGACCTCAACACCACCAGCCAGAAAGTGGCCGACGACCAGTACGAAGTCGTGGTGAAAGTGACCGCGCAGGTCAACGACAGCGAAACCGGCACGACCTCTTTCTTGGCGGAAGTCGAGCAGGCGGGCCTGTTCCGTATTTCGGGCATCGAAGGCGCGCAGCTCGATCAGACATTGGGTGCGTTCTGCCCCAATCTGCTGTTCCCGTATGCCCGTGAGTGCGTCGATAACCTGGTCAACCGTGGCGGTTTCCCGCCGCTGATGCTGGCACCGGTCAACTTCGAAGCGATGTACGCACAGCGCAAGCAGCGCGAAGCGCAGCAGGCTAGCCAAGCGGCTGAGAACACGCACTAAGCCATGTCGGACACGCTGACCGCCGCCGACTGGCAGGCCCGACACGGTAAAATGCCCCGTCTCTATGTGCCTGCCGAGCTGTTGGCGGGCACGACGCTAGCGCTGCCCGACGGCCCGGCCAAGCACGTGACTCGCGTGCTGCGTATGGGCGAAGGCGCGCCGCTGATCGTATTCGACGGCCGTGGCCAAGAAGCAGGCGTGCGGTTAGCCGAGGTGAGCCGCAAGCAGACGACCGTGACCGTGGAAGCGGTATGGGCGGGTAGCGGCGAGTCACCGCTGGCGGTGCATCTTGGGCAAGCGATTTCCAAGGGCGATCGCATGGATTACGCCATTCAAAAAGCCGTCGAACTCGGCGTGGCGGCGATTACCCCGCTCTATACCGAGCGGGGCGATGTACGTTTGAAAGGCGACCGTGAAGAAAAGAAGCTGGCGCATTGGCAGGCCGTGGCGGCCAGCGCCTGCGAGCAGAGCGGCCGGGCGGTAGTGCCACCCGTGCACCCCCCGCAGACGTTAGGCGAGTGGCTGGCCGAGCGCCAGGAGCCCCTGCGCTTGATGCTGCACCTAGCGACGGGTAATGGCTTTGCTCAGTCAGAGTGCCCGGCGTCTGCCGCGCTGCTGATCGGCCCGGAGGGCGGCTTGAGCGAGGCAGATATTCAGGCCGCGACCGCCAGCCACTTTATGCCTCTGACGCTGGGCCCGCGTGTGCTGCGTACGGAAACGGCCCCTGTCGTTGCGCTAACGCTTCTACAGCATCACTTCGGCGATATGTAAGCGCTTACTATCAAGCCGCTGCCGTGTTTGCTTCGGCAGCGGTTTTTTGTACCTGGCGCTCTCTTCATCCGACGCCGCTTTGCCTAGCTTTGGCAAGGTACCATAATGACGTTCTACTTCCTGTAAGGACAGCACCCATGGTCCGTGAATCACACGCCACCCCTCGATCTGTCAGCGATGCGTCGGCCCAGCTGGGCGATGTGGCCTATTTAACCGTGACGGCGGTGAATAGTACCGGAGCCTTTTTGCGCTGGGGGCAGCCCAAAGACGTGCTGCTGCCTTACAGCGAACAGCGTTTTCGCCCCGACCCTGGCAAGCGGGTGTTGGTGATGCTGTACAGTGACGATCAGGGGCGCCCGGTCGCTACCATGCGCCTCGATCGTTTTCTGACGGATGACGCCTGGGCGTTAGAGAAGGGCGACGAAGTCGATGTGGTAGTGGCCGACCGCACGGACCTAGGCATGAAAGTGGTGGTCAATCACCGCTATTGGGGTTTGATCTATCAGGACGACATTACCCAGCCGCTGCGTCGTGGGCAGTCGCTAAAAGGCTTTGTGAAACAGCGCCGCGAGGATGGTCGCGTGGATATCTCGCTGCTACCGCCCGGCGCGGCACGCCTGGACGTCGTGGGGGATAAAGTGCTGAAGGCGCTGCGCGAAAGCGGCGGCTATTTACCGTTAGGTGATAAAAGTTCGGCGCACGATATCAAAACGCGACTGGGCGTGAGCAAAAGCGCATATAAACAGGCGATTGGCCGACTCTATAAACAGCAGTTGATCACCCTGGCGCCGGATGCGATCCGCCTGGTACCCGGTGCGCTCTCCGATACGTCGGATCAATAGCCGCGGTTGGAGCCGTGCCTGCAGTGCGGCATACTGATGACTTATTGATCCTGCATGGACTGTATTTCGATGAGCCAATCAACGTTGCACCTCGGTGTGGTGATGGATCCCATCAGCGACATCGCGTACAAGAAAGACACTACCTTGGCCATGCTGTGGGCTGCCCAAGAGCGTGGCTACACGCTTCACTATATGGAGCAGGAGGATCTTTTCTTGCAGGCGGGCCAGGCCTATGCGCGGATGCGCCCTCTCACCGTGCACCGAAACCCCGAACACTGGTACGACCTAGGCGAGGCGACTCAATGCCCGCTGGCCGAACTGGACGTAGTGCTGATGCGGAAAGACCCGCCGGTGGATGCCGAATTCATCAACGCGGTGCATCTGCTGGGCTTTGCCGAGCGTGAGGGCGTGTTGATCGTCAACCCCACGGCAGCCCTGCTGCAGTGTAACGAAAAGCTCTTTGCCCAGCAGTTTCCCCAGTGCTGCGCGCCGACGGTCGTCGCCAGCCGCGATGACGTGCTGCGCGCGTTCCATGCCGAGCATGGCGATGTGATCTTCAAGCCGCTCGATGGCATGGGGGGTACAGGAATTTTTCATATCGGCCCCGAGGGCCGCAACATTGGCGCGGTGATCGAGCAGCTGACGCTGCGCGGTCAGCGTCAAATCATGGCCCAACGCTATCTGCCGGCCATCAAGGATGGCGATACGCGGATTCTCTTGGTCGATGGGGAACCGGTGCCGTTTGGCCTTGCGCGCATTCCCTCGGCGGGCGAAACCCGCGGCAACCTGGCTGCCGGCGGGCGCGGCGTGAGTCGCGAACTGACCGAACGCGACCACTGGTTGATTCAGCAGGTGCAGCCGATGATTCGCGAGAAAGGACTGATGTTCGTCGGTTTGGACGTGATTGGCGACTATATCACCGAAATCAACGTGACGAGCCCTACCTGTGTTCGTGAAATCGACGACCAGCGCGGCACCGACATTGCCGGAATGCTGCTGGACGCGATCGAGCGTCGCTTGGCTTAACCGGTGACGGCTCAACCCGCCCTATGACGCAAGGCTTGCCGAGCGATTGGCAAGCCGCAGGAGACGCATGCAAAGTTTAAAACACCACTTTTTGATGGCGATGCCCCACTTGGAAGACCCCAACTTTGCGGGCAGCCTGATTTATCTATGTGATCACGACCACAACGGCTGCATGGGCGTGATCGTCAATCGCCCGATGGAAATCACCCTGGATGCGCTGTTCGAGCAGCTTTCATTGGGAGGCGACGACAGCCCCTACCGCAATGCGCCGGTCTACTACGGTGGCCCGATGCATAAAGATCGCGGCTTCATTCTCCATGTCGGCGACAGTCAGGCGTGGGACTCCAGCGTTCAGGTGGAAGACGGCATTGCCCTGACGACCTCCATGGATATCCTCCAAGCCCTTGCCGATGGTAACGGACCTGAGCACTTCTTAGTATGCTTGGGCTGTGCCGGTTGGGATGTGGGTCAATTAGAGGATGAGTTGAAAGAGAACGCCTGGCTCACCGTAGAGGGCCACAGCAACGTGCTTTTCGATACGCCACCGGCTGAACGTCTTGCGGCCGCTGCAGGTATCCTTGGGGTCGACCTAAACCTCATGACACGCAATGCAGGGCACGCGTGAGCGTGTGGCTGGATGAGGCGTAAGACGCATGGCAAGTAACGGGCAGCGTCTGATCTTGGCATTTGATTTTGGAACGCGGCGCATCGGTGTAGCCGTGGGCAACGAGCTGCTTCACAGTGCGCGGGAGCTGGCGCCGCTGCCTGCGCGTGACGGTATACCCGACTGGAACGTGGTCACGCGCCTCATCGACGAGTGGCAGCCCGATCTGTTCGTCGTCGGCTTGCCGCTCAATATGGATGGCAGCGAGTCGCTCATGAGCACGCGGGCGCGCAAGTTCGGCAACCGTTTGCATGGTCGCTACGGCAAACCATGCGAAATGGTCGATGAGCGTGGTTCCACCCAAGAAGCCAAGCGAATTGCCCACGGGGCGGGGCACCGAGGGAATTACCGAGAAGAGAGCGTGGATGGCATTGCGGCGGTGCTGATTTTGGAAGGCTGGTTCGCCCACCAGGAAGGCCTTCCCGGCGGGCGCACGACATATTAACGCGATTAGCGGTCCAGCGTGCCGGTTTGTGATGGCACAAACCAACGCACGGGCCGCAGATCCTTTTCAATCAACTCGTCTACTTTTAGCAGCGTGGCAAAGATCGCCATCCTCATGGGAATACCGTTATCGGTTTGGCGGAAAATCGCCAGCCGAGGGTCGCCGTTCAAATCGACGTTCAAGTCGTTGGCGCCCGGGCGGCTATCACGGGGCAACGGGTGCATCACGATCGTGCTTTGGCTGCAACGCTGGTCAAGAAAATCACGATTGACCATGAAGTCATCGGAAAGCCCCTGGAAGCTCTCGTTCATCTCATCGGTAAAACGCTCCTTCTGAATACGTGTGGTGTACACCACGTCCAGGTCGCTGAAGTCGCTGGCCAGCGAGTCCCGCTGTTCGACGCGGTGACCGCGCGACGTCACTAGATCGACCAGATGGGTGGGCATCTCCAACCCCGGTGGGGACACCAGCGTTATGCGCAGCGGGTCATAGAGCGACAGCAGCTTGATGAGCGAATGCACCGTACGCCCGTACTTCAAATCACCGGTCAACAGAATGTGTGCCCCGCTCAAGCGCTTGCCCAACCGCTGAAACTCCTTATCGATCGTATAGAGATCCAACAGTGCCTGACTGGGATGTTCGCCTGGGCCGTCGCCACCGTTGATGACCGGAACGTGAGTTGCCGCAGCAAACTCGGCGACCGACCCTTGGTCAGGGTGACGCATGACGATGGCATCGCAGTAACCGCTCATGACGCGGCTGGTGTCATACAGCGACTCGCCTTTCGCCATGGACGAGAAGGTAAAGCCCGTGGTGTCGCATACGCTTCCCCCCAGTCGGCAGAAGGCGGCATTGAAGCTCACCCGCGTACGGGTGCTCGCCTCGAAAAACAAATTGCCCAGAACCGCTCCTTCCAGCACCCGCGTCACCTGACGGCGACTCGCAATCGGCTCCATGCGAGCTGCTACGCGCAATAGGTGATCGACGCTATCGCGGTTTAATGAATCGACAGTTAATAGGTGCTGGCTCATCATGGACCTCATCATTAGTGGGCGTGGGTGAAGGTGGCCGCAGTATAAAGCGCTAAGTGTAACCGCCAAACCAGACGTGCCGAAGCGGTTTCCGCCCCCTGATATGAGAGAACAGATGATCTAGCCGAGACTTTTTTCGACTATTAGATAATTAGCCCTTGCCAACCCGGCATCGAATCCGTAAAGTACGCATCCGCTGCCGGGGACGTCCAGCGTTACCAGCGGTGATGAGGTTGAAAAACCTCTTGTTTGTCAGAAAGTTAGAGCTCTGTGGTAGGTTGGTCAGATCGCTCGCTTCGCCCGCTGAAAACAGCGGTTGACAAACACCACGGAATGCGTAGAATACGCCTTCCTCGCTGAGGCAACACGGGTCAGGTCATCGAGCCCGCCGCAGCGACATTAAGAAAGTTGCTCTTTAACAATTTGATCAGGTAATTCATGTGGGCGCTTGCCGATGAGGGTGATAAATCACCTATTATCAAGGCAAGCGACTCGTCAAACAGGCTTCGGCCTAATGAATGAATTCGTTTGACCCTTGAGCCAAGTTTGGTTCGCTTCTGTTGCTTCGGTGACAGGTAAGAACCGCATTGATCTTAAACTGAA
>Ga0207828_100518_pt1 | contig 10740 bp, 10 predicted proteins | sample TtaePargueraPR_11_FD_187276 | JGI IMG/M metagenome (GOLD analysis project Ga0207828, IMG submission 187276) | Aerobic enrichment media microbial communities from Bioluminiscent Bay, La Parguera, Puerto Rico - Tt and P2 (3) (SPAdes) | ecosystem: Environmental > Aquatic > Marine > Unclassified ...
TGGTGTTGATTTTAAGGTCCGGCACCATATCAACCGCCTGCGCCAGTGCCGTCCCCGCCGCAATAATGATCTGCGGCAAGGTCAGCCATTCCAGAAGCCAGCTTGACCCGCACCGTTCATGGTCATGCAATTGCGACTGGCTGAAAACGCCAAGCTGCCCGGCATTGAAACGTGCCAAAGTCACCAGCATTTCGGCCTGCACCGGGTTGGATTTATGGGGCATGGTTGACGACCCGCCGCCCTTGCCCGGCTGCACTTCGGCAATTTCCGACTGAGCCAGCAAAACAAGGTCCTGCCCCATCTTGCCAAGCGCACCGGTTAACGCTGTTAACTGACTGGCAAAATCAACCAGCACATCGCGCTGCGCATGCCAGGGCATATCGGCAACCGGAAGATCAAGTTCCTCGGCAAGGTTGCTTTCAACATCGATGGCCTTTGCCCCGATAGAGGCAAGCGTTCCCGCCGCCCCGCCAAAGGACAGGCGCAGCAAATCCGAAGACAGGCTTTCGATCCGGCGATCAATACGTGCCAGGGGCGCAAGCCACCCAGCGGCCTTAAGGCCAAAGGTCGTTGGTACCGCCTGCTGGGATCGGGTACGCCCGATCATCACTGTTGCCCGATGCGCATCCGCATGTGCGCCAAGGGACTTTGCCAGTTTGCGGATACGCCGACGAATGATGCCAATGGCCTCGCGCAGACGCAAAACAAGGGCGGTATCCACCACATCCTGACTGGTTGCCCCGAAATGTGCGAACCGCGCATCTTCGCCACCAATTTCGGCTTTCAATGCCTTGACCAATGCCGGCACCGGCACACCTGCACTTGCTGTCCCTGCCGCAAGCGATGCCGGATCGGGATTGAAGTCCCGACACACTTCGGCAATGCGGACCGCACTTTGTTCAGGAATGACGCCTGCGCGCGCCTCGGCGGCGGCAAGAGCAGATTCAACCAGAAGCATCGAGGCAATCTGTGCCTTGTCATCAAACAGGGCCGCAATTTCCGGGTCGGAAAACAGATCCCCAAGCAGGGCGGAATCAAAAGGCGAAATGGTCATCAGGGGTAATCCACCGGGTTAAACAGGTGTAAAATCAGATCGATAGTGTCGCGCTGCCAACCTGTTTGGTCAATAACGCAAAAAAGAAGCCCCTGCCCGACAAGCGGCACAGGGGCATCTTTCAAAAGATCGGCAAAACGCCCGCAGCCTCAGACAGCTTCAAGTGCGATCGCAATACCCTGACCGACACCGATGCACATGGTTGCCAGTGCGTATTTGCCACCGGTACGCTTCAGCTGAAGGGCCGCGGTACCGGCAATACGTGCACCCGACATGCCCAGAGGATGGCCAAGGGCAATCGCACCACCATTCGGGTTCACGCGTGCATCATCATCGGCAATGCCAAGATCGCGAAGGGTCGCAAGACCCTGCGATGCAAATGCTTCGTTCAGTTCGATCACATCAAGCTGTTCAGTGGTCCAGCCCAGACGTGCCAGAAGCTTTTTCGAAGCCGGTGCCGGGCCAAAGCCCATGATACGCGGGGCAACACCCGCGGTCGCACCGCCAACAACCTTGGCAATCGGTTTCAGACCATATTTTTTGACTGCGGCTTCGGACGCGATGATCAGGGCAGCCGCCCCGTCATTGACACCCGATGCGTTACCGGCCGTGACCGAGCCGCCTTCGCGGAACGGGGTCGGCAGTTTGGCAAGGGTTTCAATCGTGGTGCCTGCGCGCGGATGTTCGTCTTTATCAACGACAACCGGATCGCCTTTGCGCTGGGGAATGGTGACCGGGGTGATTTCCTGTGCCAGGGTTCCGTTCTGCTGGGCAGCAACGGCTTTTTCCTGCGAACGCACAGCAAAGGCATCCTGATCAGCACGCGAGACGCTGAAATCCTCGGCAACGTTTTCGCCGGTTTCAGGCATGGAATCCACGCCATACTGTTTCTTCATCACCGGGTTGACGAAGCGCCAGCCAATGGTGGTGTCACAGATTTCCGCATTGCGCGAGAATGCCGAGGTTGCCTTGGGCATCACGAACGGAGCACGTGACATGCTTTCAACACCACCCGCAATCATCACATCTGCTTCACCGGCCTTGATCGCGCGTGCGGCAATGATGATTGCATCCATGCCCGAACCGCACAGACGGTTGACCGTGGTGCCGGTCACGGTTTCCGGAAGACCTGCCAGAAGCGAAGACATACGCGCAACGTTACGGTTGTCCTCACCAGCCTGGTTGGCACAGCCAAAAATGACATCGTCAACAGCGGCAAAATCCAGACCCGGATTACGGTCAACCAGCGCCTTGAGCGGCACGGCACCAAGATCGTCGGCACGTACCTGTGACAGGCTGCCACCAAAGCGGCCAATCGGGGTACGGATGTAATCGCAAATATATGCGTCAGCCATTTCTAAGATCCTTGTTAATGCTCTTACTGCTGACCCGCATGGGCCTTGGCGGTACGAGCATGCAGTTCACGCAGAACCTGCAATTCTTTTTCGGTCGGGATCGCAGTTTCCGCGACTTCGTCGGCAAACTCAACTGTCCAGCCGGTATTTTCGATGATTTCTTCGCGGGTTACGCCCGGATGGATCGAGGTCACAACGAACTGCTTACCAACCGGGTGCGGTTCCATGATGCAAAGATCCGTGATCAAACGCGACGGACCCTTGGTATCCACGCCATAGGATGCGCGGTCATCGCCACCCTTGCCATGACCAAGCGAGGTCACGAAATCGATCTTTTCAACAAAACCACGCTTGCTTTGTTTCATCACAAGGAAGACTTCGCCACAGCTGGTTGCGATTTCCGGCGCACCGCCACCGCCCGGAAGACGGACTTTGGGGTTGTCGTAATCACCAATCACGGTGGTGTTGATGTTACCAAACTTGTCAAGCTGGGCGGCACCAAGGAAACCAACCGAAATCTTGCCGCCCTGCAGCCAGTAACGGAACATTTCCGGCACCGGAACCGTGTTCAAAGCCGTTTCGCAAAGTTCGCCATCACCAATCGACAGCGGCAGGACATCGGGCTTGGTGCCAATCGTGCCACTTTCATAAATCAGGGTGATGTCAGGCGCGTGGGTCAGACGGGCCAGATTGCAGGCCGCAGACGGCATTCCGATACCAACAAAGCACACATCGTCGTTTTTCAGCGCGCGTGCGGCGGATACCGTCATCATTTCAGTCGGGGTATATTCAACCATGATCTTTTCTCCGCTTAGCCTTTGTTTGCTTCACGCTTGGCCGCGAAATCTTCGGGACCGCCATTCATGACATGTTCTTCGATCCATGCGAGGAACGCTTCGCGATCACGCGCAATCGGATCCCATGCCTTGTAAAACGCGTTGTCGCGTTTGTAATACCCTTGGGCGTAGGACGGATGTGCCCCACCCGGGATTTCAACAATCGCGGTCACTGCCCAGTTCGGCAGCATCACAGCATTCGACGAAATATCACCGAAATCATCAACGATCTCTTCGACCGTCACGATGGATTTCTTGGCTGCCAGAACGGCTTCTTTCTGAACACCGACAATACCTTCAAACAGGACATCGCCCTTTTTGTTGGCTTTCTGGGCGTGGACCACAGTCACATCCGGACGGATCGACGGCACCGCCGCAAGGCTTTCGCCGGTGAACGGGCATTTGATGAATTTGATATTCGGGTTGACGCGCGGCAGTTCTGCCCCGCGATAGCCCTTGAACACTGCACAGGGCAGACCAGCCGCACCGGCGTCATAGGCATTGGCCATGGCCGCGTGGGAGTGTTCTTCGATCTCAAGCTTGTGCGGCCAGTGTTCCTGAACGGCTTCGCGCAGACGATGCAGCGAACCGACACCGGGGTTCCCCCCCCAGGAGAAGACAAGCTTCTTGGCACAGCCCGCACCAATCAGCTGATCATAGATCATATCGGGCGTCATACGGATCAGGGTCAGGTCCTTGATGCCCTGACGGATGATCTCGTGTCCGGCAGCGTGCGGAATAAGATGGGTGAAGCCTTCCATCGAGATGGTATCGCCATCCTTAACGCAGGACGCGACTGCCTCTTTAAGCGACATGAAACGTGCAACCACGGCTAACTCCTGTGGTATCTAACCAAAACAGAACAAACGCAGGGCCTTGCCCCTTTGCGTTGGAAAATTGGGTCGATGGCTGCGACCGCCGGCTTTCCCCAAAGCAGCGGACGCAGCCATCGCGCCAGATCGACTTACACGTCGAAGAACACGGTTTCCGCGTCCCCCTGCATGTGGATATCGATCTGGTATTCAATCCCGGTCGAGGTTTCGACACGCTTGGCAATCAGGGTGTCGCGACGATCTGCGGGAACCGACTGCAAGACAGGGTCTTTTGCATTCAGCTCAGCTTCATCGTCGAAATAGAACCGGGTAAAGGCATGAACCAGCATGCCACGCATGAAAACGATCACATTGACGAACGGTGCTTCGACATCGGCAACGACACCGGGCTTTACCGTATCAAACCAGAAACGGTTTTTGGCATCCGTTCCCGTGCCGCAACGGCCAAGACCACGGAAACCGGTATCCGCAACATCAATCGGCTTTTCGCTGTAATTGCCATCGGCATCGGCCTGCCAGATTTCGATCATCGCGTCATTGACCGGTGCGCCATTGGCATCAAACACCGTGCCGGTGATGCGGATATGCTCGCCCTTGGCGTCCTGGCCGGCAACAACCGGATCAGCAATATCGGTAAAGTCGTAACCATACTGGCCTGCTGTCAGACCATAGGCGAAATACGGACCAACCGTCTGTGAGGGGGTTTCACCATATGACATGACTTAATTCTCCATCGGGGTGCCGTTGCGTCCACGCAGGACAATGTCGAACTGATAACCAAGGGCAAAGCCCTCCTCGGTCCTGTCGATCGAGAATTTGGCAATCAGGCGTTCGCGGGCGCGCGCATCTTCGGTGCCAAGGAAGATCGGATCGAGTTCAAGCAACGGGTCACCCGGGAAATACATCTGGGTGACAAGACGCGTGGCAAAGCCCGGCCCGAACAGCGACAGGTGAATATGGTTCGGGCGCCATGCGTTGAAATGGTTCCCCCACGGATAGGCCCCCGGCTTGATGGTATAGAATTTGTAGTTACCGTCTTCATCGGTAAAGCAGCGGCCCGAACCACGGAAGTTCGGATCAAGCGGCGCGTCGTGCTGGTCAACCTTGTGGACATAACGACCAGCAGCATTGGCCTGCCAGATTTCGACAAGAATGTTGGATTGAGGACGGCCATCGGTGTCCATGACACGACCATGCACAACAATGCGTTCGCCCTGCGGTTCGCCATTGACGACACCATTTCTGGTCAGATCGAAGTCAAGCTCGCGCACGGCCGCCGGGGCGAAGCGCGGACCGGTGCCTTCGGTCAGGCCCGACTTGATGGCGAGCGGAGAACGGGACGGACCACGCAGGATGGTCGATTTATATTCCGGTGCGATTAACGGGGCGTGAGATCCCCAATCACGCGGTTTAAAGGTGGACATGTGGCTTACTCTCCCTTGGATGCCGCGTCGATCTCGGCATAGGTTTGTTTGGCAATGCGGAATGCCGTATTGGCGGCGGGAACGCCGGCATAAACCGCAACATGCATCAGTACTTCACGGATGTCTTCGCGCGTCGCCCCGGTATTGAGGGTCGCACGGATATGCATGGCGAGTTCTTCCTCATGACCAAGACCTGCAAGCAGGGCAATGGTTACAATCGAACGTTCGCGCTTGGTGAATTGGTCACTTGTCCAGACACCGTTCCAGACATTCTCGGTGATGTAGCGCTGAAAGCCCTCGTCGATTTCGGTGATGTTTTTCGATGCACGATCCACATGTGCATCGCCCAAAACGGATCGGCGGGTTTTCATGCCAATGTCATACCGGCTCTCAGACAAGGTTCTTCTCCTTGGTAAATCGGTCGATCAACCGGGTCAGCAATTCCGGGGTTTCAATGCATGGCAAATGCCCGACCCCGTCTATCAGTTCAAATTCGGCATCGAGGATCATGGTTGCCATTTCGCGCACCACATCGGGCGGCGTCGCGAGATCGGCCGATCCACAAATACATAATGTCGGAACGGCAATTTTGCCTGCGGCCTCGCGCAGGTCCCCGTCGCGCAATGCGACACAGGTACCGATGTAGCCAGCCTTCGTTGTGCGCACCAGCATGTCGCGATACATCGCGGTTTCCAGCGGGCGTTCCTTGCGGAAGGTCGGCGACAGCCAGCGTTCGATGATTGCATCGCCCAGAACTGCGATCCCGTCGGCCTTGATGGCTTCGATCCGGGTGTTCCAGCCATTATAATCGCCAAGTTTGGGGGCTGTATCACACAGGATCAGGCCGCGAATACGTTCGGGCTGCAATTGGGTCACTTTCTGGGCGATCAGACCGCCAACAGACAGACCACAAATGATCACTTCACCCAGACCAAGGTAATCAAGCAATCCGATCAGGTCATTGGCATGCAGCGAAATATCATATTCCGCGTCACCAATGCCCGAAAGACCGTGACCGCGTTTGTCATAGGTAACGATGTTGAACCGTTCCGAAAGAACACTGACCACGTCATCCCAGATGCGCAAATCGGTTCCAAGCGAGTTCGAAAACACCAGTACAGGTGCGTTTTTCGGCCCTGACTGACTGTAATGGATATGTGTCCCGTTGATCGGGGCAACTTGAAGACTCATGTCATTTCCACCCTGCTTATTTGCGCACAATTTCGCAGACGGATTTGGTTATGTAAAATGAGGAATTGCGTATTTTGCATAACTATATAATTATGCATAGGCATCTGATAACATTATTCTACAATGACGTGACGTAGGCACATATGCTCGACCAACGCATCAAATTCAGACATTTGACCTGTTTTCTCGAAGTGGCCCGTCAGCGAAGCGTCGTCAAGGCTGCCGATACGCTGGCCATTACCCAGCCTGCTGTTTCCAAGACCATCCGCGAGCTCGAGGAACATCTTGATGCCCGTTTGTTTGACCGCTCAAAGCGCGGCGTAACCCTGACCGATTTTGGCAAGGTGTTTCTGCGCTATGCCGGGGCCAGTGTCACCGCCCTTCGTCAGGGTGTCGACAGCATCAGCCAGGTCCGCATGCAAGGCGGACTTTCAATCAACCTTGGTGTCCTGCCAACAGTTGCAGCAAGCGTTATGCCCAATGCCATCCGACGGTTCAAGTCACTGAGCCCCGACACCACGGTCAAGGTGGTTACCGGTCCGAACATGATGCTGATGGGGCAGTTGCGTGTTGGAGAGCTTGACCTTGTGGTCGGACGTCTGGCCGAACCCGATCAAATGTCGGGTCTTTCATTCATACATTTATATTCGGAACATATTTCGCTGGTGGCGCGCCCCGGCCACCCGCTGCTAACCCATGAAAATCCCGACATCACGCGCATCCGCGAATTCACGGTTCTGGTACCGCCAAAACAGGCGATTATTCACCCGACCGTTGACAAGATGCTGATTGCGCACGGGATTGGTGCCCTTCCCGACCGGATTGAAACAGTTTCAACTTCGTTCGGGCGCGCCTTCACGCGTGAAACCGATGCCATCTGGATCATTTCAAACGGGGCCGTTGCATCAGACATCGCCGAGGGCCACCTTGTTGAATTACCGATTGATACAAGTGACACCTTCGGGCCGGTCGGACTGACGACCCGGATTGACTCGCCGATTTCGCCGCCGGTCGAGATGCTGATCAACGCTGTCCGCGAAGAAGCGACACAACATCACACAACCCATTCGAGCTCTGAAACATAATCGTTTGGTTATGTAAATTTGCGGACATATCATTATACATAACCAGCTGCTGCCTATTAGATTGGTTCCAATCCGGTATGGCAGGAATGCGTCAAACGCAGGCCATCCTCAAAAAATACCAATAAAAACAATAATTAAGTTTCTTGGAAAACTTCGCACGCTAGATGCGCATCGTGGCTGAGACGCTTGTCGGTATCATTACCACGACAAGACGTTCAAAGGAGGAAGAATGAAACACATCACCAAATTGCTGGCGGGTGCAGCTGTTGCGACCATGGTGTCGTTCGGCGCTCACGCGCAGGAAGTCACCCTGACCGTTCACCATTTCCTGGGTCCGAAAGCACCGGCTCAGTCGAAGATGATCGAACCCTGGGCAAAGAAAATCGAAGAAGAGTCAAACGGCCGTATCAAGTTTGAAATCTTCCCGTCCATGTCGCTTGGCGGCAACCCGCCGGAACTGTATCGCCAGGTCCGTGACGGCGTTGCTGACATCGTCTGGACGCTTCCGGGTTATACCCCGGGCGTTTTCCCGCGCATCGAAGTTTTTGAACTTCCGGGTGTTCACCTTGGTGACGCACGCGCAACCAACCTTGCGATGTGGGACCTGAAGGACCAATTCGCCGAAGACCTTAAAGATATCCACCCGCTGGCCGTTCACGTCCATGCTGGTCAGGCTATCCACCTGACGGAAAAAGAAGTCCGCACCGTTGACGATGTCAAAGGTCTGAAACTGCGTACTCCGACCCGCACCGGTTCCTGGGTAATTGAATCCTGGGGCGCAGAGCCGGTCGGCATGCCGGTCCCGGCCCTGCCGCAGGCATTGTCGCTTGGCGTTGTTGACGGTGGTCTGGTTCCGTTCGAAGTTGTGCCGCCGCTGAAACTGGCTGAACTGATTTCCTTCTCTGTTGAAGGCGAAGGCGCAAATTCGCGCTTTGGCACCTCGACCTTCCTGTTTGCGATGAACAAGGATCGTTACGAAAGCCTTCCGGACGATCTCAAGGAAATCATCGACCGTAACTCTGGTCGTGATTTTGCAGCCGAGATTGGCGATGTCTTCAACAATGTTGAGGAAGTCGGCAAGAAGATGATCAACGAGGGCAAAGGCCAGGTTGTTCAGCTGACCGCTGCCGAGAAAGCAACCTTCGATGATGCGGCTGCATCTGTTGTTGATCGCTGGATCGAAGAATCCAAGTCCAACGGCATTGATGGCGCAAAACTCGTCGAAGACGCCAAAGCAGCTGTTCTGACCCATACCAAGTAACTTCGCCAAGTTACTGGAAAATCTTGTGGGGTCACGTATCATATTGACACGTGACCCTCTTTTTCCCGCTAAAAGTTAGACATATGAAAAACGTGCTCTACAAGGCTGCATCATGGTTTGCCGTTGCCGGTGGCCTGCTTGCCCTGCTGATTGCCGTTGTAACGATTGTCAACGTTACCGCCTTTGGTCTGGACAAGATCGCCCGGCTGTTTGACGCAAACTTCCCCGCCATTATCGGCTATGAAGATTTCGTCAGCATGATTGTCAGCTCGGCTGCCCTGATGTTCTTCCCCTACTGCCAGGCACATCACGGTCACGTTGCCGTCGACGTGTTCATCAAAATGTTCCCGGACTGGTTTGCCCGCGCAGTTAGCGTGCTTTCGGGCATCCTCATGACCGGCTTGGCGCTGTTCCTTGGCTATATGATGGTCAATGGCCTGATCGAGGTTCGTGGCGACAACACCCTTTCCGCAATTCTGGGCTGGCCGATCTGGCCGTTCTATGTGCCGGGCATCATCTCGATGTTCCTGTGGGCCGCGATTGCCGGAAGTCAGATTTTCGAAAGAGAGGCCGATGTCTGAGCGCGAATTGATTGGCCTTGGTGGCCTTGCTGTTCTCTTTTTCGTTCTGGCTTTGCGTGTTCCGGTCGGCCTCGCCATGGTTGGTGTTGGTATCGGCGGCAACTATGTGCTGAGCCTGTTTTTCCCGTTCCTGCGGTTTGATCCCTACCTGCAGCAGTTCAAATCCCTGCTCTACGGGATTGTGTCAAACTATGAACTGTCTGTCGTACCCCTATTCGTCCTGATGGGGTATCTGGCAAGTCAGGCCAACCTGTCACGCGATCTGTTCCAGGGTGTGAACGCCATTCTCGGTCGTTTCCGGGGTGGTGTTGCCATGGCCGCAATCGGTGCCTGTGCCGGTTTTGGTGCGGTCTGCGGATCGTCGCTGGCAACAGCTTCGACCATGGGTAAGGTTGCCCTGCCTGAACTGGACCGGCTGAAATATTCGCCGCGTCTGGCAACCGGCACACTGGCCGCAGGCGGTACACTTGGCATTCTGATCCCGCCATCGGTCGCACTTGTGATTTACGCTGTCACGGTGGAAGCATCGATCATTCAGATGTTCCAGGCTGCGATCATTCCGGGTCTGATTGCCGTTGTATTCTTTATGGCTGTTATTGCCATTCAGGTGCGCATCAATCCGTCACTGGCCCCGAAACCCGAACCGATGCCCGCCGCAGAACGCAAGGAAGCCCTTCTGCGTCTGATCCCGGTCATGGTGATTTTCGGATCAATCATTCTGGGCCTTGGGGCTGGCCTGTTCACCCCGACCCCGGCAGCCGGTGTGGGTGTGTTCGCGATCCTGGTATACGGTGCCTATATGCGGTTTCGCGGCAGAGGCGGTCTGTCATGGGCCGGTCTGCGCCAGTCGCTTAAGGATACGGCGATTACGTCTTCGATGATCTTCTTCATCCTGCTGGGTGCAGAAGTCCTCAAGGGCTTTTTCAGCCGTGCAAACCTTCCGGCCTATATGGCAGAAGCTGCTGCGACCAGTGGCCTTGATCCATGGCTGATCATGGTTCTGATGCTGATGGCGCTGATTCTGCTGGGCTGCTTCATGGAAAGTCTTTCCATGATCGTGGTTGTGATCCCGTTCTTCTGGCCTGCCCTTGTTGATATCAATGGTGGCGACTGGGCAACC
>Ga0207828_100520_pt1 | contig 10689 bp, 7 predicted proteins | sample TtaePargueraPR_11_FD_187276 | JGI IMG/M metagenome (GOLD analysis project Ga0207828, IMG submission 187276) | Aerobic enrichment media microbial communities from Bioluminiscent Bay, La Parguera, Puerto Rico - Tt and P2 (3) (SPAdes) | ecosystem: Environmental > Aquatic > Marine > Unclassified ...
ATCGTCGTGGACCGGATGCTTCCGAAGAAGGACGGCCTCAGCGTCGTTGAAACGCTGCGCGCGGAGGGCAGCAAGACGCCCGTGCTTTTTCTGAGCGCGCTCGGCGAAGTGGATGACCGGGTGAAAGGTCTGCGCGCGGGCGGCGATGATTATCTGACCAAGCCCTTCGCTTTTGCCGAACTGCTCGCCCGCATCGAGGTGCTGGCCCGGCGCGCAAGTCCGGAAAGCGTGCAGACCAAACTGCAGGTGGGCGATCTGGAACTCGATCTGTTGACGCGCAAGGTGCAGCGCGGCGGCCAGGAAATAGATCTGCAGCCGCGCGAGTTCCGCCTGCTTGAATACCTTATGAAAAACCGCGGCCAGGTGGTGACGCGCACCATGCTGCTTGAAAATGTCTGGGAGTATCATTTCGACCCGCAGACCAATGTGATCGACGTTCATATTTCGCGGTTGCGCTCCAAGATCGACAAGAACTTCGGCGAGCCGCTTTTGCACACGATCCGCGGCGCAGGATATACGCTTCGTGCTTCTGGCTAATCTCCTCAAGACATCGACCTTCCGGCTCGCGGTCATTTACCTCGCGCTCTTCGTCACATCCGTGATCGCGCTTCTGGGCTACATCTATTGGAACACGGCAGGCTTCCTCGCCCGCCAGACGGACCAGGCAGTGGAAGCGGAAATCCAGGGCCTGGCCGAACAATATTCGCAAGGCGGCCTGCCACTTCTGGTGCACACCGTGATCCAGCGCTCCCGCGACCCGCGCCAGAGTCTTTATCTTGTGCTCGACGCGCGCGGTAATCTGCTTGCCGGTAATCTGGACAGCAAGCCGACGGCGCTGCAGGACGCGGAAGGCTATGTGGAATTCAGCTATCAGCGCCGCACCATGGAAGGCGTGGAACGCCATGCGGCGCGCGCCCGCTATATCGAACTGCCCGAAGGGTTTTTCCTTCTGGTGGGGCGGGATGTGGAAGAACTGCGCAACATCGAACGCCTGATCACCACCTCGCTTGTTTGGGCGATTGCGCTTACCTTGGCGCTGGGGCTGATCGGCGGTCTTATCATGAGCCGCAACATGCTGGCGCGCCTTGACGAGATCAACCGCACCAGCCGGGAGATCATGCGCGGGGATCTCGGCCAGCGCATTCCCGTGTCGGGCACAGGCGATGAGCTGGATCAGCTTGCCGGCAACCTCAACAACATGCTTGAGCAGATTGAGGCGCTGATGATGGGCATGCGCGAGGTAACGGACAATGTGGCGCACGACCTGCGCAGCCCCTTGAACCGGCTGCGCAACCGCCTGGAAGTGACGCTGATGAAATCCGCCTCGGAGGACGACTACCGCGCCGTGCTGCAGCGGACCATCGAAGAGGCAGACTATCTCCTCACCACCTTCAACGCGCTCTTGTCCATCGCCAGGGCCGAGGCAGGCAGCGCACGGGACGGTATGGCCGAGGTGGACCTCTCCGCTCTGGTGCAGGATGTAGCCGAGCTTTATGAGCCGGTGGCCGAAGAAGCTGGCCAGGCGCTGCATGTCGATGTGGAGGAGGGGCTCCGGCTTTTTGCGAACCGGGAGGTGCTCTCACAGGCAATTGCCAATCTGATCGATAATGCCATCAAGCACGGTCGCAGCAGTGAAGAGGGCGTGGTGAGGGTGAGTGCGGCGCGAAGGCAGAACCGCATCGCACTGGCCGTTGCGGATAACGGTTCCGGCATTCCGGAAAGCGACCGGAGCCGCGTGCTGGAACGCTTCGTGCGCCTGGAGACAAGCCGCAACACACCAGGCAGCGGCCTTGGCCTTTCTCTGGCCGCCGCTGCCGCGCGGCTTCATGGCGGGCGCATCGCGCTTTCGGACAATGAGCCGGGTCTGTGTGTGACGCTGTCTCTGCCGGTCTGATCGCGGAGACCATCCGAATCAACACGGCCATGCTCCGAATCATTGCAGGCAGGATGACCTGATTCCGCGTCGTGACGGGCAATTTGGCTTACCTGAATCGGTGGATAAGTGCATTTGCGGGTGTTTTGCACGGGCAAAAATGCAGAAAATGGCGTCCTGACGCGGAATTATGCGTATTTTCATTGGCCGACTCTCTTGCATTTGTTATGGCTTTTACATCGGCGCCGACTGAGGAGGCCATTTCAGGAGAAAGAAAGATGAGCAAGGCGGAGTTTATCGAAAACGTTGCAGCTACTGGCGACATGAGCAAAGCAGAAGCCAAGCGCGCTGTGGAACTGGTGTTCGGTGAGATCGAAAAAGGTCTGAAGCAGGCGAAGAAGGACGGCAAGTTCACGATCGGCACCTTCGGCACCTTCACGGTTTCCAAGCGCGCGGCGCGCAAGGGCCGGAACCCGCAGACGGGCGAAGAGATCAAGATCAAGGCGAAGAAGACCCTTCGCTTCAAGCCTTCTGCACAGCTCAAGACCGCTGCAGGCTGCTAAGTTCAGATTTCATGTCTGAAAGGAAGGCCCGCCCCTGGAGGCGGGCCTTTTCTTTTTGGGTGAGCCCTGTAGCCTTCGGCTAAAGCAGAGAAGCAGCCTTCGGCTGAAGCGGAAAAACGGGCCGGAACGGAGCGGTAATGAGCGAGTTTGCAAAAAATGAAGCCGGGCGGGGGGCCCTGCAATATCTCGGGCCTTGCATACCGCCGAAGCCCGCCGATCCGGCCCGCGCCGTCAGCTTTCTGAAGGATTTCGAAACCGCATTGGCTGAAGCGGATGCCGGGCTTGCCGCGGTCTTGGCCGCGAACCGGCACCTTCTTGAAGGCATCTTTTCGAACTCTCCGTTCCTGAGCCAGCTTTTGCTGCGCGCGCCCGCCCGCCTTGCCGTCTTCGAGAACGGACGGGCCGGGGCTTTCGACGCATTGATCGCACGCCTGCAGGCCGGCGCGAGAGGCGCGCCGGATGAAGCCACGCTCATGACCTTGCTGCGCCAGGCGAAAGCGGAGGCCGCGCTCTTGATTGCCGGTGCCGATATGGGCGGGGACTGGACACTGGAAGAAGTGACAGGCGCGCTGACCCGCTTTGCCGATTGCGCCGTCCAGGAAAGCATCGCCTGGCTGCTGCGTGATGCGGAAAAGAAGGGGCAGGTGACCGGGCTCGACCCCGATGACGCCGTCCGGGGAACAGGTCTGCTCATTCTCGGTATGGGAAAATATGGCTCGGGCGAACTCAATTATTCGAGTGACATCGACCTCATCGTCTTTTTCGAACCCGGCCGCATTCAGCTTCAAAACGGCAAGGAAGAACGCGCCTTCTGGATCAAGCTGACGCAATCCCTCGTAAAGCTGCTGCATGAGCGCACGGTGGATGGGTATGTCTTCCGCACAGATTTGCGCCTCAGGCCCGACCCCGGCAGCACACCCGTCGCGGTGTCGCTGCCAGCGGCGGAGCAGTATTATGAAAGCCGCGGCCAGAACTGGGAGCGGGCCGCTTTCATCAAGGCGCGGCAGGTGGCGGGCGACAGGGAAGTGGGGGAGATGTTCCTCAAGAACATCCGCCCATACATCTGGCGCAAGAATCTCGACTTCGCCGCCATCGAGGACATTCACTCGATGAAACGGCAAATCCATGCGGTGCAGGGGCATGGCAAGATTGCGATTGCCGGACATAACATCAAGCTCGGGCGCGGCGGAATCCGTGAGATCGAATTTTTCGTGCAGACCCAGCAATTGATCGCCGGTGGCCGCGACCCGGATTTGCGCGGCAAAGGCACCGTCGCGATGTTGAAGGAACTTGCCGCGAAGGAATGGATCACGGAAAAGGCGGCGGAGGAACTGGCGCAGTCCTACCGTTTTCTGCGCACGCTGGAGCACCGGCTGCAAATGGTGGAGGACGAGCAAACCCATTCTCTTCCAAAGAGCCCGGAGGAGCTTACACACATTGCCTTCCTCTCAGGCTATGAAAGCCGGGAGGATTTCGAAAAGGATCTGCTTTTTCATCTGACACGGGTGCAAGGCCACTACGCCGCGCTTTTCGAAAAGGCGCCGCCTTTGGCCGAAGAAAGCGGCAGCCTTGTTTTCACCGGCACGGATGATGATCCTGAAACCATCGAAACCCTCGCACAGATGGGTTTCAAGCGGCCGTCCGATGTCGCCGCCGCCATTCGCGGTTGGCATACGGGCCGCTTTGCCGCCACGCGCTCGGCCCGCGCCCGCGAGCGGCTGACCGCGCTCATGCCCGCGCTCCTGAAAGCGCTTTCGGAAACGGCGGACCCGGACTCAGCCTTTATCCAGTTCGGCAAATTCATCGAGGGGCTGCCCGCCGGTGTGCAGTTCTTTTCGCTCATCTATGCCAATCCCAGTCTTTTGGGATTGATCGCCGATATTTGCGGCACGGCGCCCCGCCTGGCCGATTATCTCAGCCACAATCCGGCAGTGCTGGATGTGGTGCTGGATGCGGATTTTTTTCAGGTTCTCCCCGAGGGCGAAGAACTGGAAGAAGGGTTGCACGAGGCGCTCTCCCGCACCTCGAGCTATGAAGGCGCGCTCGATGTGGCGCGCATCTGGGCGCGCGAACAGCGCTTCCGCGTCGGCGTGCGCGTGCTGACCGGCAGCGCGGATGCGGAAGAGGCCGGCCCCGCCTATGCCGCCATTGCCGATGCGCTGGTGCGCGCGCTCGTGCCCGCCGCGCTTGGCGAAATCGAGCGCCGTTTCGGCCATATTGAAGGGGCGGGCATGGCGGTGGTGGCCATGGGCAAGTTCGGCAGCCGTGAAATGAGCGCGGAATCCGATCTCGATCTTATCGTGATTTACGACGTGCCGGATCTCGAGGCGCAGTCGGACGGGGAACGGTCCGTCAGCGCCGCGCAATATTATGCCAAAGCCTGCCAGCAGCTTTTGAACGCGCTCACTGCGCCCACGGGTGAAGGGCGGCTCTATGACGTCGATATGCGCCTGCGTCCTTCGGGCAATGCAGGCCCCATCGCCACGCGCTTTGAAAGTTTTGCAAATTATCAGCGCAGTGACGCCTGGACCTGGGAACAAATGGCGCTCACCCGGGCCCGCGTCGTGTCCGGCCCTGCAGAGCTTTGCGGAAAAGTAAGCGGCGAGATTGCCGGTATTTTACGCCGCCCGCGCGATCCGGAAAAACTGGCGCAGGATGTGGCGGAGATGCGGGCGCGCGTCGAAAAGGAATATCCGGCCAGCAATCCCTGGGATCTGAAATTCGTCCGCGGCGGGCTGATCGATCTCGAATTCATCGCGCAATATATGCAGCTGCGTCACGGTGCGGAAAAGCCGGAAATATTGAGCGCCCATACGCGCGGCGTTTTCGAGACCGCGGCAAAACTCGGCCTCATCGGGCCGGGGGAAGCGGACACGCTCATCCATGCCATCGACATGGTGCTCAACCTCACTCAGGTGCTCCGCCTTTCCGTGACAGGCACATTGAAGCCTGATGAGGTGAGCCCGGGGCTCAAGAATCTGCTCGCCCGCGCAGGCGGAGCGCCGGACTTTGCGGCGCTCGAAGCGGACCTGCAGGAAAGTCAAAAGGCCGTCCGGGCCTTGTTTGAAAGCCTGATTGGGGGGCTTTCCACGACAGAAGCGTCTGGCTAGGGACTTGCAAGTCCAAGCCTGAACGAAGCGGCCATTCGGCGGCAGGTGTTCAAAAGCCGGGCCTTTGCCTTGCCTTTCATGGTTAAGGCGGGTCCAGCCCTCACCTTGTCCCGCGATGGCACGTCCCGCCGCCGCACAGATATGCGGCGCACTGGACAGGTGAAGACGCTTGTGGATTTGGGCAGATGGAACGCTATGACGTCGCAGTGATCGGAGGAGGGGTGAACGGCCTGGTGGCCGCCGCCCGCCTTGCGCGTGCAGGGCTAGCCGTTCTCGTGCTGGAACGCTCGGAAGGGCCGGACGCCGTGCCGGCCCGCGCCGCTGCGCCCGGATTTGCCGCGCTTCCCTTTTCTTTGCCGGGCTTTTATCTCGACCCTGCGCTCATTCACGGCCTCGAGCTTGGCCGCCAGGGCCTCCGGCTCATGCGGCTGGAAGGCGGCATCTCGCTCTTCGATGATGGGTCTTATGTGGCCTCCTATATGGATGGCGCCGTGATGCGCCGCGAAGCCGCGCGGCAGAATGCGCGCGATGCGGGCGCCTGGGCCCGTTTCTCCCGCGACATGCGCCGCGAGGCGGCCCGGCTCGAAGATGCGTTGAGCCAGGAGCAGCATGATCCCGCCCGCCGCACATGGGCGCTGATGCGCAAACGCTTGGGCCTGGTGCGCGAGCTTGCGGCAAAGGCGCCGCTCGATCTGCACGAAGACGCAAAAATCTGGCTTCAGCCGATGGATGTGCTGCTGGGCGAGTATTTCGATAGCGGAAATCTCAAGGCGCATATCGCCTCTGCCGCGCTGTTGGGCCATGCGCAAAACCCGATGGCCGAAACCTCTGCCGCGCTGCTGCCGCTGCTCTGGATGGGCGCGCGGGACGGCGGCATGCCGGGACGTTTGATGCCGAAAGGCGGCATGGCCGCGCTCAAGGCAGCGCTTATCGGCGCGCTGCGCGCGGCGGGCGGCGAAATCAGATATGGCGCGGAGGTCCAGGACATCCGCATGGATGGCAGCAAGGCGGCGGGCGTCGTTCTGACGGACGACACGCAAATTGCCGCGCGTTCGGTGCTCTCCGATCTCGACGTCAAACAAAGTTTCCTCGGCCTGTTCGAATGGTCGTCCCTGCCGAAACGCTATGTGGAAGAGGCAGGCCATTTCCGCATGGAAGGGGTCAGTGCACAGCTCGACATTGCGCTCGGCGCCTTGCCGGAATTTCCGTCCGTGCCGAAGGATTGCCCGGCGCTTTCAGGCGGCATCCGCTTGCCCGGCTCGTTGGGGGACATGGAAATCGCCTTTGATGATTGGCAGGACAATGCGCCGCCCGCGCGTCCGCTTATCGATATGACGATCCCCAGCCTTTTTGAACCGGGCCTTGCGCCGGAAGGCAAGCACCTGGCCAGCGTGACGCTGCACTATGTGCCGTATGAACTGCATGAAGGCTCCTGGAGTGAGGCGCGGCGCACGGAGTTGGCGGACAAGGTGCTGCGCGCCATCGAAAAAGTAAGCCCCGGCTTCAAGGACAAGGTGGAAGGCAGCCGCTTGGCGCTGCCTGCCGACATTGAAGAGGAAACCGGCGTCAGCCACGGTGATCCTTTCGCCGGGCAGATGAGCCTTGACCAGCTTTTCTTCAACCGGCCTTTGCCGGGCTTTGCCGCCTATGAAGGGCCGGTGCCGAATTTCTATCTTTGTTCGCCAAGCGCCCATCCGGGCGGGGCGGGACTCGGCATGGCCGGGTTCAATGTCGCCGGAAAACTGGCACAGCGCCTGAAGCCCTCAAAGAAGACAAGGGGGGCCGCATGATCGAGCGCGATCTTTCCTATGATGCGATTGTCATTGGCGCGGGCCATAACGGTCTGGTGGCGGCTGCCTATCTGGTGCAGGCGGGCAAGCGCGTGCTCGTGCTTGAGGCTTCCGGTGAAATCGGCGGCGCGGCGGTAACGGCAGAAATCTCGCCGGACTATATGTCCTCTGCGGGCGCGCATCTTCTCTACACCTGGCCGAAACGCATCGAGAAAGAACTGAAACTCGCCAAGCATGGCTTCGAAATGGCCGTGCGCGACATGGTGACGGTCGCCCTCGACAAGGATGGCAATCACATTGTCCTGCCCGCAGGCGGTAAGGCCGACCTTGCCCGCATCCGCACCCGCTCGCAGCGGGATGCGGAAGCCTATCCCTATTTCATGAAACGCATGCAGGCTTATGCGCGCCTGCTTGAGCCGCTCATTGAAAAAGGCCTGCCGGAACCGGGCACGGACAGCAAGGCGCTCGCCCGCATGCGCGCTGCGCTCTGCCGCTTCGAACGCATGAAGGAGGAGGACCGGCAGGAGCTTGGGCGGTTCCTTGTCTCTTCCATCGCGCAGGTTCTCGACCGCCTGTTCGAAGACCCGCTTCTCAAAGGCGCCATCGCCATGGATGCGGTGCTCGGCAGCCATATGGGTCCGAAATCGCCCGGCAGTGCCTATCGTTATATTTACCGGCTGGCGCAGCAGAATGTTGCAGGCGGTCAGATGGGCTATCCCGCAGGCGGCCTCGGGGGGCTGCCGCAGGCACTCTCCCGCCTCATTGGTGAAGCCGACGCGCGCATCCGAACGCACAGCTCTGTCAAACGCCTGCTTGTGTCGGGTGCAGGCGAAATTAACGGTGTCGCGCTGGAAGACGGAACGGAGTTTCTGGCCCCGGTGGTTCTTTCCAGCCTCGACCCGCGCACGACATGCCTCGACTTGCTGGGCACGCGCCACCTGGCGCCCCAGGCCACGCGGCGCCTGAAGGGCTGGCAGAAGCGCGGCTCCATCGCAAAGATCAATCTGGCGCTGGAAGGTCTGCCCATCATCGACGGGCTCACGGAACGCGAATATGGCGGGCGCTGGCTCATTGCCCCGGACATGCAGGTCATGGAACGGGCTTTCGTCTCCGCCAAGCGCGGCAAGCTGGCCGTGGAACCGGTGATGGAGCTGTTGCTGCCTTCCTATCACGATCCGCATCTGGCGCCGCCCGGCCATCACACCATGTCCATCCTCGTGCCGCATACGCCGTTCGAGGTGGAAGGCGGCTGGGCCAAACGGCATGAGGAATTCACCAAACGCATCGTGGATACGGTGGCGGACTATGCACCAGACCTGAAGATAAAACTCATTGCCGGTGAAATTCTGGCGCCGCCGGAACTCGAACAGCGTTTCGGCGCTGAATCAGGCGCCTGGGATCAGGGCGATATGAGCCTCGATCAGACGATGTTCTTCCGCCCCGGCATGGGCGTTCACGACGCGCCGGTCAAAGGGCTTTATCTTTGCGGCGCAGGCGTTCATCCGGGCGGCGGCATAACGGGTGAATCCGGCCGTCTTGCCGCCATGGAAGTCCTGGCAAGGGAGCGCACACATGGTTGATCCCTTCGCCCGCAAAGAGGAAAAGGAAAACAAGGTGCAGGCCGTGCTTGAAAAGGCAGTCCCCGCCGTCCCCGGTCTGTTCGGCAGCCCGGACGGCCCGCCGCCTTATACGGCGCAGGTGCTGCCCACTTGCCTGCACAGCTTTGCAGCAGCAGCTTGCCGCACCAACGCATGGCGCGCATGGAACGGTTTCACCACGCCGGATATTTATGTCTCGCTTGCCGCAGATTATGAAGCGCTGCGGATGGGGGCGGGGCTTGTGGACCTGTCCTGGCAGACCGTCTACCGCTTCTCCGGCTCGGAAGCGGAGGCCTGTCTTCAGCGGCTCATGACTTGCGATGTGAAAGCGCTGGCCGATCACGAAACCATCCGTGCTTTCTGGTGCGGAGAAGACGGGCGCATTGTCGGCGAGGGCATGCTGATGCGTCTTGCGCGGGGCGAATACCGTTTGAGCACAGCGGGCGATCACGCCGACTGGTTCATGAGCGCGGCGGACGGCTTCAATGCGCTTGTGGAAGATGTGACAGGCACGCTCGGCTGCGTCGCGCTGGCAGGCCCTGAAGCAGGCGCGCTGGTGCGCGCGAGCTTCGGTCCCGACGCAGCCGCTCTTGAAGAGGGCGCCGCATTGTGGAGCGCGCTTCATGAGGCGCCTGTCTATGTGGCCCGCACAGGCGCACTGCAGGAGGAAAGTTTCGAGCTTTGGACCGATGCAGAAGATGCGCCCGTGATCTGGACCGCGCTTTTGCGCGCGCATGGGACAAGTCTGCATGCCGCTGGCTTTGCAGCCTGCGATCTTGTCCGCCTTGAACGGGGCAGGGCGCGCTGGGGCATGGATTACATGGGGGCTGAATGCGCCCTGGAACGCAGCTCCACCCGCACGCCCTTCGAGCTTGCGGCGGGCATGAGCGTCGATTTCGAAAAAGGGCCGTTTATCGGGCGGGAGGCACTTCTAGCAGCCCGTGAAAAGCCGGAGCTTGCCGCCGTCGCGCTGGAAGCGGAACAAAGCGGCCCGGCCCGGCTTACGGATGTCTATGCCGGCGGAAAACGCGCGGGCGGCGTCACGTCTTGCGGCTGGTCGCCCGTTCTTTGCACGAATATCGCCCTCGCCGTTCTGGAAGCTGAGGCGCTTTCCGCCTCCGGCAGCTTCGAGGTGGACGCCGAATTTGAGGCGGAAATCGGCAGTTTCCGGCGCCGTTTGCCGGTTCATATTGCCGCCCGTCCCCTTGTCGGCGGCACGGACTGAAACTTTTTCTCCAAATGGCGACGGAAAGGCCGGGCTTCATTCGTTGAATGGATAAGCACCGGGCAGAAAGCTATTCCCACCCCCTGGATAGTCTTTCAAACCTGGCCGGTGTTAAGGCCGGCTGGCGGTCTCCTCCCCCTTGCCCGTCAGCCGGCCACTGACCCACAGAATTGGAGAATGACATGAACAAAACCTGGATTGCAGCCGCCGGCGCCGCTGTTCTGAGCCTTGGTCTTGCCGCGGGCGTCGCCCAGGCAGGCAAGGACGGTGATCACGGTCCCCGTCACGGCAAGATGTTCGAGCGTCTCGACACCGATAAGGACGGCAAGATTTCCCGCGACGAGCACATGGCCCATGCGGAAAAGATGTTCGAGCGCATTGACGGTGATGGCGACGGCTTCGTGACGCAGGAAGAAGCCAAGGAAGCGCGCGAGAAAATGCGCGAAATGCACCGCAAGCACAAAGAAGGCGAAAAGCCTGCCTCGGCAGAGTAAGCCGGACACGTTAGAGTATCGCAGCGGCGGGCTTTC
>Ga0207828_100523_pt1 | contig 10575 bp, 9 predicted proteins | sample TtaePargueraPR_11_FD_187276 | JGI IMG/M metagenome (GOLD analysis project Ga0207828, IMG submission 187276) | Aerobic enrichment media microbial communities from Bioluminiscent Bay, La Parguera, Puerto Rico - Tt and P2 (3) (SPAdes) | ecosystem: Environmental > Aquatic > Marine > Unclassified ...
AACTTCGCCTCGAGGCCTGTGACGGGCCTGCGCTTCAGGAGCGCGCGATCGGCCTCGGGCGGAAAGCCGACTCGGATGACCTGCACCTCGTTTGCCTTGATCCCGTGTTCGGCGATGATCTCCAGCAGCCCGCCGATGGAGCGATGGTTGGCATAACAGCACGGCCAGCGCTTCACGAAGAGCCCCGGATCCAGAATGGTCCAGCTGTCGCCGAGCCCCGCGAGCGCCCTCTCCGCGCGCTGCCCGTCTTCGCCGGCATAGATCTTCAGGAATCCGCCCTCTCCGTCGAGCACGTCGCGGTCGGCGGTCAGGCCGGCCTGCACCAGCAGCACCGATTCGATGCCGATGCGCGCGGCGTTGCCGGCATGAAAGGGCTTGGTCATCGTGCCGAAATTGCGCACCAGGCCGCCGGCCCGCGACGCGGTAATCCCCCATGCCGTGCGAAGTCCGTCCTCCGACAGCGCATACAGGCGGGCAACCGCGGCCGTCGCCGCGAAGGCGCCGATGGTCGCGGTGGAATGCCAGCCGCGCAGGTAATGCCCGTCGCCGAGAAGCTTTCCAAGCCGGCCGGTAATCTCGATCCCGAGGATGAAGGCGACGAGCGCTTCCCGGCCGCTCGCTCCGCAGTCCTCTGCAGCGGCCAGAACCGCCGGAATCAAGGGTGCGCTCGGATGCGAGCGTGACGTCGGCAGGGAGTCGTCGAAATCCAGCGCATGCGCGAAGACCCCGTTCACGAAGGCGGCGTCTGCCGGCGAAGCGCGGCCGTCGCGACCCATTATCATGCACCCGCCGGCCGCCTTGCCGGCCATTTGCTCGACGGCGCGTCCGACGGGCTCTCCCGACCCCGCCACGATCACGCCGATCGTGTCGATGAACGCGTCGCGCGCGGCGACGAAGGTCGCTTCCGGCAGGGTGTCCGCGCAGTCCGACAGGACGAACTGCGCGAGCGTCTCGGTAACTCCTGGCATCCTGACCTCAGTCGCCGGTGTCATGGCTCATCTGGGAGGCCCGGAAGGACTTCCGCTTGCGATAGCTGGAAAACAGCGAGTACACGACCAGGAGAAGCCCGATCGCCATGATCGTTCCGCTGATCGGCCGCTGCAGGATGACGGTGATGTCCCCGCGGGCCAGCAGCATCGCGCGCCGGAAATACTCCTCCAGCATCGGACCGAGGATGAAGCCTATGAGAAGCGGCGCGGGATGAAAGTCCAGCAATCGCAGCCCATAGCCGATGACCCCGATGACGAGCACGCTGGCGACGTCGAAATAGGAATAGTTGACGGCGAAAACCCCGATGCAGATGAAGAAGATGATTCCGGGATAAAGCAGGTGGTAGGGGACCCTGAGAATGCTAACCCAGATTCCGATCAGGGGAATGTTGAGCACCAGCAGCAGAAGGTTGCCGATCCAGAAGCTGGCGATGACGCCCCAGAAGAGTTCCGGGTTCTCGGTCATCAGGCGCGGTCCCGGCGTGATGCCGTGGATCATCAGCGCGCCGAGCATAACGGCCGTCGTCGCCGACCCGGGAATGCCCATGGAAAGCGCCGGGACGAACGCGGTCTGCACGGCGGCGTTGTTCGCCGATTCCGGCCCGGATATCCCCTCGATCGTGCCGGTGCCGAAACGCTCCGGATGCTTCGAGACGCGCTTTTCCAGGACATAGCTCATGAAGGAGGCGAGGAGTGGCCCCGTGCCGGGCAGGGCGCCGAGCACGCTGCCGACAACCGAGCCGCGCGCCATCGGGAACCATGAACCGCGCCAGTCCTCGCGCGTCGGCACCATGGACCGCAGGCTCACCTTTTCGACGGTGCGTGTTTCCTGGCGGGAATTGACCGACGCGATCACCTCGGAGACGCCGAAAAGGCCCATGGCCAGCGCCACCAGGCTGATCCCGTCATAGAGATGGATCGAACCGAAGGCGTAGCGGACCGTGCCGCTGCTCAGGTCGGAGCCGACCGTGCCCAGCAGCAGTCCGAGCACGACCATGCACAACCCCTTGACTGGCGACCCCTCCGTGACGGTGCCCGCCGCAAGCAGGCCCACCATGATGATGGCGAAGTATTCCGCCGCGCCGAACGAGAGCGACAGGGCGATCACCGCGGGGGTGAGGAGGATCAGCACCAGAACGCCGGTGCACCCGCCCACGAAGGACGCGATCGTTGTCATGAAGAGCGCGATGCCGGCGCGCCCCTGTTGCGCCATCGGATAACCGTCGAGGCACGTCACGGCGTTGGACGGCGTTCCGGGGAGGTTGAGCAGGATGGACGCTGTCGATCCGCCATATTCGGCGCCGTAATAGACGCCGGCCAGCATGATCATCGCGTGGGTCGGGTCGAGATAGAACGAGATCGGCAGCAGCATCGAGACCGCAGCGAGCGAACCGATGCCCGGAAGCACGCCGATCGCCGTTCCGACGGTGACACCGAATGCGCAGTACAGCAGGGCGTCATAGGTCAGCGCGATGCTGAAACCGTAGAGAAGGTCGTGCATGTCAGAAAGTCCTGATTGGGGGAAGAGGCAGTCCCAGCGAAACGATGAAGATGCCGTAGGCGAGCGCGACGTAGAGCGCGACCATGAGCGCCATGTCGCGGGGAGTCACTTTCGGGTCGCCGAGAGCGCCGACCAGGATCGACGCGGCCACCGCGGGAAGCAGGCCGAACATCTCGAAACCCACGACGAAGGCGGCGATCCCGGCGCTGACGAAGAAGAGCGCCCGCCAGGAGACGCTGGGCAGCCGTTCGTCGGTGCGGAACGCCGTGGCCACGACGATGGCGCCGAGCACGGTCAGGATTGCGCCGAGCCCGAGAGGGAACAGGCCGCTGCCCATGTGGCGTAGGGTGCCCATCGGGTAATCGAAGGCGCCGATGAAAAAGAACAAGCCGACGATCAGCATCAAGCTTCCGCCGATGAGATCTCTGTTTCTGAGGAAATTCATGTGTGACCTGCCAGTCGGGGAGTTGCCGTTGTAAGCCGCAGGGGCCGCGTCAGGCCGGTTCCGGTTGCTCAATCGGAGGAAACGGATAAGGCACGGGCGCGCCTTCGCGATAGGGCAGTGCGACGGTGGCCTTGCCCGGTGTCGACTCCTTGCCGTTCTCGTTGACGATGCCCAGTTCCAGCGACACCAGGCCGAACTCCGGAAGCTCGCGCTTGTCGACGACCCGCGCCCAAACCTGCAGCGTTTCGCCGACCAGGTTCATGGCGCGGAACTGGAATCCGAGTTTCCACAGCCAGCCTTCGCTGCCGGCCCAGTCCTTCAGGAGTTGCGCCAGGAACTGCTGCTTGAGCGAGCCCTGCACGAGCAGGCCGGGAAGCTGGTCGTGCTCGACGGCGAATACCGCGTCATAGTGGATGCGGTGCCAGTTCTCCGTAGCCGAGGACCACCGCATCAGGAGCGCGTTGCCCATCGGGCCTTTCTTCAGGAGCGGCAGTTCGTAGCCGATCTCGATGTCTTCAAATCGCGGTGAGCGGGTCATTGAACGGGTCTCCGGATGGTGGTGCGCTGTACCTTGACGAGCAGCTCGTCGGCATCGTTCAGGTACTCGCTGACGATCAGGATGAAGACCATAGGGCCTTTGCTCGTTTCTTTCTCGAAAATGGAGTCGTAGCGCGAGCGCATCTTGATGCGTTCGCCGATCCGGGCGAAGCGGTGGATCTCGATTTCGGAGCCGCCGTTGAGGATACCGAAGCCCCGGAACGCCATGATCTCCGGCAGGCCCGGGATGCTTCCGCCGCTGGCGCCGTCATATCCGGGATCGTCGGCATTCTCTGCCAGTTCGTCGGGGGCGCCGAACTCCTTGCGAAAGGCAAAGATCGGATAGAGCGGCGGCGCGACCGGTCCGCCGTAACGCTGCGCAGCGCTTTCGTCCCAGTAGGCCGGGTCGTGGTCCATGATCGCTTGCGAGAAGCGGCGCACCGCCCCCCGTTCGACCGGTTCCCCGGCCCAGAACTCGTCGGTCGTCACGCCGACATAGCTCAGGATCTCCTCGTTGAGGATTGTCATTCGTTTTCCTCCCTTCTGCTCCCAAATCATTCCGGCGGACGAGCCGGCCGTTCGAGTTGAGCTATTTTGCATCGTAAATAGGATTCAAAAAAGATCAAGCATTTCCGCTGCTCTGTCATGGCTTTCACAGGGCTTGTTCAGCCGCCGTCGCGTGGTGCGATCGGCGGGATTTCCGGGACGTTCGCCAGGAAGTCCAGGTCCGGTTTTTCCTCGAGCGCGTCGAGGCGTTCGAACAGCGTATTCATGCCGGACGCCGGGCCGGCGCAGGCGATGAAATGCTGCCGTCGCGCCTCCGTGCCGGGCGGCTCGAGCGGTGTGCCCGGATAGCTGCCGACCGCGCGTTCCAGCACGCGCCCGTCGCGGAGCGTGACCGTCAGCCGCACGAGAAGCGGCTGGTCGGGCGGCACCGGCCCTTCCGCCAGCTTCACCCGGCGGCAAAGCGCCCGGATCAAGGGATCGTCCACCGCGTTTTCGGCAAAGGAAGCCGGATCGCACGGATCGCGGAAGGCGGCCAGCGCGAGGCAGAACGGCACGCTGTATTGCGCTGCCATGAGATCGCCAGGCTCGGGATTGCCGTGCCGCTTCACCATCCTGGCGCTTCCGGTCACCTCCATCGCGGCGATGTCTGCGCCGGCGAAGCCATCGTCCAGGCGCAGGTCGAGCAGGGCCTGGATCGGCGTATGGGCGGTGATGTGCGCGGCGAAGCGCTTCAGCGAGATGGTCAGCGTCTCGTACCGCGAGCCGAGGTCGCGCATGAGTTCCGCCGGGTCCGGCCGTTCGCCGAAGGCATCCAGCGTTCCGCCGGGCGCTTCCAGGACGCCGCTCGGCCCGGTCACGCCGCGGGCGGCCAGCCGCGCGGCCGTAACCCCGCCCTCGGCCGCCCGCGCGAGGTGCAGCTTCTTGACCATGCCGCCGTCGCGGGTGGCCGAAAATGCCATAATCCCCGAGCCGAACGAAGCGGCGATGCCGAGCGCGTTCTCCATCCGGCGCGCATCCAGTTTCATGAGATGTCCGGCGACGACCGCGCCGCCCGGCGGGCCGAGAATGCCCGGCGCGTGGAAGGCGGTGCGCAGCGGGTCGCAGGCGCGGCCGATCCGGTTCGCGACTTCGCAGCCCGCCACCAGGGCCGCGATGAGTTCCGTCCCGCTCGCGCCCGTCTCCTGCGCCACCGCGATGCCGGGAGGCACCAGATTGGCGCCCGGATGGGTGCCGGCGCTCGGATAGGTCAGGCAGTCCATTTCGAAGGCATGGGCAAGGGCGCCGTTGCCGAACGCCGCCGCAGCAGCGTCGACGCGGGAGGCCGGAGCCCCGAACAGCGTGCTCCGGCCGGAACGGGCGGTCGTCCCGGCATGGTCGACGATCAGCCGGCTCCACGGCAGGCCGCGGCCATAGAGCATCGCCGCCACCGTGTCCGTCACGCAGGATTTCGCTTGTCCGACCACGTCCCCGGGCAGCGTCTCGAACCGCAAGGCTGCCGCATACTCGCAGAGCTGTCGGGTCGCGCCGGCCATGGCTCAGGCCTCGGCGACGCAAGTGTTCGAGAGCGTGCCGATCCCCTCGATGGAGACGTCCATCTGATCTCCCGGCTGCAACCAGACTTGCGGATCGCGTCCGGAGCCGACGCCGGGCGGCGTGCCCGTGAAGATCAGGTCGCCGGGTCTCAGCGTGTAGTACCGGCTCAGGAAGGATACGATATGCGGAACGGTGAAAATCAGTTCCTCGGTATTCGAGGACTGCATCACCCGCCCGTTCAGCTTCAGCTCGATGTCAAGCCGCGAAGGATCCGGCAATTCGTCGCGCGTGACGATCCACGGTCCCGCCGGCGCATGCGTGTCGCCGCATTTACCGCGCATCGTGAGCGGATCGTCTGCCTGGTGATCGCGCGCGGAAATGTCGTTCCCGATCGTGAAGCCGGCGACGTGGTCGAGCGCGTCATCTTCCGAGACGTAGCGCGTGTTTTTGCCGATGACGACGACCAGTTCCGCCTCGTAGTCCATCTTGGAGCTGGTCTTCGGCAGCTCGATTGCATCCCGGTGGCCGACAAGGCCGTTGGCGAACATGGCAAAGACACGCATGGTGGTGGGAAGTTCGCTGCCCATCTCGCGGCAATGATCCTTGTAGTTGAGGCCGATCCCGAGGATTTTCTCCGGGCGCTGGACCGGGCAGGCAAGGCGCACGCCCTCGAGGGGCAAGCTTGTGCCGCGGGGCGCGTCGCCGGCGGTGCCGAGGAGCGCGCCGATGCGGTCGAGACTGTCCTGTCCGCCGGCGAGGAGGGCGCACATGTCGGCCGGCAGCGTCGCATCCATGGCGTGGAGGTCGAGGACGCGGTCGCCGGCGACGACACCGGTCCGGATCGCGCCGTCGTCGCGAATGAAACTCACGAGTTTCATTGGCCGGTCCCCGTCGCTCTCGCAGCCGTATCGTTCGATGCGCCAAGGGCGCCTTGCAGGTATTGGGCCAGGGCGTCGAGCAGTGGCGCGACGTCGGCGAGGTCCGCGAGACCGAGCGCCATGGTGCGGATGTGCTCCGCGCCGGGCGCGCACTGGTCGAACTTCGCCGCGAGCTTTCCGGCGGAGAGCCAGTTGCCGGGCTTGCCGCTGGCGACGTCCACCTGATGTTCCGCCACGCGGCCGTCATGCAGTTCGACGCGGACGACGGCGGCGAATTCAGGGTTCTCGGCGACGCGCGGATCGATTTCCGTCACGGCCGTCTCCATCGTCGTGTGCAGATCGGGACGGCGGATCATGTCGGGCGCGAAACTGCCGAGCCCGAGCATGCCGTCGAGAAAGGCGGCGGCCACGCAATGGCGCATGCTGAACTTCGCTTCCAGCGGCGTGTCGGGCCAGTCGTGGATCAGCGGCTGCAGCGCGTGGCGCGACGCGCCGACGCGGATCCGCTTGACGGCTTCGGGCGCAGGTGCGCCGAGCTCCGCCCGGCACGCAAGCGTCGCGTCGACGGCGGCATGGGTCGCGGCGCAGGACGGGTAGGCCTTCAGCGCGATGCCGTTCTCGGTGAGGATTTCCAGCGGAGCGCCCCACGGTTTCGGCTCTGCGATGCCGGGCGCGCCGCCATAGGTGCTGACAAATCCGTTGTCGCCGTCGATCGCGTTCCGGGAACTCGTGAAACCGGACTTCGCCAGTTCCGTGGCCAGCAGCGCGGTGCGCCCCGCGAGACCCGCATGGAGCGGCTTTGTCGGCGTGCCGAAATTCTGTCTCAGTCCGCTTGCCATGGACGCGGCGATGCCGAGCGCATGAACGATGCGGCCCTCCGGCAAATCTTCCAGAAGGGCGAGGGCGGCGGTCGCGCCGATGGCGCCGAACGTGCCGGTGGCGTGCCAGCCGCGGCGGTAATGATCCATGTTCAATCGGCGCCCCAGTTGGCCGAGGACCTCGATCCCCGCCACATGGGCCGAAAGCAGCGTTGCGCCGCTGCAGTGCAGGGCCGCACCCCTCAGCAGCAGCGGCGGCAGCAGCACGGCGGTCGGATGGCAGTAGGCGGGATGGCTGATGTCGTCGAAATCGGCCGCATGGGCAAGCGTGCCGAGATAGAGACAGAGGCTTTGCGCTCTGTCCGCGCTGCCGCCGGACAGGTCTCCGGCGACCTTCTTCGCGGTCGCGCCCTCGCCGAAAACGGCGTCGCGCAAGGGACCCTCCAGCTCTTCCCCCGCACCGAGCGCAATACAGCCTATGGCATCGGTGATCGCGTCGGTGGCCAGGCGCGCGGCCGTCTCGGGCAACGGCCGCTCGGCATGTGCCGTCAGGAAGGCGGCCGTCTCTTCGGCAAAACTCATGGCTGGGCGTCCTCGGGGGAAGTTGCGCCCCCGCGGGCTGGCCTGGCCGCCCGCGGGAGAAATTGCGATCTAGCCCGCACAGGGGGCGATCGGTGGGGTCAGCCGGTCACTCGACCGAGATTCCCTCGGAGTCGATGATCTTGCCCCATTTCTCGATCTCTTCGCGGGTGAACTCCGCGAATTCCTTGGGCGTGCTGCCGATCACGCGGAATCCGATATTTTCGTAGGCGGTGCGCACCTTGTCGTGCTGCAGCACCTCGTGGATGTCGTCATGGAGCTTGTTGACGATGTCGTCCGGCGTGCCGGCGGGAACGTAGACGCCGTACCAGGCTTCCACGGAATATCCATCGACCGTTTCGTTGACCGTCGGCAGATCCGGGTAGGCCGGCGAGCGTTCCGGCGTCGTCACGGCGATGACCTTGAGATTGCCGTCCTGGACGTGGCTCATCACGTCGATGCCGCAGAAGCAGCCGTCGACCTCGCCGGACAGGATGGCCGTCTGCAACTGGCCGCCACCCTGATAGGGAACCTCGACGAGATCGATGCCGGCATACTGGCCGAACATGAGAAGCGCCAGATGGGTCGATGCACCGATGCCGCTGAAGCCGAAATTGAGTTCACCCGGATGCTCCTTGGCATAGTCCAGCAGCTCGGACACGGAATCGATGTCGACCTTCGGGTTCAGGTAGAGCCCGAGCGGCGACGCCGCGAGGCGTGTCACCGCGGTGAAATCCTTGAGCGTGTCGAACGGCAGGTTCTTGCGCAGCGAGGCGTTGATCGTGTGCGCCGGAGAGACGACCAGATAGGTATAGCCGTCGGCGGGGGCCTGTGCCGCTTCGGCTGCGCCGAGGGCCGAGCCGGAACCGCCGATATTGTCGACGACGACCTGGACGCCCCACTTCTCGCTCAGTTCGTTGCCGATCAGGCGGGCGTTGAAATCGACCGAGCCGCCCGGCGGGTAGCCGACGATGCTGCGCACATTGTCTTTCGGGTAGTCTTCCTGAGCCTGTGCCGATGCGGCGATGCTGCAAAGGGCGAAGGCCGCCAATACGGCGCCCCCTGCGCGGATCAATGGTGTCGGATACATAAAAGTCCTCCCTGGAATTTTGCGCCCTTGCCGGGCGTGAACCGTCGTCCTGGCCGGGAATCCTCCGTCTTCGGCCGCGAACTCGAAACGCGCTGAGCCGTCCCATGCGCCGGGTGAAGATGTTTCATATTGGGTTCAATGTCAAATGTGAAATTGGATGCAATTTAAAATCCAACGTTTGGCGTCGCGGTGATGTCCGCGGACACGCGACCCTCGGCGCGTCTGGCACGACGCGCCCGGCAGTCGGGAAAGGAAATTGGCCGGACAGGAGACGGTGCGGGACAGGGGCCGCAAATTGCAGTTTTTCTTCTTGTCAAAACACGGGCAAAATTGGATGCAATAAAAAATGCTATTGACAATCCACAAGCCGGATACGGTAGTTTGCGTTCGATAAAGAACGCTGTGCAGGGAGGTAGAAATGCTGCCACGCAAGATTGAATTGATCGAGGTCGGTCCGCGCGAGGGATTCCAGTTCGAGGGGATCGGCAATCCCGACAAGATATCGACCGCCGACAAGATCCGGCTGATCGACAAGCTGTCCGAAACAGGGCTCAAGGGTATCCAGACCACTTCGTTCGTCCATCCGAAGCAGGTTCCGCAGATGGCGGATGCGGAGGACGTGATCGCCGGCATCAATCAGAAGCCGGGTGTCATCTATTCCGCCATCTATCTGAACGATGTTGGCATTCGTCGCGCGCTTGCGACCGGCAAGGTCCACATGTCCGGCAAGGTCACGCTGTCGGCGTCGGAAACCTTCTCGAAGCGCAATCAGAAACGCGATGCCGCCCAGGATTACGAGATGCAGCGCAAGGTCGCGGCCCTGTTCAAGGAAAACGGGCTGGAGGTGTCCACCGCCAGCATCATGGCGGCGTTCGGCTGCAACTACGAGGGGCCGGTGGCCATCGAGAGGGTGATCCGGCTTGCCGAGCAGCTCCACGAGATCGTCGAGGAGGCGGGCTCCAGCATCGAAATCCTGAGCCTCGCCGACACGATGGGCTGGGCCAATCCCGAACAGGTACGCCGCCTGGTCGGCGCGGTGCGCGAGCGCTGGCCGGATCTGCGGCTGCGCATGCATCTCCACGACACGCGTGGGCTCGGCATTGCCAACGTCTATGCGGCGATGTCCGAAGGTGTCGACAGCTTCGACACGGCCGTTGCCGGGCTGGGCGGCTGTCCCTTTGCCGGCCACAAGGCCGCGGCCGGCAATGTCTGCACCGAGGAGGTCGTGTTCCTCTGCCGCGAGATCGGCGTCGAGACCGGCGTCGACATCGACAAGCTGATCGAGGCGTCGCTGTTTGCCGAGCAACTGGTCGGCCATCCGGTGCCCAGCAAGGTCATCAAGGGGGGCGTGCATCCCGAGGGAATGCCGGCCGCGGCGGCCGAGTAGAGATCGCCGCCCGAAGGAGGCAATCCATTGATCGCGCCATTGATCGCGAATGCAGCCGGGGAAACCCTGCCCGACGCATTGGAACAGGCGGCCGCGCGCCACGGTACGCGGGAGTTCCTCGTCATCGGAAGGCGTGACGAGGTGCTCTCCTATGCGGATCTCGCGGACCGCGCGGAACGCCTGGCGGCCGTGCTGCGGGCACAGGGCGCATGTCCGGGCGACCGCATTGCCTTGTGGATGACGAACAGGGCGGACTGGCCAGTCGCCGCTTTCGCGATCGCGCGGCTCGGCTGCGTCCTGGTCGCCGTCAG
>Ga0207828_100524_pt1 | contig 10544 bp, 8 predicted proteins | sample TtaePargueraPR_11_FD_187276 | JGI IMG/M metagenome (GOLD analysis project Ga0207828, IMG submission 187276) | Aerobic enrichment media microbial communities from Bioluminiscent Bay, La Parguera, Puerto Rico - Tt and P2 (3) (SPAdes) | ecosystem: Environmental > Aquatic > Marine > Unclassified ...
TCGCCTGATTTACATCGCGGAATCCAAGAATGCCTATGCCGCAGGCACACAGTCCAATGATATTGCCGCCGAGCAAGACAAGCTTTTATGGGCGGATGCGGTGTTGTTCAGCTTTCCGCTGTGGTGGTACGGCATGCCCGCGATCCTGAAAGGCTGGTTTGATCGGGTGTTTGCCTTTGGCTTTGCTTATGGGGTTGGCGAACATAATGCTGAACGCTGGGGTGATCGGTTTGGCGAGGGAACACTTGCCGGACGCCGTGCGATGCTGATTGTGCCGATTGGCGGACATTTGCCGCATTACAGTGACCGGGGTGTGAATGGCAGCATCGATGATGTTTTGTGGCCGATCCAGCATGGCGCGCTTTTCTATCCCGGTATGGACGTCATGCCGCCCTTTCCGGTCTATCGCAGTGATCGTATGGATGAAGAAGGCTGGGCAGAAATCAAGACCGCGTTCAAGGAACGTCTGGCAAGACTGTTTAGCGATGATCCGATCCCCTATCGCGCGCAGAATGGCGGCCATTATGATGGCAATCAGCGCCTGAAACCGGGGCTTGGTGGTGGGTCGGATGGTATCAAGATGCATCTGGTGCGTGAAGGCGATCCCGAGGAAGTGCTGCGCGGAAAGGTTCGACACGTCCGCCCGATTGCGTCCTAAAACTCTTGAAAAAAGGGCCGGGGATCAAACCGCCGGCCCTTTGACCCTAATCTGTCTGTCGCGGCTTAGCCCGCGTCGCGTGCGGCGATGGCTTCGGCCTGGCGGACCATGACTTCGGCCTGTTTGATCGACGCGATGTCAATCAGACGGCCATCCAGGGCAACGGCGCCTGCACCCTCGGACTGGGCCTTTGCCATGGCTTCAAGGATGCGCTTGGCCTTGGTGACTTCTTCGTCAGAGGGCGAATAGACCTCGTTTGAAAGCGCGATCTGGCTTGGATGTATGGCCCATTTGCCTTCGCAGCCCAGCACCATGGCGCGGGCCGCCTGCGCACGATAGCCATCAGGATCAGAGAAATCGCCAAACGGGCCATCAATCGGACGCAGCCCATTGGCGCGTGCAGCGACCACCATGCGGGCAATGGCGTAGTGCCACATATCGCCCCAATGATAGTCACGCGGATTATCGCCATCCTTGTCGGTCAGAACGCCATAATGCGGGTTCGGGCCGCCAATTCCGGTTGTCATCGCCTTGGTCGAGGCGGCGTAATCGGCAACACCGAAATGCAGGCTTTCATTGCGCGGCGAACCGGCGGCGATTTCGTGGATGTTCTGCATACCAAGGGCGGTTTCAATGATCAGTTCAAACCCGATGCGTTTCTTGCGGCCCTTGGCGGTTTCGATCTGGGTTGCCATCATATCAAGCGCGTAAACGTCGGCCGCTGTGCCGACCTTGGGGATCATGATCAGGTCAAGCCGGTCGCCTGCCTGTTCCAGCACATCCACAACGTCGCGATACATATAATGGGTATCAAGGCCGTTAATGCGAACCGATAGGACCTTGTCGCCCCAGTCGATATCGTTGATGGCCTCGATGATGTTTTTGCGCGCCTGTTCCTTGTCACTGGGAGCAACGGCGTCTTCCAGATCAAGGAAAATGGCATCGGCCTTGGATTTGGCGGCCTTTTCAAACAGTTCGATCCGGCTGCCGGGAACGGCAAGTTCGGACCGGTTCAGACGTGCCGGGGCCGGGGTCGGTGTGGTGAAGCTCATGGTAACGTTTCTCCAGAACCTGTCATTTCAATCAGTGCGTCGCAGGCGATGGATCATCAATCGATCATCGCGCGAGGCATGTGGCGTATTGTTGCGTCCCGTTTTCGGGATCGTACCGTGGCCGCCGTGACAGTTATGTGGCCCGCGATCATTGTGCGTCGCAGTAATCCTGTGGGTAATTTAGGGTGCGGATGCGAATGCTGGCAAGTTTTAAAACAACGACTGATCTAGTGCTTTCGACGCAGACCAGCAGCATTTTAGAAAAACTCGATGCAAGCCGGATAAAGCAATAGCCCCTTAACCGGACTGCCGTTAGATTACCGGCGGCATCGGGTGCGCCGCCCGATATCCGTCCCAAAGACCCATCAGCAGGTAGTATCGAACGCCCCATGCGTCGCGCTTATTCCATTGTTGTTTCTGCCGGTTTGGCACCTGCGCTTATTTTGGGCGCGTGTCTGGTGCTGGCCGTTTCACCGACGCTGGTGCCAGCCGAGCTTGCCGGGCTTGTGCGATACGGGCCGTTCTTGCTGGCCGTTCTGGGTGGGGCGATTGGCTGGTGGTTTAACCGTGGGCGCGCGGTTTTCGTCATGTTGCTGTTGCTGGTTTGCTATTGGCTTTTGGTTGGCAACGGGGCGGGCATTTCGGCCGAGGGATTGGCGTTCCTGCGCATCGCCACACTTTATCTGATCCCGATCAATCTGCTTTTGCTGGGCTTTACGGCGGAACGCGGTGTTTTGAACCCGCGCGGCATTGCCCGGATGCTGGTTTTGGGATTGCAAATCTTTGTCATGCTGATGCTGGCAGGCCAACCCGATGTTGGATCGGCGCTGCATCGCGTGCTCGATACGCGCTTTTTTGTCAGTAGCGGCATTCTGGGCGCGATGCCCCATCCGGCGATGATCATCTCAGTGATCGCGGTGGTGTTGCTATTGATCCGCCACAAGCCGCTTGAAACCAGTTTTGCCGCCGCGATCATTGCCATTGATGTGGCAACGGTGATCGGCACCGGCATTATTCAATATGGATATCTGGCGGCAACCGGTGTGGTTCTGGCCGGGCTGGCACAGGAAGCCTGGCGGATGGCGTTTGTTGATGATCTGACCGGGCTGCCGGGGCGGCGTGCGCTGGGCCATGCGATGGCGGAACTTGGCAATCAATATGCGATTGCCATGCTTGATGTTGATCACTTCAAGAAGTTCAACGACACCTATGGCCATGATGTTGGCGACATCGTTTTGAAAAAGGTGGCGCGGGAGCTTGCGCGCGTCGGCGGGGGTGGCAAGGCGTTCCGTTATGGTGGTGAAGAGTTTGCCGTGCTGTTTGCCGGACGCAGTTCCGAGCGTGCGGCAGAGCCACTTGATGCGCTGCGCAAGCGGATCGCCGAGAACAAGATCACCCCGCCGGAAAAATCAAAATCCGTTTCGGTCACCATTTCAGTTGGTGTGTGCGAACGTGACGAGGACACCACCGACCCGTGGGCGGTACTTAAACGCGCAGACCAGAAACTGTATGAAGCCAAGCAGTCCGGGCGTAACCGCATTGCGATATAAGTAAATTTCGTGCCGTGTTTCGAGGTTACCTAATGAATGAAATACATTCATTCAAATTTGTTTCTATTTTGCGCAATTTTTAGTTCAGTATATTTAGTTTTATTATCGTTTTGCGATCATTGTTGTGATGGTAGCCTTGTGAGATCTTTCATAGTTTATGGAGTCTCATTATGTCGCGCATTATCGGTACGAATGAAGACGACGTGATCCGGAACGAACGGACCAGCGACACTGTCTATGGGCTAGAGGGCGATGACACCATCTATGTCGGCGGTGGAGACACCATTGTCGGTGGGGCTGGGGCGGATACGTTTATTTCCCTGCATAACAGCGACTATACGCTTTCCTATGAACGTTCGGACGAGCCAGTTCATATCGAGTTTTACAACAACTTTAATGACGATCGCGAAACTCGGGACATCGAACTTAAAGCAAGTGGCGGTGATGCCGAGGGCGATACTTTAGAGCTTTATAACGACGCTTATTATCGCCAGCAGCAATTCGACATCACCGGTTCCGATCATGACGACCATATTCAAGGTGAACTTTATTCTGTCGATGGCGGCGGCGGTGCGGACACGATTGTTTTCGACTATCGCGATATCAAACCGTTCTATCCATACGAGCCGACGGTCACGTATGTCAGATCACCGGAAGCTGTGATTTTCGATCAGGACAGTATGAGCGGTACTGGCGGTGATGCGACCGGCGATCAAATTTCCATTCTCGATGAAACCACCGAAACGCCTGACCTAAATATTCGCGGATCGAACCATGATGACGTTTTGATCGGCGGCGACGCGCGAGGCGGGATCCTAAAAGGGGCGGGCGGTGATGACTTTCTTGTTGGCGGTGCACGCTCCAACGACCTTTGGGGCGAGTGGGGCAATGATACCCTGCTTGGCCACGATGGCGACGACAGTCTGAACGGTGGGTCCGGTGCCGATTTCATAAATGGTGGCGCCGGACAGGATGAAGTCACCTTCATTCATTCCAATGAAGGTGTGGAGGTTGAGCTGACCGACGGGGTCGCCATAGCAAGTGGCGGACATGCCGAGGGCGACGTCATTACCAATGTTGAAAACATATTCGGGTCCCGACATTCGGACGTGCTGATCGGAAATAGCGGCGACAACGTTATTGACGGGTTTTACGGCTTTGACTCGATCTATGGCGGTGACGGGAATGACACCCTTTCGGGCACATATGTCTATGGCGAGGCAGGCGATGACATTTTGTCGGGGCAGCAGCACGGTATGGGTGGCAGAGACACCCTTGTGGGCGGCGACGGCGACGATACGCTGAATGGGAATGACGGTGGAGACCAGCTTTTCGGCGGCGATGGCAACGATACGCTGACGGTCTTCAACGTTTATTACGATGATTTCTTTGAGCCCGATCCGACATATGCCCGGGGCGGAAACGGCGACGACGTCATCAAGGGGCATGTGGCGGATGATCGGTTATACGGTGACGCTGGCCGTGACCACATCAATGGCGGCATGGGCAACGACCGCATTTTTGGCGGTGAAGGCCATGATGTGCTTGATGGCGGCGGCGGTGTGGACAATTGGATCTATGGCGGCGATGGCAACGACCTGATGCGCGGTGACATCTTTGTTTATCAGGTGTTTGAAGGTGGTGCCGAACGTGACCGGATCGTCGATTTCAATACCGGGGCGGACGATTACAGTGATGACTATACCGATCATCTGTATTTCGGAACGACGTTTCAGGAAAAAAGCGGGATTGAGAGCTTCGAAGACTTTCTGGATCGCGCGACAGAAAATGAAACCGGTGTCTATGTCGATTTTGCAAATGGCCGACATTACGAATATGGCGTGCAGATCGACGATGTCACACTGGGCGAATTAAGCGCCAATAACGTCATTTTTGCAGGCGAAGAAGAAGAGCAGCTGGCATTCGAGGATATTTAGCCACCATTATAGCGCGTTTAGCCTGCACAGCAGCACTGGCCTGCTGTGCAGGGCTTTTACTCTGGTGGCCGGACTGCTGAGCTGTTCTGGCCCTAAAGTTCGTCGAACTTGAAGACGAGGCGCATGGAGCCTGCCGTATTGGCAAGGGTTGCCAGACAGTTGGCGGCGCGTTCCGGCGGAATGGCGACGGCAAAGCGCAGGGTGTAGATCCGGGCGTCCTTTTCATCGGTTGCCGATGCGGCCAGACGGACGATGTTGGCATTATATTCGATGAAAATTTCCGACAGGCGCGCAATCAGGCCCGGCTGGTCAATCCCCGAACATTCGATCAGATGGGTTGCACCCGGTGCCGTGGTCATTTCAGGGGCGGTGGCGATGGCCTCGACCGTGATGTCCGCATTGCCAAGGGAAAGTCCGCGCAGCACAGCTTCGCATTCGGATATCGGGCATTCGTCGGGAAGTTCGCAACTGGTTTCAAATTTCGCAACGTCGCCGTCGAGCGAAAAGGACGTTGGGCCAAGGTTTGTGCCGATATCAAACAGTCGCCCGGTGATATCGGAGATCAAACCGACGCGGTCATCGCAGGAAATGGTGATCCGTGTGTTGGCATTCATTGGTGCGCTCCGTCCTAGGTCCCTTATCGGGCTTTGCCCTTGTGATCAGCTGACCATAACACCGCAGCGATACAAGATGCAGTGATTTTGTCGACCGGATGGCTACGCGCCAAGGGGATAATACGTTGTGCAAAGGTGATTGGATGCGCCTTTGTTATCACAATCATATGATTGAACTGATACGCGATGATGGGCCGTATGCCTTCCTGTGACAGCAACAATTCGACGTTGAAATTCCACGTTGGTTAACAGGAGATAGGACCATGTCTGCCATCAAATCGTCTCTCATTGCCGTTGCGACCGCTGCCAGCCTGACCTTTGGCGCCATGTCTGCCAAAGCAGCTGACATCGTTGATACCGCCGTTGCCGCCGGTTCGTTCAACACGCTTGTAGCGGCCGTGCAGGCCGCCGGACTTGTCGATACGCTTAAAGGAGAAGGTCCGTTTACGGTCTTTGCGCCGACCGACGAAGCCTTTGCCAAGCTGCCGGCAGGCACCGTTGAAGACCTTCTTAAGCCGGAAAACAAGGACAAGCTTGTTTCCATCCTGACCTATCATGTGGTGCCGGGCAAAGTGATGTCGGGTGACATCGCAGGCAAGGAAATGATGGTGGCCAGTGTGCAGGGTGACAGCATCGATGTGAATGCCACAAACGGTGTCATGGTCGATGAAGCCACTGTGGTCAATGCCGATATCGAGGCCGACAACGGCGTCATTCACGTGATCGACACTGTGATCATGCCGGGCATGTAAGCCCGCGATAGCCGATACAAACGACAAAGCCCGGCGCAGATTTGCGCCGGGCTTTTTGTTTTATAGTCTTCATTGCACACAGCATCCATCTAGTGATGGCCGGTCAGGTGATGCTTTGCTGACGTGCTTGTTGCACCTGAAAATCAAGATGCTGACGCAGGTCATTTGACAGGCGCAAGCCGTCGCTAAGCTTTTCGAGATATTGCATTTCAGCCGGTTCATCGGGATCGATCACAAGACTTGAGACAAGATAAAGTTCTGCGGACTGTTCTTCGGTCTTGGCCAGTTTTGCGATCATGATCGGGTCGGCATTGGCCGAGAAAGCATCAAACAGAAAGGCCTTTTCCTCTGGCCCGAGTTGAAGGGCGGTAATCTGTTCAGAAATCCGGGCGTGTTCGGTTTGATCAATATGCCCGTCGGATTTGGCCGCAGAAATCATCGCGCGGACCAGTGACAATCTGAAATCCATGTGATTGCTGTCGCGCTCATGATCGGGGGCAAAACCACTATCGGCCGGGACATGCGCAAGATCGGCATCCTGACTGTGATCGGATGGCGGTTGGTTATTGCGATAATCGCGCCACGCCTTATAGGCGAGGCCTGCCACCAGTGCGGTTCCGCCATAGGCCAGCACCTTGCCGCCCATTTTGCGCCCCTTCTTGGAGCCAAGCACGGCAGACATCAGGCCGCCCGAGATAGCACCGCCAACCAACCCGCCGCCAACACCGTTGCCCAGCATATTACCGATGCCCTTGGAGGCGTTGGATGCGCCTTGTGACGAAACACCTGCACTTTGGGCGATTTTGCCGAGCATGCCTTTGCCGCCGCCGGACGCACCCGAACTGCCAGATCCCAGAACGTCGCCAAGAAGTTTGCCAATATCCATCTTTTTCTCCTGTCATTATCGTATCTGGATATGAATGGCAGGGCGCTCGTCGCAAGGGATGGAAGACGCCAAACAGCAATAACCCGCCTAAATGACCGCAGTGCTGTGGTCTTGTTCACATTTCATGCAGGGAAACAAATGGACGTAATGGATGCCAAGCAGGCAGAAAGAACAAAGGCCCGACGCAGGAACGTCGGGCCTTTGACTGGCGCGCCCGGAAGGATTCGAACCTCCGGCCTTCTGATTCGTAGTCAGATGCTCTATCCAGCTGAGCTACGGGCGCTTTTACGCTTGTATAAATGGTAAAGGCCCGACGCGGTGACGTCGAGCCTTTCACTGGCGCGCCCGGAAGGATTCGAACCTCCGGCCTTCTGATTCGTAGTCAGATGCTCTATCCAGCTGAGCTACGGGCGCTTTGCCTTAATTTCCGGCGGTTTGCAAAGGACTGCTCCCCGTCGGCGGAGCGGAACTTATGCAAACGAGCATGTCATTGCAAGCAGTAAATTTGAATTTTTGCCATTTTTTCCCAAGGCGCGGTTTGCCTGACTGCTACGCCCCTGTTTTGCCCGGCTTTGTCCGCTTTGAGGTGAATAAGGACAAGACTCGGCAAAAAAGGGGCAAATGCGTCTTGTTCCATAAGTGGTCGTAGACTAAGATGCTTTCAATCCCGGGGGAACAGGGGCTTGTTTCGCCTAGATAAAAAGGCAGGCCCAGGGAGATTCGCATATTTCTACTTAGGTAATAGATCGAAATGGCCGTTCGTAAAACCTACCTCGCCGTAATCGGCACCGCCCTGATGCTGGGGGGATGTTCTTTTTCTTCTGAGGCCCTGTGGCCGACACTTGCCGGTGAAGAGGAAACGACGCAGGACACTGCCGTTGCTTCCCAGCCTGTTGGTGCCGATGCCATCACCAGCTATGACGTTGCTGCAAGCACGGAACCGCTGACCGGGGTATCTCAGACCGGAACCTTTGTTGGTTCCAAGGTCGAGAACATGCAGCAGGAGCTGAATCGTCTCAAATCCGCTTTGAGCAATCATAGCAACGAACTGCAGCAGCTGCGTGGACAGACCGTCGCGCACTCGCAGGCCTATCACGGCACGGTTGCCGCGATCAGTGCCCGTTTGCAGGTCGGCACCACCCCGGGTAACCCGGTTCTGGTGCAGCAGTGGAACACCGCACAGTCCGAACTGGATCGTGTGAATGATGACATTGCCGCGCTGAACTCGCTGGCCAACAAGGTCGCTGCCGACAGCACGCTGTCGACCTTCCTGCTTGAGTCTGTGCGTTCGGCCTATCAGGTTTCAGGCGCTGTTGACGAAGACCACCGTCAGTTGGCCCTGCTTGAAGACGAAACCAACCGCACCACGGTGCTGATTGATCGTCTTCTTAATGAAATCAGCGAAAGCCTTGCCCGTCAGACGTCTTATGTCAGCACAGAACGCGCGAACCTCAATGCGCTGGCTCTGGCTGTCAAGAACGGCGAGATTTTCGGGGATTCCCTTTCGAAACGTGTCTTCCAGTCGCAGGCTGCACCGGCATCAAGCGGCCAGCGTATGGCAGCCGCACCAAGCGAGCGTCCGCTTGTCGTGATCCGTTTTGATACGGCGAGCGTCAAGTACGAGCAGGCGCTTTATAACGCGGTGAACCGTGTTCTCGAGCGTCGCCCGCAGGCAAGCTTTGATGTGGTTGCAGTGACACCGAATCGTGGTACCCCGGCGCAGGTTGCGCTGAATGCCAATAAATCCAAGCGCAATGCGCAGGCAGTTCTTCGGTCGCTGACCGATATGGGCATGCCAAGCTCGCGTGTGCGTGCTTCTGATGCGACCAGCGCATCTGTCTCGGCCAACGAGGTGCACGTCTTCGTGCGCTAAGTCCTGTCGGACACCAACGGATTTTAAGAACGGCTAGCGGGTGCTTCGGGATATCGAGGCACCCGTTTTTTATTTCGGGTCATGCCGGGTTGGTCATTCCAATGATCTGGCCGTGCAGACAACCAGAAGGCTGATATGGGCGATCTTGTTAATCTGCGTCAGGTACGCAAACGCAAACAACGCGACGAAAAAACGCGCAAGGCCGATCAGAACCGGGCCCTGCACGGGCGCACGCGTGGCGAGCGGACCCTGACCGAACAGGAACGAAAGAACGCCGATAAACAGCATGACGGGCACAAGCGCGAAAAGCCGACTGCTGGTGAAGACGGTGAAGCCGCCGAGGGCAGAGAAAATAACGTGGTTTCGATCTTTGCGCCGGATCATCCGTCCGATAGCTAAATCAGACAGCTGGGCCAATCATTCCATCGCACAAGACAGTACGGATCGCACGCGCATATATCGTGAGTGGTGCCGTGCATGTCGTTCAGATGTGATCAGGGGGCAGAAGTTCGTGCCCGTGTGTGGATCGCAGGGACAATGGCATGTTGCCATCGTTGCGGATCAAACGGGCAGGTGTGGGCCGTTGCACAAGGTGGCACGGCAAGACCGGCTAGGCCGGGGTATCAAATCACAGCACCGCGCTATCGCATTCGAGGTGCCGGTCGCAAATCACAGGCGCCTTGCCGATTGGCCGGGCGCGGATCAGTTTACGAGCGTTTCCGCTTCGCGTTTGGCCTGATCAAGGGCCTCGTCCCAGCCCATCAACCAGTCTTCATGGTCACGTGAGTCCGACGGATAAGGGTTCTCTGTCAGGCGGTGGGCACCGATACCGGCCGAAAAACCGGACCCATAGGCCGAGTTTGGCAGATGACGTTCCTGAACCACAGGTGCGTGGGTTTCATAGAGGTTGTTGCGAAATGCCGGCAGGGAACACAGAACACCATCATCAATGCCAAGCGGGTAGGCCATCATCATGGCGGTGCCAAGCGACGTGATCGAAAGTTCGTCGCCGGCCGTCATGCGGATAAGCCCGGCCAATTCAAGATGGGCAATGGCGTTGTCGATGCGGCGCTGCAAGTCAGGGCCGTCTTTGATGACGATCTGATTGCCATCATCATCAGTGCAAAAAAGGGATAAGACACGGTGCAGCAACATGCTGCGATCAAGATTTGCCTCGGCGCTGCGAAGTACGGTCAGCATCAAGGCGGGATCGCCAGGCGCG
>Ga0207828_100526_pt1 | contig 10513 bp, 7 predicted proteins | sample TtaePargueraPR_11_FD_187276 | JGI IMG/M metagenome (GOLD analysis project Ga0207828, IMG submission 187276) | Aerobic enrichment media microbial communities from Bioluminiscent Bay, La Parguera, Puerto Rico - Tt and P2 (3) (SPAdes) | ecosystem: Environmental > Aquatic > Marine > Unclassified ...
CTGGGCTTAAATTGATGTAGGCCTGAAAAACAGGTTTATCGCTAAACATGAACGAGTTGATGAAATTTCCCATAATGTCATGTCCAATCGCAACTCTAAACTTGCTTGTATTATATTTAGAATCTAAATAAGGAATCAATTCTTCACCTACAAATTGATAAAATCTTGCACCAGATTCAATGGGCAAACCTGTAACTTCATCAAAATAACTATCATAAAAACGCTCATACCCTTGCACAACACCAACCACAATAGATTCTGGCATTCCATCAAAATAGGTTTGATAGCTTACTTGACCCACCACTGGCTCAAAAAGGTAATCACCATCAAATACAACAATGACAGGATGCTTGATTTCAGATGAAGGATCGTAATTTTTTGGGAGTTTGATTTTTAACTCTCGTGTAGTATTTAGTTTTCGCGATTCAAATTTTTCATATTTAACCTGTGCGAAAACAGTAATAGACAACAATAAGCAGGTGATAAAAGTTAGGGCTTTTTTCATCGTTCAATAGATTTAGATTTGGGACTGTAAAGATACCCAAAATTAATTATTATTGGTTAAAATACCAATATATTCGATGAAATGCACATATTTTTATCATTGTTGGTCTTGAATAGCATAAATTTTATCCAACAAAACTTCTTTATCGATAAATTCTGAAGGCTCTAGAAGCAATCCAGAATTATAGTATTGCAGTGCTTTTTTCAGATTGTTATCCTTCTCGTAGTACATGCCTAAATAATAAGCGCTTATCATGGAACCTGGATATTCTTTTTTGGCCAATTTTGACAATTCCTTTAAGGATTCGATATCATCCTTTTTATTGGATGCTGCGGCGATTGCCTTGAAATCATTTTCAACAACCTTTTTTTCAAATCCGTAGAAAAACTCAATATCCTTATACTTCTTCTCTAAATATTGATAAGGAGAGCCTTCATAAGTGAGCACCTTTTCATTGTATTCTTTCATATTGATAGGCTTATATAAATCGAAAATTTGATTTAATGCTTTCGGGATTCCCAACCCAACCATAGAGTAATGGTCAGCGTCATTGAAATTGTCAAACCTATAGTGAACTTTTGGGTTTTCAATAGATTTTATTAGTTCATCAGCTTCCAAGATACTTTTGTTAAGCCGTGAAATATCATTATCAGCAGTTGCAAGGTAATAGAACGTATCGACATCTAATGTTGACAACCGTTGCTGTAGTCTGGTCTTCATTTCTGGTGCCAAATCTGGACTGAAAGACACAAAAGCTCTATACATAGGCTGGTCTTTGAACAAATAATAGTTAAGAAAATTGGCGCTCATATCGTGTCCCATCACAATTCTGAAATCAGATACATTATATTTGCCTTCGATGTAAGGCACCAATTCCATTCCTAAAAACTCAAAAAAATTAGCGCCATCTTGAGACGGAAAAAATTGCTCATCGTCATAATAAAAATCTTTCGACCTTGTCGCGCTTTGATTGACACCTACGACCACACATTTAGGCATTTCGCCCCAATAAGATTGATAATCTACATTTCCGATAACTGGTTCAAACAAATAATCACCATCCAATACAATTATCAAAGGATATTCTACCTTTTCTTCTGGATCATAGTTTCTAGGCAACTGAATCTTTATATCTCTCGATTCTCCCAATTTTGAAGATTGAAACGGTTCATAAATAACCTGAGAGGAAACCTTTAATGATAATACCAACAATATCAGTAGCGTAAAATTTTTTATCATGACGAGCGAATTAAATGACGATGCAATTTAAATAATTATTTGATTCTATTGTAAATAGGAAGGAACAGAAACGACAAGCTGCCAAATATTAAAACCATTAATGTTTGTGATGACCACATAATCCAACCAAACGCAATACTTGGGTTTTCTGGAATTCCAAACAACGAAAATGCTCCAGCCACCGCCAACGGGAATACAAAAATACCTCCATTTGTTGCAGCAATTGTGAAACTCCCTGCGATAAAAGCTATCAAAACAGCACCTACAGATATGCCGTTTAAATCTTCAACTGCAAAGGTTGTTATGTAAAACATCAGTACATACATTGTCCAAATAAATAGTGTATGGAAAATATATGCCCATTTATGTTTCATTTTGAATATACTAAAAACACCCTCCATCAAACCTTTCAGAAACAACCTGACTTTTAAAGCGATTCTTGATTGACTTTTTCTTAAGAAAAGAATTAGAAGAATCAAGAACACAAGTCCTAAAATTCCTGCCATCAAAATCTTTACTGGTTGAAAGGATTTTTCTAGAATTGAATAAATAAAGTCGAATTGAAGAACTAGAGTGACACCTACAATCAGCATCAGGATTATAAAATCTGCGACTCTTTCACCGACAATCGTTCCAAATCCTTTCTCGAATGGAACGCCTTCATAGTTGGTCAGCACTGCTGCTCTCAATACCTCGCCTGACCTTGGAATACCCAAATTTGCGAGATACGTTATAAAAATGGCCATAATGCTATTTGGCAATCTTACGCTGTAATTCAAAGGCTCTAGCTGATACTGCCACCTGTAAGCTCTAGAAAGGTGGCTCAAAATTCCGCAAGAGACACCGAGCGCTATCCACCAATAATTTGCAGTTTTAAAATATGGTAAAATGTCATTAACGGGAATATTGGAAAATGTATACCAACCAAAAAATACTGCCAATAAAAGCGGAATAGCAATTCTTAAAAGCTTTTTTGGCGCGATGTTCAAAATGTTATTTCAAAAGATTGGTGGCTTCATCAGGAAAAACCAAAGATGGCTTGAAGGTCTTTGCCTCTTCAATATCCATAAAGGCATATGTAATTAATATCAGAGTATCACCTACAGCAACTTTTCTTGCTGCAGCACCGTTTAAAGTGATTTCCCCACTATTTCTTGGACCTGGTATAACATAGGTTTCCAGGCGTTCTCCATTATCATTATTGACAATCTGAACTTTTTCACCTTGTATAATATTTGCAGCATCCATCAAATCTTCATCGATAGTGATACTACCTATGTAATTGAGGTCTGCACCTGTACATTTAACTCTGTGGATTTTCGATTTTACTACTTGAATTTGCATGTGGCAAAGATACTTAATTTAACGCAATATTATCGATGAGCCTTATATCATCGGCATATACAGCTATAAATGCTCTATATGATTTGCTTTTCGATTTTCGTTGGATTGTTTTGAGTGATTCTTCATCAGCTATAATAAAATATTCCAATTCCAATAAATCGTGTTGAGCAAATTGATTTTGAACCCATTCGGTCACTTTATTAGCACTTTTTGTGCCAAACTTTTCCTTGGCAGTCTTTAATATGTTGTAGATGAATGGAGAAGCTTTTCGGTATTCTGGTTTTAAGCGCTCGTTGCGCGAGCTCATCGCCAATCCATCCTTTTCCCTATAGATTTCACAGCCAACAATAGTTACAGGTAGGTTGTAATTTTCAACGAGCTTTTGAATAATTCTATACTGCTGAAAGTCTTTTTTTCCGAAATAAGCCTTTGATGGTTGAATGATTTCAAACAATCGCTTTACAATCGTACCTACACCGTCAAAATGTCCTGGTCTAAACTTTCCTTCCATCTCAAACTCGAGTCCGTCAAATTCAAAATGTGCAGATTCAACATTATTGTTGTAAATATCATCAACCGTTGGCGCGTAGACAATTATGTCATCACTCAAGGTTTTGAGCAACTCTATATCACGATCCAAGGTTCGCGGATATTTCTCCAAATCTTGTTGATTGTTGAATTGTGTAGGATTTACAAAAATACTCATTATGGTAGCATCGTTTTCCTTTAGAGATTGTTCAATCAAGGAAAGATGGCCTTTATGTAAAGCACCCATGGTTGGCACAAAACCAATGGATTTACCTTTGGACTTCAAGCCTTCGATAACAGGTACGATTTCTTCTTTTAAGTTGTAAACCTTCACTAGATAACAAAACATTAACAGCGTGCAAACTTAATATTTTACAAACAATCTGCATAAATTTTTGTAATTTTGCGTGTTTTTTAATTTTAGTTTTTTTTCGGCTTGATTTATGTGGTCTACGAAATACACTTGTTTTTTTCAAGAAAGTAGGTTTTGATAGACGATTAGAAAACAACAAAATATAGTTATATGAAAGATAAGAGGATATTGTACGTGTCTTCCGAGGTTGTACCTTATTTACCAGAAACAGAAATCTCATCCATGTCGTTTGAAGCGCCAAGGATGGTAAATAAACAAGGAGGGCAAATACGAATATTCATGCCTAGATATGGAAACATCAATGAACGTAGACATCAACTTCACGAAGTAATTCGCCTTTCAGGTATAAATCTTGTAATCAATGATTTAGATATGCCTCTGATCATCAAAGTGGCATCCATCCCAAAGGAAAGAATACAAGTATATTTCATAGATAACGAAGATTACTTCAAACGAAAAGCCACACTTACTGACGAAGAAGGAAACCTTTATCCTGATAATGATGAGCGAGCCATATTTTTTGCAAAAGGTGTTATCGAGACTGTAAAAAAATTGAATTGGTCACCGGATATCATTCATGTGAATGGCTGGCTGGCATCCTTACTTCCACTTTACTTAAAAGAGTTCTACAGAAACGAACCTTTGTTCAACGAAAGTAAAATTGTTACCTCTGTGTACAATCAAAGTTTCGATGGGACGTTAGACACTAATATGATTAATAAAGTAAAGTTTGACAACATTGACGAAAGTTTAGTGAAGGCTTTAGAATCTCCTACTTACACTAACATTATGAAAGTGGCAATAGACCATAGTGATGCGTTGATAAAAGGCTCATCAGAGATTCCGAAAGAGCTTGAAGACTATCTTTCAAAGTCCAACAAACCAGTTCTTGACTACTATTCTATGGACGAGTTTGCCGATCCTTATACTGAATTCTACAATACACAAGTATTAAAATAGAGAAAATATACAATGAATAAATTAAAATTCGCCCTGAAAAATCTTGCTGTTCTTGCATTGATTATAAGTTCATTTATTGCCTGCGATAAAGATTTTGCATCCGTTGGCGCAGATGTTATTGGTGAAAACAACTTTAACACCAACAGCACCAAAGAATACCCTGTCATTGCCTATACCAACCCTTTACAGCCTGTTCAGACCAATAATTTGCCATTGAACTATTTGGGCGCATTTAATGACGTAACATACGGATTGACTACGGCGAGCTTTGTAAGTCAGTTATCAGCTAATTTATATGACCCAGATTTTGGAGAAAATGCTACAATTGATTCGGTTGTACTATCTGTGCCATATTTCAGTAGAAGAACAGAAATCAGCTCTGAAGGTGAATCCACATTTGAATTAGACTCAATTTTTGGTAGTGACCCTATCACTTTGGAGCTCTTCGAAAACAGATTTTTCCTGAACAGCATTGATCCTTATTCAGAATTTGACACTCCTTTGAGATATTTTTCAAACACCTCTACCAGCAATGGTGCAATTAGCAGTGATCTTTTAGCAAGTGACCTTTATAGAATTCCTTTAGCTGCTGACCAGCCACCTTTAACAAGTTTTGTACCAAGCAGCCAAGAAATTGAGCTTTGGGACGAAGATGACGAAGTCACAGATAGATTAGCTCCAGCATTAAGAGTGAAATTAGACCCTAATTATTGGAAAGAAAAAATATTAGAAAAAGAAGGTCAAACCGAATTAAGCAATGCCAATAACTTCAATAATTATTTCAGAGGTATTTACTTCAAGGCTACCGCATTAAACAATAAAGGTACGATGGCGTTGTTGAACTTTGGTTCATCATCAGCAAACATTACAATATACTATTCAAAGGATTCCGCTACAGATAGTGATGAGAGAATTCAAACCACCTATATACTCACATTTAGTGGCAATCGAGTTAATTTCTTTGAGAATCAATTTAATGTTTCAATCCCAAATGGAAATACTTCTGAAGGAGATGAATTGCTATATTTAAAAGGGCCAGCAGGCTCTAATGCTGTAGTAGACATTCTAAAGTCTGGCGACTATGAATATGGCTTTTCACCAGAATTCATGGCCTTTAAAAATGATTTTGTAGAAACAGATGACGAAGGAAAATATGTCAAATCAAAAAGATTGATCAATGAAGCAAATCTGGTTTTTTACGTAAAACAAGAAAATGTTTTGGGTCAAGAACCACAACGCGTCTATCTTTATGACTTGAACAACGGCACACCACTTTCAGACTATTACTTTGACATCACCAACAATACTGCTCCCGCTTATTCCAAAGCGCAGCATTTGGGTATTTTACAGCGTGAAGGAAATGTATCTGATGGTCAAGGCATAAAATACAAAATCAGGATAACAGAGCACATCAACAATCTATTGTTAAGAGACTCTACCAATGTTAAATTAGGATTGGCGGTTTCCGGCAATGTTAATCTTGAAAACTCATTATCCCAATACAAAGTTCAGTCATCAAATGATGATATTGTCAAAACTATACCTGTAAGCGCTATTCTTTCCCCAAGAGGGACTGTACTCTATGGAAACAATACAACAGATGAAACTAAAAAATTGCAATTAGAAATTTTCTATACATGCATCAAAACAGATGATGACTGCGAATAACAAAAAATCAATCAAATAATTTATTCATATGTGCGGAATTGTTGGATATATTGGGCATCGTGAAGCCTATCCTATAATACTAAAAGGTCTCAAGCGATTAGAATACAGAGGCTATGACAGTGCTGGAATTGCTCTATATGATGGCTGCGACATAAAACTGTCAAAGACTAAAGGAAAAGTTGCAGACCTAGAGGAAAAGCTTATAAAGGAAATTCCAACAGTGGGAAGTTTAGGCATTGGCCATACACGCTGGGCTACTCATGGAGTCCCAAATGATGTGAATTCACACCCTCACTATTCCAATTCTGGCAATCTGGTAATTATTCATAATGGAATCATCGAAAATTATGAAAGCCTAAAGACAGAACTTAAGAAAAGAGGCTATACTTTCAAGTCGGACACAGACACTGAAGTATTAATCAACCTAATTGAAGACGTGATGAAAAATGACGGTTTGAAATTAGGTAAAGCTGTTCAAATAGCGCTTAACCAAGTTGTAGGAGCCTACGCTATTGCCGTTTTCGACAAAAACAAACCAAATGAAATAGTCGTGGCCAAATTAGGAAGCCCATTGGCTATAGGCATTGGTGATGATGAATTCTTTATAGCAAGTGACGCCTCACCATTTATAGAATATACCAAAAACGCTATTTATCTTGAAGATGAGGAAATGGCGATCATCAGAAGAGGAAAAGATCTAAAAATAAGAAAAATAAAGGACGACTCATTGGTTGACCCTTATATACAAGAATTGCAATTGAACCTTGAGCAAATAGAAAAAGGCGGCTACGACCATTTTATGCTCAAAGAAATTTATGAACAGCCCAGTGCCATAAAAGACACCTATAGAGGCAGAATGCTCGTAAATGAAGGCATCATAAAATTGGCAGGCGTAGAAGACAATATGAAAAAGTTCCTAAATGCAGACCGAATTATCATCGTGGCTTGCGGAACGTCTTGGCATGCCGGATTAGTTGCAGAATATATTTTTGAGGATTTAGCAAGAATTCCTGTAGAAGTAGAGTATGCTTCAGAATTTAGATATAGAAACCCTGTTATTACAGAAAAGGACATCGTTATAGCCATTTCTCAATCTGGAGAGACAGCAGATACTTTGGCCGCCATTAAACTTGCTAAATCAAAAGGTGCTTTCGTGTTTGGAGTGTGCAACGTGGTCGGTTCGTCTATTGCAAGAGAGACCAATGCTGGGGCTTATACCCATGCTGGACCAGAAATAGGTGTTGCCTCTACCAAGGCGTTTACGACCCAAATAACAATTTTGACACTCATGGCATTAAGACTTGCCAGAGCCAAAGGAACAATTTCAAGTTCCGATTATCGTCTACATCTTTTGGAATTGGAAATGATTCCTGACAAAGTGGTCAAAGCTCTTGAATCTGAAGAGCATATCAAAAAAATAGCAGAAATCTATAAAACGACCCGAAACTTTCTCTATTTGGGCAGAGGATATAATTTCCCAGTTGCCCTTGAAGGCGCACTTAAGCTAAAAGAAATCTCATACATTCATGCGGAAGGTTACCCAGCTGCAGAGATGAAGCATGGCCCGATAGCATTGATTGACGAAAACATGCCAATTGCGGTCATAGCCACCAAAAAAGGACATTATGAAAAAGTGGTGAGCAATATCCAAGAAATAAAATCCAGAAAAGGAAAAATCATTGGTATTGTAACCGAAGGTGATGTTAGCGTCAGGGAGTTGGCTGATCACGTTATTGAAGTTCCTGAAACCCTAGAAGCGCTTTCGCCTCTTCTCACCACCATTCCATTGCAATTGCTATCATACCATATTGCGGTAATGCTAGGCAAAAATGTAGATCAACCTAGAAATTTAGCCAAATCTGTCACGGTAGAATAATTTCTAAATTCTCATATATCCTATAAATCAAACCCTTGTCATAAGGGTTTTTTTGTGACCTAAATTTAGAATATGGCAATATCAAGAACCTTTTTTTATCAATATTTGCTATGCACGCATACTTTTTTACAAAATTTACATTTTAATTTCAGAGAATTATTTATATTGGTCTAGAAAATTTAACTAATCCCAAAGATGAAGACACTTTTTAAGATTATGATGCTGTTTTCTTGTGCAATAACTTTTGCTCAAACTACAGTTAAAGGAACTGTTAAAGATAACAGTGGGCAACCTTTGCCCGGTGCAAATATCATTATTGATGGCACTACTACAGGCACAATTTCAGATTTTGATGGAAATTACACCCTTACTTACAACCAACCACCTCCATTCACTGTAACCGTCAGTAGTGTTGGCTTTGAGTCCGTTACCAAAGAAGTGACAACAAATCCGCAAACACTGGATTTTGTGTTGGTAGAAGGAACATCATTGGATGAAGTGGTTATTTCCGCTTCAAGAACACCAGAACGTATTTTTGAATCTCCTGTCACGGTTGAACGTTTTGGTTTAAAAGAAATCAAAAATACGGCTTCACCTGACTTTTATGGCGGATTGGAAAACCTTAAAGGCGTTGACATCAACACCAATAGCTTAACTTTCAAGTCAATAAACACCAGAGGATTTGCTTCTTTTGGCAATAACCGTTTTATGCAATTGGTAGATGGGATGGATAATTCCGCACCAGCTTTGAACTTTCCTTTAGGAAACCTCGTAGGAATGATTGAAACAGATATTCAAAATGTAGAATTACTTCCTGGAGCTGCTTCTGCTTTATATGGAGCCAATGCCTTTAACGGAATTTTGTTTATGCAAAGTAAAAATCCTTTTGACTTTCCTGGAATAAGTGGTTATATCAAACGAGGCATTACATCTCAAGAAGCTGCGGGTGACAATCACTATACAGACCTCGGTATCAGAGCTGCATACAAGTTCAGTGAGAAATTTGCTGCAAAAGTAAACTTTGGATACCTTTCTGGGACAGACTGGTTTGCGGTAGATTATAATGACAAAAATATGCCAGGTGGTACCAGAGAATCAAACATCAATTACAATGGTGTCAACGTTTATGGAGATGAAGTAACCACTAACATCAAAGATGTTGCCTTGACACTTGAAGGATTAGGAATTCTACCAGGTGGAGCGAATGCTCTCGTGCCATCTGTGGCTGTAAGTAGAACAGGATACGCTGAAAGATACTTAACTGATTATGATGCTGAGAGCGTAAAAGCAGACTGGGGATTTTATTACAGACCTTGGGAAAATGATTTCGAAATCCAATATGTCGGCAAAGTAGGTACAGGATCTACTATTTATCAAGGCGCGCAACGCTATAGAATTGACAACTTCTCAATGCAACAACACAAGCTTGAAGTTCGTAACAGCAATTTTTTCGTACGAGGTTACATTACTTCTGACAAAGCGGGAGACTCCTATGTGATGGATGTGGCTGGGCCTAACTTACTCGCGTTATGGAAGCCACATGAAACATGGTTTGGTCAGTATGTAGGCGCTTATGTTCAATCTACTTTAGGTGGTGCTACTGACGCACAAGCCCATGCTATTGCTAGACAAACCGCTGAAACAGGAAGGTTCGAACCTGGAACAGTTGAATTTCAAAATGCATTTGAAACAGTCACTAATGACACAAGCTTTTTAACAGGGTCAAAGTTCAGAGACAACTCTAAAATTTATCACGGTGACGCTAACTATAATTTTGGTCATTTAACCGATTTTGCAGAAATTCAAGTAGGAGGATCATATAGAACTTATAGACTTAATTCATTTGGTACTATATACACAGATGTTGATGGCGCGATTCCGTATTCAGAGATTGGAATCTACACTCAAATTCAAAAAAACCTTACAGACCAATTAAAACTGACCGCATCCTTGCGTTATGATAAGTCTGAATTGTTTGATGGATTCTTCTCACCTAGAATTTCAGCAGGCTATACTTTGG
>Ga0207828_100528_pt1 | contig 10452 bp, 7 predicted proteins | sample TtaePargueraPR_11_FD_187276 | JGI IMG/M metagenome (GOLD analysis project Ga0207828, IMG submission 187276) | Aerobic enrichment media microbial communities from Bioluminiscent Bay, La Parguera, Puerto Rico - Tt and P2 (3) (SPAdes) | ecosystem: Environmental > Aquatic > Marine > Unclassified ...
CTTCATCCAAATCAAACGTTTCTTTCAATCCATCAGTTAAGAACTCGGTACTACGGCCGCCTACTAATAAAGCAGCTTGGAGTTCGAGGTTGTTCACGTCCCCTTGGCTACCCGGTGGTTTTCCGAAAAGAAGGTAAGACAGTATCGTGCTATCATTCATTGGTGGTGTAGAAAATAGGCTAAGCTCGGGTTGCTCAATACTGCCTGTGACGCGCGCTCCTATTTCCTCCGGTGGTTTTTGATTACTTGTTGAAGAGCTGATGTTTCTAGTAACCCTAAGGTTTAATGAAGGGCTGCTTAAAGGAACGTCGTTAAATAGCAAGTCACCGCGCTCTATCGTTAGTTTTTGTCCATAAATTTCATATTGCCCGGACGTGACACCTATAGTTCCGTTCCCTCTTGCCGGAGAGTTAGGTTGTTGAGTAATGTTAAGGCTTCCTTGAATCTGACCAGCAAAGCCAAGCGCCTTAACTCTTACGTTTTCTCCCAAAGAGACGGTTAAGTCAGTTTGGGTTTTGAATACAGACGTTTTTTTCTCTTCATTTTTCAACCGAACATCAGCAGATTCTGTTGTGGCTTGGTTCAGTTCTATAGGTGTTATGCGCGCCTTAGGGATATTTAATTTTCCATTTAAGCTTATCAGCTTTTTATCTAGGCTTACCGTTAGTTCAGGTGAGGCTTCTATAAGCAAATCGGGCGTATCGATAATAAGCAGATCGTTTCCATTAATTTCTAACTTGCCGAATTGCTTAAATGCATCCAAGTAGCCTGTAATCTGCAATTTTCCAGAACCCACCTTTCCGTCAGCCTCGACCTTAAACTGACCAGAGTTTGCATTTGCTTGCAGAGTCCCGGTAACGTCTTTCAGCATGGTGCCAGATTGCAGCACTACTATCTGATTCGCATTGAGTTGAACTTTTCCCGATGCTAGCGGAGTTCCAACTGTTCCACCTATTGTTATGTGAGCAGAAGCCTTTCCGTTACCAATAGTGACTTGTGGAAGCAATAGGTTAGCCAACTCCAGGCTGTCTGAGTCAAAGTCTAAAGTGCCGGATAGCTTACTACTTGCTTCCAAGCTGCCTGTCTCGACGTAACCATTTAGGTTTAGTCCAAGCTCATTAGCTTGAGCGATTACATTGGCTTGTAATCCTTGCTCTTTAGTTTTCGCAACGAACTGCAATTTCTCTAAGGTTACGGTTTCTTCTGCAGTCGAAACTTTTGTGTTATTGGCATTTATTGATGCATTTAACTGGCTGAATGTCTTTGTTTCAATATCTACTGAACCTTCGATGTCGAGCTCCAGATCGCCTTGCAGTTTGTACAATGCCGATGGTATGACTAAAGCTTGCAATGCATTTATAGGAACAGATTGAGCGTTAGCTTTAAAAGACAGCCAGCTTTTATCTTTGTCTAACTGAATACATAAAGGGGAGCTGATCTCCGCATAACCAATGCACAGGTCGTGTATTCTAAAATTAGCGTTTTTAGAACTGAGTGTTAAATCGGTAGGCTGGGTTAAATAAACTTTCTTATAACCTGTTTGCTTTAATTCGGCGGAATCGAGCCCTATCGTAAACTCGGGTTGGTTTAACACACCATTAATGGTTCCGCGCGCTAAAGCAGTTCCTTGTAATTCTGATACCTGGCTTAATTGGTCAGATTGAAGCTCCCAGTTCAATGTTCGGCCTGAGCTCAATGCTCCGTTAATGTTAAACGATTGAGCTCCCCAATTTCCTTCCATGCTTTCGACAAATAGATAGGGGGCGGCGTAGCTCATTGAAACTTTGCTATTGACGTCATGACCTTCGTAAGTACCAGTTACATTGGCATTTAAAGAAATATCACGGCTCCAATCAATAGTTGCCTCTGCAGCTATCATGTTGTTATTTTGACTGAGCTTTAATGTGGTTAGATTGAGCGACTTGGAAGCAAGCTTAGCCTCACTGGTTAGCTTAAATGGTTGTGGTAACAAGCCGTTAATATCGCTCGATAAACGAGCGGATAAATTATCGATAGCTCCACTAACTGTTAATTTACCGCCTTCACTAATAATATCGCTGGGTTTGTATAAAACAGTATCCCATTGCGACGTGATATCAATAACAGGGACTGAATCGAGGTGAACAATACTTCCGCTAATGAGCAATTCACCACGAATATCATTATCTGAACTCACGTTAAGCGAGTTAATTGTTAGTGCATTAGACTCGTACGTTAAGCGTCCAGATATTGCTGCATTTCTTTGGTTTACGGTAACCGATAGGTCCGGACTAAGAATGGCGCTGTTTAAACTCCCTTCCCCTGCGATGGCTCCGTTAAACACAAGGCTCAGGTCTCCTAAGTCAAAAGCCTTTAACCATGGGGTAAGGTTGCTTTCATTCCATTGACTGGTAACAGACCAGCTCAGCGCTTTGGCTGGTTGATGCAGAGTAGCTTCAAGGGAAGCATTCAGACTGTCACTAAGTTTCGTCTCAGTGACGAGCTTTCTTATATCCCCTTTAAATAGGCTGTTGATAGTGAGAGCGGGATAATCCGGCGAATGCAGCTCAATTTTAGTATTCAGTGAGCTTTTAAAAGGATATGACAGTAACGACTGCCCGCGAACGGATGCTGTTACATACTGGTGCGAAATATCTAAGTTTCTCAGAGTGACTCGACCACGCGTGTTTGCTTTAGCGGAAAGATTTACACCAAGCTTTTGAGCTGGAGCCTCAAAGAAAAAGAATAACGTGTCAGACACTGTTAGCTTCTGAATATCAATGGATAACGGAAGTTCTATTTTTATCTCATTGAGAGCGTTTGCTTGGTTATCGTTGTTGGGGTTAGCCTCTGTAGAGCGTAACCGGACTTCGCCGTGATCACTCTTAATACGCTCTGCCGTAATAGAGCCTGATAATAACGCTAACGGCTGCCAATGGATTTTTAATGCTTCGGTTTGGTAAGCAAATGACTCGGACTCAACACGTAAGTTATTAAAGCTAAACTCGGTTAGTAGCTTGCCTCGAAACTGATCGTAACGAATATCTACTGGGGAGTAATGAATGGCCTTATCGACTACCCAACGGCTGCCCGTTTCGGTACCGAACAATGCGATCGCAACCGATGGTATTACAAAAAAAATGCCCAATATGATGCTTGCCAACCAACGATAAATCGTCATAGATCAGGCCCCAGGGTTAAGTGCAGTCGCCAAGGCTTATCGGGTTCATCAATTGCTTGAGCTAAGTCAAGCCGAATTGAGCCGATAGGCGATATCCAGCGCACACCAAAGCCAATACTTTGCTTTAATGGCTCATTAGGTTCGATCATCGCATTCCCGATGTCCGTAAACAATGCAACCCGCCAGTGTTCCTTAAACCGATAGTCAATTTCAGCGCTGGCTGTTGCTAAGTAACGACCCCCAATAACCGTTCCGGTTTCGTCCTCAGGACCGAGCTGTTCATAGGCATAACCACGAACACTGTGGTCGCCACCCGCGAAAAAGCGCAGTGATGGAGGCAGGGTATCGAAGTTGTCAATATAGGTGGCGCCTATATCAGCACGCGTGAGTATTCTGACGCGCTCAGTTAGCGGTACGACGGCTTTGAACCCCAATTTCAAACTGGCCATGTTCGCGTCTGATAAAAGCGTATCATTTGCCGCTTTAAGCGTAGCATCAAAGCGAAATCCTTTATCAATATTCAAGCGTCCGTCGGCTGTCATGTAGGTCCAGCTAGATCGTGGGATAAGAAATTGACTAGTACCCTCTGTTTCACCAATCTGAAAGTCATCTCTTTGCCAGCTTAAGCCAAACTCATGTTGCCACTGGTTCATGGTAACGGTACTGGACGCGCCTATACGGTATAAACGGTTTTCCTGACCTTCATTGTTTTTATCCGATACTTCTGCGTTAAATCGATAGTAGTCAGACTGCGGCTTTTTCCCGGGGACGATGTAGTTAGCACTAACACGGCTTTCAATTTGAGATACTTGAGTCACCCCCCGAAATTGGTGGCCATCTTCGTTGACCCAGCGCCGGTTTAAACTGGCACTAACTCGGGCTCCCGTGTCGGTTCCATAACCGATACCATATTGATACTGGTTTCTGTAATTTGCGCTGGATTTAACCTCGATAGGCACCTGCTGATTTTCCGATTCATCCCACTGCGGACTGACTTGCACTTGAGAAAAGTAGCCACTGTCGAGTAACCCGACCTGCAAATTGCTGAGTTCCTGACTGGTGTAGCCTTCCCCCTGCTTAAATGGAACATATCGTTGCAGTAGTTCGTCATTGAGAATGTCTTGCTCAAAGTTAACAGCACCAAACTGATATCGCTGCCCAGACTCAAAAACAACATCGATATTAGCTGTATTCTGGTCGACATCAATAATGACGTCGTGTTTTTCAAATCGGGCATCGTGGTAACCGCGGCGGCTTGCCAGTGACAATAAGCGAGACTTTAATTCCTCATATTCTTGATGAATAAAGCGATGTTCAGGCTTTAGTTTGCTTCCATCTAACAAAGACTGAAAGCGAGCATCGTCTTTAGCATCTCCTTTTATCGCCCAATTATTTGTGGCAATGCGCACTGGTTCATTTAAGACAACGTCGTAAGACGCAATCCACCCATCTTCAACACTTTCTAGTTGAGCATTCACTTCAACCTGATAATATCCATAAGGGCGCAATGCTTTTTGAATGTCGTTGGGCGCTTGTCGATGTAGATACCGGATTCGATAATCAGCGTAAGTGTTGCTGCCATTCAATCGGGCTATCTGTAGTAGCGTCATGACATTGTCATACGCTTTACCTTCGACACCCGACACTCTTACTTCGACAGAAGCAAAAGTCAGACAACTGAAAAATAAGCTACCAGCAATTAGAATACAGCGAATGTAAAGCATTGACGTGTTTTACCATAAAAAAGATGACAACATAATCTCATTGTTTGAGACTCTGTGTCACCCATCGGGTTCAACTTGGAGACATTATGGCGATAGAAATTACAACAGCAGAGAAACGGCTATTACAAAAGGTTAGTATACCGCCACGACCACAGACTCTGTTAACTGTTAGTAGTGAAGCCAAAAAAGAGGAACCCGATGTATCTGTTATTGCTGATGCTATCGCATCGGATATGGGGATTGCTGCTGCGGTTCTACAAGTTGTGAACTCGGCTGCTTACCGGCGTGCAAAAGAAATTGACTCAATTCAGCAAGCGGTCATGACGCTGGGCTTTCGACGCGTCTTTCCGATTGTAAAAGCGGTTGCATTAAAGTCAGCGCTGAAGTCGGACTATGATCTCAATGAGTTTTGGCGTTATAACGAATGGGTGGCGAGTGCTTGTGTGATGGTTTCCGAAGCTGTCGGTAAGCCGGAGCTGCGTGATCATGCTTACATGCTTGGTCTGTTTCAGAGTTCTGGTATTCCCGTCATGTTGTCAGAGTTTGATGAAGAATATTCAGAACTATTGAATGCTTCAAGTAGCCAACCATGGCCTGAAATTATCGAACAAGAGCAGCGCAAGTTTAATACGACCCACACAACAATGGGGGCGTTACTCGCTCAGCAGTGGAAGCTCCCCAAAATTGTCGTCGAAGTTATTTATTACTTATTTGATGACAGCTCTGTTTTTTTAACATCGAGTGAGCTGTCGGAGCTTGCGTTGGATTTATTAGGCATATTAAAAATATCCCGTTATGCGATAGACCTGAGAACGCGTAGCCTGGCAGGGCAAGATGAATGGCAGTCAGTTCAGGACGGCGTACTGGAACACTTTCAAATCGATGAGTTTAAAGTGGAAGAAATTATTGAGCTAGTTCACGAAGAACTGTTCGATACCGATCATTAGTTTTGCTGGTTAAATTATCTGCAAACGAAAGAGTTAGAGCCAATAAGTACTTGTGCCGCGGTTTGTTGTCGGTATAATCCATGCCTCAAGAGTTAGGGGCGTAGTTCCAACTGGCAGAACAGCGGTCTCCAAAACCGACGGTTGGGGGTTCGAATCCCTCCGCCCCTGCCAACTCTTCACTAGTCTTATTTATTCTGCTCAATTACACTACATTCATATCTTTCAGTACTTACTTTGGTAATTCAGCTATACGGTAACTTTTATGAATGCTCAGTGGACTTCTCAGCAAATGCAGGCATTAGCCGCTATGAATATCCCACTTTGGGAAAAAGCGCCTGAGCCAAAAGGTCAATATTTTTATAAGCTGGGCTCTTATCATTTAGTTGGCGAGGCACAATTACCGGTTGAGTTACCGCAGTGGTTTAACGACTTTTGCTTATGTGTCGGTGAGCGACCGGTAGCGGTTAAAATAACGGAACTATCAGATAACTGTCTCAATTACGATACCTGGTTTGATAATCTACCAACGGCTGACTTTAAAAAAGCGCTTTGGCAACGTCTAAACCATGCCTGACATAAAAATTCAATGCTTTACTCCTGACAGTCGCTCTTATGAAATCGAGCGGCTAGCTCACGCGCACCCATGGAGCTTATCGGTTTTTTGCCAAAGTCATGGGCCAGCTTACTATAATAGACAGTTAGTCGTTGACGAAGAAACAGTCGGTTATATTATTTGCCAGCAGGTACTGGACGAACTCACCATTTTTAATATCGCTATTGATCCAAAGCACCAGGGGCAGGGTTTTTCGCATTACTTAATGCAGGATACCTTAAACTATGCGGCGAACAACGGTATGTTGGTCTTCCTTGAAGTACGCGCGTCCAATACAACTGCAATTAATTTATATCGAACGTATGGGTTCAGCGAGCTGGCTAAGCGCTCCGACTATTACAAAACCCATAATGGCTACGAAGACGCTTTAGTCATGAAGTGGCAAAGCGAACAGAATTAGGAGAAGTTTATGCCATCGGAAAATCATGCACAGGCTTTACAGGTATTATCCTATGTCGATTTGACGTCTTTGAACAATGACGATGATAAAGCCACTATTGAATCACTCTGCACGAAGGTAGAAATTGGTAGCCAGTCGGTAGCCGCTATTTGTGTTTTTCCGGAATGGGTGGCGACAGCGAAAACTTACTTCGAAGAGCAGAGCCTCAACATTCCTATCGCAACCGTCACTAACTTTCCAGACGGAAGTACAAATATTGAGAGAGCTGTTTCGGAAACTGAGCGAGCTATAGCGGCAGGGGCGCGCGAAATTGATGTTGTCTTGCCATATAGAGCGCTGTTAAATGGCGATGAGAGCACGCCAGCTGAATTAGTCCGTGAGTGCAAGGACGTTTGCGGCGATGAAGTAATATTAAAAGTTATTATTGAATCGGGTGAGCTTAAAACACAGGATGCTATTGTGGCGGCAAGTGAAATTGCTATTGCCAATGGCGCTGATTTTATTAAAACCTCAACAGGCAAAGTGGACACTAACGCGACCTTATCGGCGGCTCAAACGATGCTGGGTGTTATTAAGGCGAGCGGCACAGACTGTGGTTTTAAAGCGGCTGGTGGTATACGCACGGTAGGAGAAGCTATGCAGTATATTAATCTGGCTGAAGAAATTATGGGGAAGAACTGGGTGACACCGGGGCATTTCCGAATTGGTGCAAGCAGCCTACTGAAGGATATCCAGGCGGTTGTGGATAATCACTAACCATGTATTTGCCTCAAGACAGTATTCGAAAAAAGCGTGATGCTCTTCAATTGACTGAGTGGGAGATTCACCAGTTCGTTAACGGCATTTGCGACGATAGCGTCAGTGAAGGGCAAATCGCAGCTCTGGCAATGGCTATTTATTTTAATGGCATGAATGCTGATGAAACAATAAGCCTGACTCAGGCTATGCGAGACTCCGGAGATGTTCTGAGTTGGCCGAAGTCAGAGTTTGATGGTCCTATTTTGGATAAGCACTCGACTGGCGGGATTGGTGATGTTGTCAGCTTAATGTTGGGACCTATTATTGCTGCTTGCGGCGGTTATGTGCCGATGATTTCGGGACGTGGTTTAGGGCATACCGGCGGCACGTTAGACAAACTCGATTCGATACCGGGCTATCAATCGACACCGGATAATGACACGTTTAAAAACGTCGTGAAGAAAGCCGGCGTCGCCATTATCGGACAAACCGGTAACTTGGCGCCAGCCGACAGGCGATTTTATGCTACCCGGGATATAACGGCCACCGTTGAGTCGATTCCGCTAATTACTGCTTCCATTTTGTCAAAGAAGCTATCTGAAGGTCTTGACGGGTTGGTCATGGACGTAAAGTCGGGCAACGGTGCTTTCATGCCAAGTCATGCGCAATCGCTGGAGTTGGCCAGAAAAATTGTCAGCGTCGGCGGACAACTCGGTGTATCGACATCCGCGTTGGTGACCGATATGAATGAACCGTTAGCATCGACGGCAGGCAATGCACTGGAAGTGAAACTGGCGGTTGATTATCTAACGGGGCGGCACCGAGATGCGCGGCTTCATGAGGTCACTCAGGCGTTGGCTGTTGAGTCACTTTTGTCCGGGGGGATAGCAAAAAGCCCGGACGACGCAAAACAGCGGGTCATTAAAGCGTTGGATACAGGCTCTGCAGCTGAGCGATTCGCTGAAATGGTGCGGTTACTCAACGGTCCTGCGGATTTTATTGAGAGACCTGAACATTACTTATCTGAGGCAAAAATTATAGAGCCTGTTTATGCCCCCGATAAACATTTGGACATGTACCTAAGTGAGTATGATACGAGGTCGATAGGCATGGCGGTAGTGCAGTTAGGAGGTGGTCGTCGTAAAGCGGATGATACATTAGATTTAAGTGTTGGTATTAAGCATATGACTCCGCTGGGAACTCAACTAAGTAAAGGGCGGCCGGTAGCCTGGATTTGCGGTAATGACAGATGCAAAGTCGACATAGCTAGAGAGATGTTTTTATCCGCTATGACATTTACTGAGACTGCACTGCCGCCGAACCCAGTAATTTACGAACGGCTGACAAGGTAACCTTTATGGCCAGAGCAATCGTGGTTGTTTTAGATTCTTTAGGTATCGGAGCGGCTCCGGACGCTGGTAAATTTGGTGACTCAGGAGCCGATACGTTTGGTCATATCGCCGCAAAACGTAAGCAATCAGGCGCCGCATTCAGTATACCGAATTTGCTTAAGTTAGGGTTAGGCGAGGCTCACCGAGGCGCTGTTGGCCATTACGCAGATGGTATTCATGAATGTGAAACCGAAGGCGCATTTGCGTGGGCGGCAGAGGTGTCATCCGGTAAAGACACGCCGTCAGGTCATTGGGAGTTGATGGGGGTACCGGTCCACTTTGACTGGGGATACTTTACGGATAAAGAGAACAGCTTTCCAAAAGACTTACTGCAAAAGATTCAAGCGCAATCGGGTATACCGGGTATTTTGGGCAATTGTCATGCTTCTGGCACTGAAATTATTCAGCGGCTGGGTCAAAAGCATATTGAGACTGGCGCTCCCATATTTTACACCTCCTCAGATTCAGTGTTTCAAATAGCCGCACACGAAGAGTATTTTGGTCTTGAGCGCCTCTATAAACTGTGTGAGCAAGTGCGAGGGTTACTGGACGACTATAATATTGGCCGTGTTATAGCGCGTCCGTTTGTCGGGGAAACGCCCGATGATTATGTCAGAACGGCTAATCGCAAAGATTACTCGGTATTGCCTCCTAAGCCGACGGTATTGAATAAATTAGAAAGTGCCGGGGGACAGGTCGTTGGCATTGGTAAAATTTCAGATATCTTTGCGCATAGCGGCATCAGTCAGTCGTTTAAAGGAAAAGACTTATCTGAACTAATGGACGAAACGTTAAAAGCAATGGGTACCGCGGGTGACAACACCCTTATTTTCACCAATTTAGTCGATTTTGACACACTGTATGGGCACAGGCGAAACGCAGAAGGGTATGCGCAAGAACTTGAACATTTTGACCAATGGTTACCGAAAGTCATCAGCGCAATGAGAGAAGATGATTTGCTCGTGCTAACGGCGGATCATGGCTGTGACCCGACATGGCCGGGTAGTGATCATACTCGAGAGTATGTTCCGTTGCTGTTGTCAGGGAGAAAAGTAGCAGCTAAAAGTCATGGCGAGCGACAGAGCTTTGCCGACTTAGGTCAAACACTCTGCCGCTGGTTTCGGTTATCGCCTATGGACGAGGGCACAGCTATCGATATTTAGTCAATGCGATAGCGTTTTACATTGTCTTCGAGTTGGTGAGCTGTGTCCGTAAGCTCGCGCATATGTTCACCCGCTTGCTGAGTGCCGCTGGCAGTCTGCTTAGCGATATCGACAATTTTTGTCATGTTTTCGTTTATGGTTTCTGAAACCGACGTCTGCTCTTCTGCTGCCGTGGCAATTTGAGCATTTTGGCTATTAATTGTGTTAACAGCTTCAAGTACCTGAGCCAGCGCTGTTTCAACTTCTGCGGCCTCAGCAACACTGGTTTCACTGCCTTGCTTTATGGCTGACATCACTTCTGAGACCTGTTTGCTAC
>Ga0207828_100529_pt1 | contig 10447 bp, 10 predicted proteins | sample TtaePargueraPR_11_FD_187276 | JGI IMG/M metagenome (GOLD analysis project Ga0207828, IMG submission 187276) | Aerobic enrichment media microbial communities from Bioluminiscent Bay, La Parguera, Puerto Rico - Tt and P2 (3) (SPAdes) | ecosystem: Environmental > Aquatic > Marine > Unclassified ...
CTCGCCCACACGCTTGATCAGGGATGCGCAGAAATAGATCACCACAACTTCGACAAAGCATTTCACCGTCAGGGCGAAACCGGCCGAGGAGGCCACAAGCCCCAATTCGGTCGAGAAGTAAAGCGGCATCGCCGAGACAAACACCACATTGGCCGCCCCGATGAAAAATACCGGCACACAGGCCGACAACAACCCAAAGTTGAACGGGACTTTCTGCCCGATTTTCAGGCTGTTGGGATGATGGGTTTTAAATGCGGCCGGCACGATGGCTAAACAGGTCACACACCAGATCGCGGCCAGTCCGGCAATTGCATAATAGGTCGGCGCAAAGCCATAGACACCGTAAAATGACAAGGACGCCGCCGGCCCGACCATCCAGCCAAGCGATGTCTGGATGCGAAGGAAGCCGTTGAACTTGACGACATCGCGCCCGGTCTGTTCGGCAAACAGACGCCCGAATGAATACATCACCGAAAGCGCACCGGACCCAATCCCCAGAAGGATCGATGCAATGCCAAGATACACCCAGTAAATCTGAAACAGCCCCAGCAGGGTCATGCCAATGCCAAAGCACAGAATACTGGTCACCAGCAGGAACTTGATCGGCACCGCCCGGTCAATCGCACGCCCAAATGTGCGGTTCACAATCAGGGTGACGCACACCTGGACAATCGCCACCAGACTAAGCTTCCAGGGGGCTTGCCCCAGTCCCTCGACAACATAAAGCCCGGCCAAGGGTGCCGCACTCGACGAGGCAAAAGCCCCAACGAGGAGCAAGCCAAGCACAAGAAAAGGATAGCGATCCAGAACCGTCATGATTGGCGACAGCCCGGCCTTTTGGCCAGCCCCAACATCGCTTCCGCCGTTACCTGCCCCATTACCCTGCATCGAAACCGTCCCCTAACCTGTCATGGCATCACGGGAACCGTTCTAGCGCTTCAACCTGAAATCGTTAAACATTTCTGCGCCTTACGCATCAGATGTCATAAAAGCATCACGAACGACGCGACATGGATCAGGCAAGACCGCCAACGAAACTTGAAAGTTCTGGCGTTTTTGGATTGGAAAAGACTTCTTCCGGATCGCCGGTTTCATGAATGCGACCCTGATGCATAAAGACCAGCTTGTCGCAGACTTCACGCGCAAAACGCATTTCGTGTGTGACCATGACAAGCGTCATGCCTTCTTCGGCCAGCTGGCGGACAACAGCCAGCACCTCGTTGACCAGTTCGGGGTCAAGTGCGGATGTCACTTCGTCACACAAAAGAACCTTTGGCTTCATCGCCAGTGCGCGGGCGATGGCCACGCGCTGTTGCTGCCCGCCTGACAACTGATCGGGGTAATGCATCATCTTGTCCGCCAACCCGACCTTGGCCAGCATTTCCTCCGCGATTTGTTTGGCCTCGGCCTTGGATTGCTTTTTGACGACCTGCGGGGACAGCATGACGTTTTCAAGGGCTGTATAATGCGGGAACAGGTTGAACTGTTGAAACACCATGCCAACCTGAAGCCGAAGCGCCAGCAAATCCGTATCCCGTTCGCTGATCTTTTTGCCACCAACCATGATGACACCGCTGTCAATCTGTTCAAGACCATTGATGGTCCGCAACAGCGTGCTTTTGCCTGATCCGCTTTTGCCAATCAGGGCAATCACCTGCCCCTCATCAATCGTCAGATCAATACCCTTGAGGACTTCCAGCTCGCCAAAGCTTTTGTGGATGGCATGCAATTCAACGAGCGACATGGCGGAACTTTCCTTCGAGGTGGCGGGCAAAAAGCGATAGCGGATAACAAATCAAAAAATACATCACCGCCACACAGCCATAGACCGTGAATGGCGCATAGGTGGCATTGGTGATCATGGTGCCGGCCTTGGTCAGTTCGACAAAACCGATGATCGATGCCACGGCGGTACCCTTGACCACCTGAACCGAAAAACCGACCGTGGGCGGGACGGCAATGCGAAGCGCCTGCGGCAAAACGATATAGCGCATCTGCTGGGTGAAATTCATGCCAAGGCTTGCCGATGCTTCCCATTGGCCCTTGCCGATGGATTCGACACATCCGCGCCAGATTTCGGTCAAAAACGCGCTGGTAAACAATGTCAGACCAAGGGTTGCCGCCACCCACGGCGACACATCAACCCCGATCAGTGGCAAACCGAAAAAGACAATGAATAACTGCATCAAAAGCGGCGTGCCCTGAAACAGTTCGACATAGCCGCGCACCAGCCGAACCACCCACGGATTGCCAGCCGTGCGCACCATCAAAAGCAACAACCCAACCAGTCCTCCAAGGACAAAGGCTGTAAGCGACAGCAACACTGTCCAGCGCGCCGCAAGCAGCAGGTTATAAACAACATCCCACAGGGTAAATTCAGACATGACGCCGCCGTTCAAACAGGAAGTTACCCAGAACCTTCAAGCCCATCCGAAGCAGGATCGACATCACAAGATACAAACCCGTCACCACGAAATAGACCTCGAACGCCCGGAAATTAAGCGCCTGGATATAGTTGGCCCCAAATGTCAGCTCCTCGGCCGCGATCTGCGAACAGACCGACGACCCCAGCATGACAATCACAATCTGACTGGAAAGGGCCGGCCAGATTTTCTTGAGTGCCGGTAAAATCACGACATAGCGGAAAATCTGCACCCGGTTCATCGCAAGACTTTGCGCTGCTTCGATCTGGCCTTGCGGGATGGCCAGAATGCCTGCCCGGATGATCTCGGTTGAATAGGCACCAAGATTGACGATCATCGCCAAAACAGCCGCCTGAAACTCGGTCAACTTCACGCCAAGGGCCGGAAGGCCAAAGAAGATAAAGAAGAGTTGCACCAGAAACGGTGTGTTGCGGATCAATTCCACATACACACCGACAATCTGGCTGATCACCGGGGCGCGCGACGCACGCGCCCACGCCCCCATGATTCCGAACCCGACGCCAACCACAGCACCGATGACTGTTAACTCCGTGGTCAGGATGACCCCGTCAAACAGCAGTTGCCAATGCGGCACGATGGCGCCGAAATCGAATTTATATGCCATTGATCTATAACGATCCTGTCACTCAGCCAAAAAGCCTAGAGTTTTTCCGGAAGCGGAATGCCAAGCCATTTTTCGGCAATCGCATTCAAACGGCCATCGGCAATCGATGCTGCAATGATCTCATTGACCTTGGCCATCAGTTCCGGCTCTTCCTTGTTCAAACCGACATAGCAGGGCGAATTTTTGATCAGGAATTTCGGCTCCGGCTTGCGCGGCGGATCGCGTTCAATGATCGCGGCTGCCGTGACGTTACCGGTCGCAATCAGGTCAACCTGGCCTGACAGAAACGCTGAAATCGTGCCGTTATTGTCTTCGTAACGTTTGATATCGACGTCAGATGGCGCAATTTTGGTCAGTTCCAGATCCTCGATCGCACCACGGGTGACGCCAACCGACATCCCCGCAAGGTCGGCTGCCTTTTCAACAGCAATATCGGCCGGGCCAAACACACCATTATAGAACGGTGCATAAGGATCGCTGAAATCGATCACTTTTTCGCGGTCCGGGTTCTTGCCAAGGCTGGAAATCACCAGATCGACCTTGCCGGTATTCAGATACGGAATGCGGTTGGCCGACGTGACCGGCACCAGTTCAAGTTTCACCCCAAGGTCTTCGGCAATCAGGGCTGCCATATCAATGTCATAGCCCTTTGGCTGCATATCGGTTCCGACCGAGCCAAATGGCGGGAAATCCTGTGGCACCGCCACCTTAAGAACACCGGCCTCGGTGATGCTGTCAAGCGCGCTCGCAGACGCACCCCCAAGCGGTGCGGCAAGCATTGCCACCGCCACAATCGCAGTTTTGAAGAATTGTTTCATAAGCCTCTACCCGTATGTCTGATCGTTTGCGAAAATATGCATTATTTTTATTCTGATCGTGAAACTGCATATTTTTTGATCTTTTGTCTATGAATAATTCTTTCTTCAGCGTAAATTTGGCTTTGATTTGAGTAGAAACCCTTACAAACAAACCATTTCTGACCACTAAAACCCATTCAACTGGTCTGACCAGATACGAGAAAACATATGGCACGCAGTGAAACTGCCCCGGAACGCGCCGCGCGCGACATTCGAAATCTGATTAAAAACAAGGGCCTGAAGGCAGGTGACTCGCTGCCCGCCCAGCGCAATCTGGCAAGCGAACTGGGCATCAGCCGAACCAGCCTGCGCGAAGCGCTTGCCACACTCGAAGCGCTTGGACTGATCCACATCCATGCCGGCAAAGGCGTATACATCACTGATCGCCAAAACCAGCCGCCGATTGGTCAGGACCGAAATAGACAGGCAGGTCAAGTCTATCAGTTCCGGCTAGCCATCGAGCCTTATGTCGCTGGCCTTGCCGCCCAGATGCGCAGCAAGGATCACCTCAATGCGCTTGAAACAAGCATCACCGACATGCGAAACGCGCTAGAGACAGACGACCTGATTGCCGCCGCCGCCGCCGACACAGAATTTCATGAAATTCTTTTGACCGCATCGGGCAACCCGATGTTTGCCAGGGCGATGCATCCCGCAGCCCAGATCATTCACGAAAACCAGATGCTGCCCTTTGCCAACGCCAAGGCGATTGCCGCCCCGCTTGCCGAACATGAACAGGTTTTGCGTTATGTGCGCGAACACAATCCATCGGGCGCGCGCGACGCCATGCATTTCCATGTCCTGAGTGCTGCCACCCGCGCCAAGATCGCCTTCTTGCGCCCTTAAGCATAACTTTTTGACAAAGCAAAACCCCCACCCGGTTTCCCGGATGGGGGTTTCGTTAATACGGTGCCCTTCACAAGGAAGGACAAGCCGAATTAGGCAGCGGTCAGATCATCTGCCGAAACGCGGCCCGAACGTGAGTCGGTGCGCAGTTCGTAGTTGATTTTGTCGCCTTCCTGCGGGTGGCCCATGCCAGCGCGTTCAACGGCGCTGATGTGCAGGAATACGTCATTTCCGCCTTCGTCCGGCTGAATGAAACCAAAACCTTTAGTTGCGTTGAACCATTTAACGGTACCAGTTGCCATCTTTAGATCTCCTATCGAGTATTGATTGGCGTTTCGACACACCCCGCGTGGGTGCGCCTATAGGGGTTTGAAAAACAATCAGGCGCGTTCACGCCTCGGCTGTTTTCCAGAAGTGTTTTCGCGGCCCGCACCACCCGGTTGCCCGCCGGACTGTGCGCCACGATGATTGCGATTGCGGTTTACACCGCCGCGCTTGCCTTGCGGTCCGGTATTTCGGGCACTATTGCTCCCGTTACCAGTCGCGCGGCGTTCCTCGGCACTGCCCATAAAGGACAAACCGGAAGAAATTGAATTGTCAGCTTTCGCCCCGTCGCGACGATTTCCATTGGAATCAACGCGTTTCGTCGGGCGCTTGCCACCATCATTCTGACGGGGGCCATTTTCAGGGTTCCCGCCACGACCATTGGCAGGTTTCGACTTCAGGCCACCCTTGTAACGGCTTTTGGATTTCTCCAGTGCCGGGTTCGAAGGGGCCTTGTCAGCCGATGCTCTTGAAGCATTGTCTGCACCATCGCGGCTTTGGGTCGTTTGTTTGCGGGCATCGTCACGATCACGACGCGGCGCAGAAGTGCGCACATCACTGCGATCTGAACGATCATTGCGGGCATTCCGGCCATTGGCCGGGCGCCCACCGCGACCATTGCCGCCCGATGCACCACGTCCGCCATTTCCGCGCGACTGACCGCCACCATTGCCACCACTAGTGCGGCGGCCACGGTTGCTTTCACGCGCTTCGTCGGAAAGTGCTTCCTGCTCGGCTGCGGCCTTTGCATCACGGCGATCAATCACCGGAATGCTTTGGCGGGTCGTTTTTTCGATATCGCACAGCAGACCACGTTCTTCTTCATCACAAAACGCAATCGCCGATCCGCTGGCACCACCGCGGGCCGTACGGCCGATACGGTGAACATAGCTTTCGGGCACGTTCGGGAGTTCGAAGTTCACAACGTGGGTCACGCTATCGACATCGATACCGCGTGCGGCGATATCGGTTGCGACAAGCACGTTGATCTGACCATCCTTAAAGGCGTTCAGAGCACGTTCACGCTGGTTCTGGCTTTTGTTGCCATGAATGGCAGCCGCACTGATTTTATTGGCTTCAAGATGGCGCGCAACACGGTCGGCACCGCGCTTGGTCCGGGTAAAGACCAGCGTACGCTTGAAAGCCGGATTATCAAGAAGCTCTGCCAGCAACTGACGCTTGCGCGTGCGTTCGATCAAATAGACCGACTGCTCGACACGTTCCTGGGTAGTGGCAACCGGGGTGACCGACACCTTGACAGGATCAGACAGCATGTCACCCGCCAGCTGACCAATCTGGGTCGGCATGGTGGCAGAGAAAAACAGGTTCTGGCGATCGCGCGGCAACATCTTGATGATACGCTTGATCGGCGGCAAGAAGCCAAGATCAAGCATGTGGTCGGCTTCATCAAGCACCACCACTTCAACATGTTTAAGGCTGAGCTTGCCGCTGTCGACGTGGTCAAGCAAACGACCAGGAGTTGCGACAAGAACCTCGACGCCGGGGGTTATCGCCTTGATCTGCGGACCAGGGGCAACACCACCAACAACGACAGCCGTGCGGACATTGAGAAAGCGGCCATAGGCACGGAAACTCTCGCCAATCTGGGCGGCAAGTTCACGCGTCGGCGCAAGAACAAGTACACGGCATGCCCCTTTGGGCGTGCGGGTTTGGGATTTGGAAAGGCGGTCAAGGATCGGCAATGCGAACGCTGCCGTCTTGCCGGTACCGGTCTGTGCGATACCAAGTAGGTCCTTACCGTCTAGAAGAGAGGGAATGGATTGTGCCTGGATCGGGGTCGGCGCATCGTAGCCTTCTTGGGCAAGCGCGCGAAGGACCGGCTCGGCGAGGCCGAGTTCGGAAAACTGGGTCAAATAAGGGTAACTCGTAAATTGGAGGCTGCAGACAGCTGGGACTTCGCCCGGTGAAAATTAGTAATCAGGTCTGCGCCTTGCAGTTCTGGAAGCACCCGCGTAGCTGGATACTTCAATGCGTTCTTGGGTTAACCACTCGACAGTAGGGGCGTTAATTCCCCTCTACGCTTCTGGAGCGATCAAATAACAGCCACACCATGCGCAGAGTTTTATCCCCTTGTCAAACAGCTTATTTTTGACAGCCCCGCGTTTTACGCACAACGGCATGGCAGAATTGCCCTGCCATGCCGTTGTAATTTCAAATGCAGCTGCCTTTGGCAGCATCAATACGCCGCACATGGGTTCCCTGCCCCGCACGGATTATACGCCGCACACGGATTGCTGGCAGCACATGGGTTACTTGCCGCTGGCGCGCACGGAGACGCGGCGCAGGGCGAAACAGCATAGGGCGAAGCACCACACGGGTTATAAGCGGCACACGGATTTCCTGCCGCACATGGGTTTGCAGCAGCGCAGGGATTGGCGCTACATGGCGCAGCGGCGCAAGGGTTAACCGACCGCACACCGCAGGGGTTAAAGCCACCGCACGGACTGGAAGGGCTGCAAGGGTTTCCTGCCGCACACGGGTTGTAGGCTGCGCACGGATTGGCCGAACACGGGCTTGCCGCACAAGGGTTATACCCTGCACCGCATGGATTCGCCCCACACGGATTATATCCTGCGCCACACGGGTTTGCAGCACATGGGTTCACCCCACATGGATTTGCGCTACAGGGATTGGCAGCACAGGGATTGGCAGCACAGGGATTGCTGCCCGCTGCCGGAAGTTTGGCCGGGGCCGGATTGGCAACTGCCGGGATATTTGCGGTGTGGCTGTAGTGATCCAGCGCAACGGCACCGGTTGCCGCAAGGAATACCGCACCAAACAGGAGTGTGTTTTTCTCGCTCATTTCCGGAAACCATCCATTCCAAAGACAGGACGCAACGCAATGCCGATCCAGCTACCGGCAAAGGCCAGCACAAACCACAGCCAACCATGCACACTGCCGGACGCAATCCCGCTAAAGAATGCGCCGATATTGCAGCCAAACGCCAGACGCGCACCATAGCCCATCAAAAGCCCGCCAATCGCGGCCGCGATAAGCGATGCAAGCGGAACAGAAACCTTCGGCGCGAACTTGCCCGCAAGCGCGGCTGCAAAGGCAGCCCCGATCACGATGCCGAAATTCATCACCGACGTATTGTCTTGCAAAACCGAATTGCCAAGCGCACGCGCCGGGCCAGCCCAGTTCCAGAATTCCCAGGTTTCAACCGGAATGCCCATCACCTGCGCGATCTTTGCGCCCCAAAGGCCAAAGCCAAAAGTGATCGACCACGGATGACCCGCAATCAAAAGCGTCGCAACATTAAGCCCGGCCAAAAGCAAGCCGGTCCAGATCATCGGCCATGGACCGTGAATGAAACGTGCCAGTCCTTCGCGCGGTGCGGTTGAAACAACTTCCAACCCGCCATGGGCACGCTTTTCGACGAACACGGTCAGCAACGCCACCAGCGCCAGACCACCAAACGTCACGGCAAGTCCGCCACCAATGCCATATTCACGACCAAGGCTCATTGGCGGCAAGGAGGGCAGCTCAAGCCACATCGGCAAATGCGCCGTGCCGATCACTGCACCGATAATAAAGAAGACAAGCGTGACAAGCATTCGCGCACTGCCGCCACCAACCGTGAACAGCGTGCCCGAACCACAGCCCCCACCAAGCTGCATGCCAAGCCCAAACAGAAACGCACCGATCAGGACGGACATGCCGACAGGCGCAACCGCCCCAACGACCGATCCGCCAAACGGATTGCCAAGCGCCAGCAACGGGATAAAGGCCGCCGCCGCAACCCCGATCATCAGAAGCTGTGCGCGCAAGGCACGCCCGCGCTTCTCAACCGAAAAGCGGCGCCAACCGCCGGTGAAACCAAAGGATGCGTGATAAAGCGCAATGCCCAGCAGTCCGCCAAGGCCATAAAGCACGGCCTGTTTAAGGTCGACCGCCTGTGAAATGGCGATCCCGACAAGGACAAACAGGACGGCGGTGATGGCAGCCGGTCCCTTGTCAAAAGTGAAACCCGGTGTTGCCGGATTTGCATTCAGGGTTGTTTCAGACATGGTGAGGCTCGATTACCTGAAATCAGATGCTTAAACACGAACGGAACCGGCTGCGCGGTTCCGTCCAGAAATTTCGCGGTTTGGTGGAAACCGTATGGCGATCCGGTTATTCCGGGATGACCATTTCACGGTTCGGGTCTGCCGCCCATTCCGTCAGGGACCCATCATACATGGCGGTGTTCTTGTTGCCCATCACTTCAGACAGGCCAAACCATGCAACCGATGCCCAGTGGCCGGTATTGCAATAGGTGATTTCCTTGGCATCCTTGGAAACACCGACATTGGCAGCAAGGTTTTCAATCACATCCGCCGCGACAAAGGCACCGTCCTGATCGCTATAGAACTCTGACTGCGGAATGTTTTTTGCACCGGGAATGGCGCCCGGACGGGCAACAACACCGCTTTTGGCTTCGCCCTTGAACTGCGACACCGGACGGGCATCAACAAGTGCAACACCCTCTGCCCGTGCCTTGGCAACATCATCGGCACTCGCAACAAGTTCCGGGCGGAAATTGGCATTGAATGCAACAACCTCTGGCGTCACCGGATCGGTCGAAACGTCCTTGCCTGCCGCAAGCCAGGCGCGCTGCCCGCCATCAAGGATGGTGACCGCGTCATGACCAAGCACCTTGAAGGTCCAGTAAACGCGGGTGGCCGACCCAAAGTCGGAACTGTTAACACCCGCCGGAACAACGACAACCTGTTTGTCATTATCGATACCAAGTGCGCCGATGCGTTTGGAAATCACATCAACCGGCGGCAACATGCCGACCACATCATCGACCTTGGCGCGCCAGCCGAATTTGCCATAGGGCGCATATACCGCACCGGGAATGTGACCCGCATCATAGGGGCTGCCCTCCTTGGTCAGCGAACGGATATCGACAACAACCATCGACGGGTTATCAAGATTATCCGCAACCCAGTTGGCATCAACCAGCGGCTTTTCGGTAAGACGTTCCGCCTGCGCAGCACTGCCTGCAAAGGCAAAGGTCACCGCCGCAACGGCAGAAAGGATAAGGGAACGCATGGGACTGTCTCCAATGATCAATTCATCATGATTTTGTGCATTATACCTAATTGAACATAAATAAATGTCAATAGATCAATAAATACACTATTTTTTTGTTTTAATTGAGCTAAGGACGGGACAATGCGCGCCACAACGCACCGAACTCAGGCCTTTCAGGGGCGAAGATTGTTCAGATAACGGGCAAATTCGCGCGCAAATGAATCCTGGGTTTCCAGATTGCGCAAGGCGGGCGGGCGGGTCAGGAACCCGTGCAGGGCGGCAATGATGAATTCCGCCACGGCAGACGGTTCGATATCGGTACGGACTG
>Ga0207828_100530_pt1 | contig 10419 bp, 7 predicted proteins | sample TtaePargueraPR_11_FD_187276 | JGI IMG/M metagenome (GOLD analysis project Ga0207828, IMG submission 187276) | Aerobic enrichment media microbial communities from Bioluminiscent Bay, La Parguera, Puerto Rico - Tt and P2 (3) (SPAdes) | ecosystem: Environmental > Aquatic > Marine > Unclassified ...
CCCACCAAGGAGAAGCGGCAGGTCCGGATAATGGCGGCGCAGCATCCGCGCCGTCTCCGCGCCGACAACGCCGTAACCCCCGGCAATCAGAATGGCAGGTGAAGTCATGAGCCGTCCTCCTGAAATATGGTCATTGACCAATTTTCAGGGTATATTGGTCATCGACCAATTATTGTCAAGGAGGCAGAAGCCGCTAAAGTAGCGCCCGCAAAAAGGCCCGATTACAAAAGGAAGGCAGATGACGGCCAGCGCAGAAAAGGAAAAAACGGGCAAACCCCGCCGCCGCCAGCGGGAGGAAACGGAAGCCCGGATTCTGGAGGAAGCCCATGCGCTGTTGAAGGAACAGCGCCTTGCCGCTTTCTCTTTGCGCCAGCTTGCCGCCCGGCTCGATATGCGCCTCAGCCATCTGCAGCATTATTTCCCGCACACTGCAGACTTGCTTGCCCGGCTGCTTGAGCAATTCATCGAAAAAGACTCAGGTGCGTTCCTGGAAAACTTCGAGGCGGCCTCCGGCTCAGGTGAGGAAAAACTGCAGCGCGCGCTGTCAAAGCTGCTTGCCGACGAAGCCTATCTGGATAGCTGCGATCTCTTCATGTCGGAAGTCGCGGCTCTGGCTCATGAAGATGATCGCATCGCCGCATCGCTCGCGCGTTACTATGCGGAATATGAAAAGGCCGTGGCGGCTCTGGTGACAAAGCTCAACCCGGCCTTGAAACCCAAGGCGGTGAAGGAGCGCGCGGCCATGGCCGTCTCGCTTATCGAAGGCGCCTTGCGTCTGCGCCATGCCCTGGGAAAAGAGATCAATGCCCGCGCGCTTGCCCGCGCCATCACCCGCCTTGCGGAAGAGTGAAAATTACTCTGCAGCGCGCGAAGAAGTGAGCTGCAGGAAGACGTCTTCAAGATCCGCTTCTTCCGTTGAAACGTCAGCGGCCACAATGCCCGCCGCGCTCACCTGAGCCAGAAGATCGCCCGCTTTCGTCTCCGCCGGATTGTAGCGCAGCGCAAGCGACCCATCCTTGCGCAGTTCCGCGTTAAGGCCGCCAAGCGAGGCGGGAAGAGCGTCAAGCATGCTGTCCGGCTTGATAAGGAGCCGCTTTTCATCGATGCGGGAAAGAAGCTGTCCCGTCGGCTCGCAGGCCACCACTTCACCATGATTGATGATGGCGATCTGGTCGCAGAGCGACTGGGCTTCTTCAAGATAATGAGTGGTCAGCACAATCGTCGTGCCATGCGCATGAAGCTCCAGTACATAATCCCAAAGCTGCTTGCGAAGCTCGATATCCACCCCGGCGGTCGGCTCATCCAGCACGAGCACGGGCGGATTGTGCACCATGGCCTTGGCGACAAGCAGCCTGCGCCGCATCCCGCCCGAAAGCGTGCGCGCATAGGCATCCGCCTTGTCCGCAAGACCCATGGCGCCGAGAATTTCCATCGTCCGCCGTTCCGGCTTCGGCACACCGTAAAGCCCGGCCTGCAGTTCCAGCGCTTCGGCGGGGGTGAAGAACGGATCGATATTCAGTTCCTGCGGCACCACACCGATCGCCGCGCGCGCCTGGCGCGGATTGACGTCGATGTCGAAGCCCCAGACCGAGGCATGGCCCGATGTCTTCATCACAAGCCCGGCCAGCACATTGATGAAGGTGGACTTGCCTGCGCCGTTCGGCCCAAGCAGGCCGAAGATCGAGCCGCGCGGAATGGCAAGATCGATTCCCTTCAAGGCTTCCTTTGCGGGCTGCCCGCCGGAGGCCTTGTAGACCTTGCGCAGATTCTTCGCTTCGATCGCATTCTTTGCCGCGGCCCGCTTGCCAGGTTCCCCCGGAACGGGCGTTTCAAATTCGGCGTCCTGCGCGATCTGCGAAGCCATGCGGAAACTCCTGAAGGTGTGCCCCGGAAAAGACGAGGGGCAGGCGGTCGGACTAAAGGCTCTCTATCACCGGGCGGGATATGGGGTCAAATCCCCTCTCCTGCAACCTTTCCATAAACCCCTTATCGGTGCCATTATGCGGCCTCGCGAAGAAAGGCGGAACGGGCATGGCGGCAAAGAAAGAAACAGGCGCGGCAAAAAGTGGCGCCAAAAAAGGTAAAATGCCAGGCAAGGGCGATCATGTCTTTCTGGTCGATGGCTCGGGCTACATCTTCCGCGCCTATCATGCGCTGCCCCCTTTGACGCGAAAATCCGACGGCCTGCCTGTCGGCGCGGTGAGCGGCTTCTGCAACATGCTCTATAAGCTCCTGCGCGACACGAAAGACGAATTCGAGCCCTCCCATCTCGCCGTCATTTTCGATCATTCGGGCAAGAGCTTCCGCAACGAAATCTATGCCGATTACAAGGCGCACCGCCCGCCCGCGCCGGAAGATCTGGTTCCCCAGTTCGGCCTCATCCGCGATGCCGTGCGCGCCTTCGACGTGCCCTGCATCGAAATGGAAGGCTATGAGGCGGACGATCTGATCGCGACCTACGCGGTGGAAGCGGCAAAGAACGGGGCCCGTGTCACCATCGTGTCGTCCGACAAGGACCTGATGCAGCTTGTGAACGACAATATCGACATGCTGGACACGATGAAGCTGAAAGCCATCGGGCCTGACGAGGTGGCGGAAAAATTCGGCGTCGCGCCGGACAAGGTTGTGGATGTGCAATCGCTCGCCGGCGATTCGGTGGACAATGTGCCCGGCGTGCCGGGCATCGGCATCAAGACCGCCGCCCTCCTCATCAATGAATATGGCGATCTCGACACGCTGCTGGAGCGGGCGGAAGAGATCAAACAGAAGAAGCGCCGTGAGAACCTGATCGAGTTTGCGGATCAGGCCCGCATCAGCCGCGATCTGGTGCGCCTCAAGCAGGATGTGCCGGTAGATGAGCGGCTTTCGGACATGGAAATCACCACACCCGACCCGAAAAAGGTCATCGGCTTCCTGAAGGACATGGAATTCACCACGCTCACCAAACGCGTGGCGGCGGAATTCGACATGAACCCGGATGATGTGGATGCGGCAGGCGACCATCCGCCCGAGGCACTTGTCGTGCCGGAAGCCGGGGGGGACGCATCCAAAAGCAAGGGCGGCACGCCGGGCGCGGTCCCGAAAAGCGTGGAAGCGCCGCTCGACCCGGATGCTTATGAAACCGTAACGGACATAAAGCGCCTTGAAGAATGGATCGCAGAGGCAAAGGATCAGGGCTTCTGCGCCGTCGATACCGAAACCGATTCGCTGGACGCGATGGCCGCGCGCCTTGTCGGCGTTTCCCTGGCAACGGCCCCCGGCAAGGCCTGCTACATTCCTCTGCAGCATGGGGGTGGCGATGGCCTCGATTTCGATGGCGGTGAAAAGCCGGAACAGATCCCGCTCAAGAAAGCTATCGAGCTTTTAAAGCCGCTTCTGGAAGACCCGTCCGTTCTCAAGATCGGTCAGAACCTCAAATATGACATGCTGCTTTTAAAGCGCCACGCCATCGACGTACGTCCCATCGACGACACCATGCTCATGTCCTATGCGCTGGATGGCGGCCTGCATGGCCACGGCATGGATGAACTCTCGCGGCTCCATCTCGGTCATGAAACGATCCCCTTCAAGGAAGTGGCAGGCAGCGGCAAGTCGCAAATCACCTTCGATCAGGTGCCTATTGACAAAGCCACGCGCTATGCTGCCGAAGATGCGGATGTCACGCTGCGCCTTCACATGATCCTGAAACCCCGTCTTGCTGCCGAACACAAAGTCACGGTCTATGAAACGCTGGAGCGCCCGCTTGTCCCCGTGCTGGTGGATATGGAATATGAAGGGGTAAAAATCGACCGGCAGGTGCTCTCGCGTCTTTCCGGTGAATTCGCACAGAAGATGGCCGCTTACGAAGACGAAATTTATAAAATGGCGGGCGGCGAGTTCAATATCGGCTCGCCCAAACAGCTTGGCGAAATTCTCTTTGGCCAGCTTGGCCTTTCCGGCGGCAAGAAAACCAAGACCGGCGCCTGGAGCACCGATGCCTCAACCCTTGAAGGCCTCGCAGCAGAAGGTCACGACCTGCCCCAGCGCATTCTCGACTGGCGCGGCCTTTCCAAACTGAAAAGCACCTATACGGACACGCTGCCCGATTACATCAACAAGGAGTCGGGCCGCGTTCATACTTCTTATTCGATGGCTTCCACCACCACGGGCCGTCTCGCCTCCTCCGAGCCTAACCTGCAGAACATTCCCATCCGCACCGAAGATGGGCGGCGCATCCGCACCGCCTTCATTGCGGAAAAGGGCAATAAGCTCATGAGCGCGGATTACAGCCAGATCGAGCTGCGCCTCGTCGCACATATCGCCGATGTGCCGGAACTGAAACAGGCTTTCGCGGACGGGCTCGACATTCACGCCATGACAGCGAGCGAAATTTTCAACGTGCCGATCAAAGGCATGGACCCGTCTGTGCGCCGCCGCGCCAAGGCCATCAATTTCGGCATCATCTACGGCATCTCCGCTTTCGGTCTTGCCAATCAGCTCGGCATCTCCCGCGGCGAGGCGGCCGATTATATCGATCTCTATTTCAAGCGTTTCCCCGGCATCCGCGATTATATGGACCGCACCAAGGAAGAAGCGCACAAACAAGGCTATGTGGAAACCATCTTCGGCCGGAAGATCCACCTGCCCGAGATCAATTCCAAGAATGGCGCCCAGCGCTCCTTCATGGAACGCGCCGCCATCAACGCGCCGATTCAAGGCTCGGCGGCAGACATCATCCGCCGCGCCATGATCCGCATGGCCGATGAGCTGGCTCAGGTAAAGCTCAAGGCGCGCATGCTGCTTCAGGTGCATGACGAACTCATCTTCGAAGTGCCGGAAAAGGAAACGGACAAGACCGCAAAGCTTGTCTCCTCCGTCATGTCGAAGGCCCATGAGCCCGCTCTCGCGCTCTCCGTGCCGCTTGATGTGGAAGCCCGCGCCGCAGACAATTGGGACGAGGCGCATTAAAGCGCGTTAGAAAACGGGAGGAGACCCGGCTTGACCCCCATCGCCGATCCCGCCATTGCGATCACTCTCATCGTGGCAACCGGCGTCATCGCGCAATGGCTGGGCGCACGTTTCCGCGTGCCGGCCATTCTGCCGCTGCTCTTTGCCGGCTTCCTGCTCGGCCCCGGCATTGGCGTGCTCGACCCGGATGCCGTCTTTGGCGATCTGCTCTTCCCGGTCATCTCCATGGCCGTGGCCGTCATTCTGTTTGAAGGCGCGCTCACCCTTCGCTTTGCCGATCTGCGCGGCGCGGCGACGCCCGTCATCAGGCTGGTGACGATCGGCGTTGTCGTTACCGTCGCAGTGCTTGCCTGGGCCGCGCATGAGATTTTCGGCTTTCCCTGGCCGCTGGCGCTGCTCTTCGGCAGCATCGGTGCGGTGTCGGGCCCAACCGTCGTCATGCCCTTGTTGCGCACCGTGCGCCCCACGGAAAAAGTCGCGCAGATCCTGCGCTGGGAAGGCATTCTGATCGACCCGGTGGGTGCCGTGCTCGCCGTGGTGCTGTTCGAGGCGATCATCGCCGCCGGCGCGCTCAGCGAAGGAAGCTCGGTTCTTTCCTTCATCCGGGTCTTTGCCCTGGGCGGGGCCATTGGCGCGGGGCTCGGCTTCGGTTTCGGCTGGCTTTTGAAGCGCCATCTCATTCCCGATTACCTCATCAACATTTCCACCCTCGGCCTCGTGCTGCTGTCCTTTACAGCGTCCAACATGGCCGCCCATGAAAGCGGCCTCGTGGCCGTCACGGTCATGGGCATCGTGCTTGGCAATATGAAGGGTCTGCGCACGGGAGACCTGATCGACTTCAAGGAAAGTCTCTCCGTCCTTCTCATTTCCGCACTCTTCATCGTGCTCGCCGCACGGGTGGATTTCGGGCCGATGGTTTCCATCGCCTGGCAGCTGGTGCTGCTCATGGGCGTCGTGCTCTTTGTCGCGCGCCCGCTCAACGTGCTGGCCTCCACACTGGGCTCGGACACAAGCTGGCGCGAACGCGCGCTCTTGGCCTGGATCGCGCCGCGCGGCATCGTGGCCGCGGCCATTTCAGCCATCTTCGCTGTGCGTCTTATGGAGGCGGAGGTGGAAGGCGCGGAACTGCTCGTGCCGCTCACCCTTGTCATGATCGTCGTCACTGTGGTGCTGCAAAGCCTGACGGCGCGGCCGCTCGCCGATCTTTTAAAAGTGGCGGAGCCTGCGGCCAAAGGCGTTCTCATCGTCGGCGGCAATCCCTTTGCCCTCGCGCTGGCCGAAACGCTGCATGAAAAAGGTGTCCGCGTTCTCGTCGCCGATACCTCCTGGAGCCAGACGCGCGCCGCGCGCATGAAGGGCCTGCCGGTTTTCTTCGGCAACCCCGTTTCCGAATATGCGGACCGCGGGCTTGATCTGATCGGTCTTGGCACCTTGCTCGCCATGTCGCGCCAGCCCGCGCTCAATGCGCTTGCCGCCATGCGCTACCGGCATGAATTCGGCTCGGCCAATGTCTTTTCCGTGCGCCACGACCCGGCAAGTTTTGAAAAGGGCGGCGACCCCCTGCCGCTGGAACTGCGCGGCCATCTGCTCTTCAAGCCGGACATGACGCTCGAGACACTTCAGCTCATGATGCATGAGGGATTCAAGCTGCGCGTCACGCGCCTGACGGAAGAATATCCCTTCGATAAGCTCTCCGAGCATCTGGGCGGCACACAGCACATGCTGCTCGCCATGTCACCGCAGGGCCTCGTCAAACCTTTTTCCGAAGAGACCAATCTGCGCGCAGGCCCGGACTGGCGCATTCTCTATATGGAAAAGGTGAGCGACGAGGAAAAGGCTGAAAAGAAGAAAGAAGAAAAAGCCGAGCGCGAGAAAAAGAAGAAGGACTAGGAAGTGCCTTCAATTCCCCAGCGGGAAACATAATCTGAAAGCCGCCCGGCGGACTGGTCCGGCAACGCCAGCGCCATATGCCCGTCCGGGCGGATAAGATAAGCCGCATCCTTCCGTAACCCCGTTCCCTTTGGCGGCGCGAAAACATGCAGCGGCAGCTTCAGCTTCTTGCAGGCTTCTTCAAGCGGTGCGCCAGCCCTGCCATAGACATGCACCTGCCAGGCAAGAGAGGAAAGCGGCGCAAAATTGTCTTGCGTGCCCAGCCAGGGCAGCCGGTCTCCCGCCTGGACGCCGCCCGCCTTGCCGTTACTCAAGGCGCTTTCCCGGTATTCGATGCCGATTTGCGAGACAAGCCGGAAGAGAAACCCCTGCATGAAGGGAATGCGCAACAGCACCGGCAAAGCCCGCGGCAAAAGCCCCGACCGCCAGAACGCGCCGAAGGAAGACCGGCTCGCCATGAAGGTAAAAATCCGGTCGGTGCTTTTCACCAGTAACCGGGCGAACCCGATCCGTTCGCTCTCATAAGTATCGAGAATCTGCGCTGCCGCGCGCCCCTGCAGCACATCGGCAAGCTTCCAGGCCAGATTGACCGCATCGCCGATCCCCGTATTCATGCCTTGCCCGCCTGCGGGGCTGTGAATATGCGCGGCGTCCCCAAGCAGGAAGGCCCGCCCCTGGCGGAACGTTTCCGCCACCCGGTGATGCACCTTGTAGGTCGAAAACCAGTTTACCTTCTCCACGTCAAAGCCGGTATTCCGTTTGACCGACGGGGCGACATCCTCAAAGGAAATCTCTTCCTCTTCTTCGTGCGAAGACGGCACAATGCCGATCAGCCGCACGGAGCCTGTCTGCCGCACAGGCAGGATGATGCAAAAATCCTGCGCTGTGACGCCGATTTGAAGCTTGTGATCCGGCGAGCGGCCGCGCACATGGGTGTCGGCGACATAGAAAATCTGTTCATAGGTGCCGCCGGGAAAATCCGCTTTGATCGCGTGGCGCACGGCGCTATGCGCTCCGTCGCAGCCGCACAGAAAATGCGCTTCCGTTCTCTCCTCGCCGTGAGGGGCGGTGAGGGTGGCATAGACCCGTTCCTCCGTCTGGGTGACGCCGGTCAGCTCCGTCTCCCACTCCACCTCATGCCCAAGTTTTGAAAGCTCTTCGAGGAGAAGCCGCTCATGCTCGTCCTGCGGATAGGCAAGCACGAAAGGGAAGGGGCTTTGCCCTTTTCCGAAGTTCGACAGAACTGCATCTGAAATCTGTTTGCCGTTTGCGCGCAGCCCGAGCCGCGTCACCTTGATGCCTTCCTCCACCACGCGGTCTGCAAATCCAAGCTGCCGGTAAAACTCGAGCGTGCGCGCATGCACCGCCAGCGCGCGCGAACCTTCTCCCGGTCCCCTGGCTTTGTCGATCAGCCGGAAGGAAATGCCGCGCCGGGCAAGCCAGAGCGCCAGAACGAGGCCGCTCGGCCCCGCTCCCGCGATAAGAATGTCGGCCCTGTTCATGGGCCGAGTCTAGCACCTCAGGCGGCGTCTTTCATCTCCGGCGCCTGCTCCGTGAAAAGCTTCAGCATCCGGTCCGTATAGGCAATGAGATTGTCATGTTCGCGCATCGCATCGATTAGCGGGCTCTTGATGTCCGGAATGCCAATGATGTTGACGAGAATGCCAAAGGCGGTTGCATCGGCAAGCGACACCCGCTCCCCGAAGAGGAAAGGCTTGTCGCCAAGCGTTGCCGCAATCGCATCAATGTCGCGGATGGCCAGCCGGTAAATCTCCTCCCCGGAATGCCGCCCGATTCCATGTGCCTCAAGCGTCGCCTTTATCTGCTTGAGCACGGAGCGGTAGATGAAGAAGCGGAGCGGCTGGGGAATGCCGCCAAAGAAGAGATCCTTCTCCAGCCACTCATTGGCCGGCTCGCACCAGCGCGTATAGACCAGTGCCCAGTAAAGCCGTTCCTCGATCATCCGCTGCAGCGCATGAGACTGGGCCTTCTGTTCCGGCGTCAGATGCCAGTCGAGATCGATACCCCGCCGTTCCTTCAGCCAGTCCATGATGAGCGTGGAATCGGCCACGGTCTCCTCGCCGCAGGTAATGTAGGGCAGTTTGCCCTTCGGCGCCTTGGACGGATCGTCCAGCGAATGACGCCGGTAGGGCACGCCCGCCAGCCGGAGCGCTGTTTCCAGTTTCACCACAAAGGCGCTCGGGTCCGGCACACCGGGCACCTCCGTCGAAAAGCCGTATAGATCGATCATCGGATGCCGTGGCATGCCTCGCTCCTTCTCCCTTTGGCCCTGTTAAGGGGCCGCTTCTATGAGATAGGGTTAGCTCATCCCTCCTGACACCCTGCTGTCAGGAGCCTTCTGACAGAGTGGAATTATGAGACGCGCCGACCGCCTGTTCGACATCGTGGAATATATGCGCCGCCACCGCCGCGTGGTGACGGCGGAGGAGCTTGGCCGCAAGATGGAGGTCTCGGTCCGCACCATTTACCGGGACATTGCCGATTTGCAGGCAAGCCGCGTACCCATCGAGGGGGAAGCGGGCCTCGGCTATCTGCTCCGCCCCGGCTATGACCTGCCGCCTCTCATGTTCTCAGAAGATGAGGCAGAGGCCCTGGCGCTCGGCGCGCGCATCGTCGCAAGCTGGGCGGATGAGGAACTGGCCGAAAGCGCGCGGGCCGTCCTCGCTAAGCTGCGCGACGTGCTGCCCCCTCCCTTGCAAAAGCAGATGGACACCTTCGGCGTCATCGCCCCGCCGGACCATTACCGCGCTGAGGTTTCCGTCGATCTCGCCGCCATCCGCAAGGCCGTGCGCGCAAGGTCGAAGATCCGCTTCTCTTATGTGAACGCCAAGGGCGAGCCGAGCGAGCGCACCGTCTGGCCGCTCACGCTCGCCTTTTACGGTCATGTCTGGGTCATCCCCGCCTGGTGCGAAGAGCGCGAAGCCTTCCGCGTCTTCCGCGCCGACCGCATGAGCGACCTGACCCTGCCCGGCGAACGTTTCCCGAAAGTGCCGGGCCGCGATCTCGATGCCTACCTGCAGGAGCAGGGCATCAAACCGGGAGATGTGCTGGGGTAGGGGGAGGCCATACCCGCCCTCAACATGGACCCTCGGGCTTGACCCGAGGGTCCATGTTGAGGTTGCAGTATGCCGAAGCGCCCAATGGATGCTCGGGTCAAGCCCGAGCATGACGAGAAAGAATGCGTGGTCCCGTTCTCGCGCAAACAAAAAGGCCGGCTCCCGAAGGGCCGGCCTTTTCGCTTCGCGTATGTTTGACGCTTGTTGTTCTTACTGCGCGGCGCGGGCCGGAGCGGGTGCGGCATCGCGCACATCCGGGTCCACATGCTCTTCGAACTTGCGGAAGTTCTCGATGAACATGCCGACGAGCTTGGCCGCCTGCACGTCATAGCCTTCCTTGTCCGCCCAGGTCTCGCGCGGGTTCAGGATAGAAGTATCGACGCCCGGCACCGAAGTCGGCACCTGGAACCCGAAGAAGGGATCGAAGCGGAAGTCGACGCCCGCCAGCGAGCCGTCGAGAGCGGCGGAAAGCAGCGCGCGCGTCTCGCGGATCGGCATGCGCTGG
>Ga0207828_100531_pt1 | contig 10368 bp, 11 predicted proteins | sample TtaePargueraPR_11_FD_187276 | JGI IMG/M metagenome (GOLD analysis project Ga0207828, IMG submission 187276) | Aerobic enrichment media microbial communities from Bioluminiscent Bay, La Parguera, Puerto Rico - Tt and P2 (3) (SPAdes) | ecosystem: Environmental > Aquatic > Marine > Unclassified ...
CAATAGCATTTCCTTCCGCTCCAGCATTTGCGATATATTCTGCTGATTGTTGACGCAGATCTTTATAAGTACTTCCTTGAACTATCGGGAAAAAAGATTGATGATGACCATATTTTAAAGGCGTCTTTTCCAAATGAGTGATGCAACGGTCTAACCATCGATGCGTCATGTGCATACTTCGTTGTGCATATCGATAATCGCAAGGATAAGGCGTACATTCGTCAAAAGCCATAATGATGTCTGCACCAATACTTCGTTGAATTTCCATCACATTTTCAGGAGTGAACACATGATAGCTGCCATCTATATGTGATTTAAACTTAACGCCTTCTTCCTTAATTTTGCGGTTTGAAGACAATGAGTACACTTGATATCCACCTGAATCTGTCAAGATATTTCTATCCCAATTCATAAATTTATGAAGACCTCCAGCTTGCTCTAAAATTGAAGTCTGCGGACGAAGATAAAGATGATAGGTGTTACCCAGAATGATATCCGGATTTATGTCGTTTTTCAACTCACGCTGATGGACACCCTTCACTGTGCCAACAGTTCCCACAGGCATAAAAATAGGCGTTTCAATCGTACCATGGTCGGTCTGTATGGTTCCTGCTCTCGCCTGGCTTTGGGAATCTTTGGTTATTAAATCAAATTTCATGATGGCAAATATAAATAACTCCTTTGCTATGAATCTTAATAAAATCAAAATTGTTAGCAAAAGTGATGAATTCGTTAATAAGTGCAACATTTCGATTTTTGATTAAGCCTATTTAAACTTTATTTTTGCAACTGAAAAAAACTAACATATAATAACATGTCTGATACAAAGCATTTAGAAGATTTAGTCATACAGGTAAGACGCGATATTTTGCGTATGGTTCATAAAGTAAATTCTGGTCATCCTGGTGGTTCTTTGGGTTGCACAGAGTTTTTTGTCGCCTTATATAACGAAATCATGGACAGAAAAGATTCATTTAATATGGATGGCATCGACGAAGATGTTTTCTTTTTGAGCAATGGCCATATCTCACCTGTTTTCTACAGTGTTCTTGCTAGAGCAGGTTATTTCCCTGTGGAAGAATTGAGTACTTTCCGTTTGATTGATTCGCGACTACAAGGACATCCAACCACTCATGAAGGTTTACCTGGTGTTCGAGTGGCTTCTGGGTCACTTGGGCAAGGTATGTCGGTCGCTTTAGGTGCTGCTTTGGCAAAAAAATTAAATAATGACGATCATTTGGTGTACAGCTTGCATGGTGATGGCGAGCTTCAGGAAGGTCAAAACTGGGAAGCCATCATGTATGCCGCAGGAAACAATGTTGATAATATCATTGCTACCATTGATTTAAATGGTCAGCAAATTGACGGTCCTACAGATGTGGTATTGCCAATGGGTAATTTGAAAGAAAAATTTGAAGCATTTGGGTGGGACGTTGTTGAAATCAACCAAGGAAATAATCTTGAAGAGATTATCAAAGGAATGGCAGTTGCAAAAACAAAAACCGGAAAAGGAAAACCAGTTTGCGTCATGCTTAAAACTGTGATGGGCAATGGTGTTGATTTTATGATGCATACGCACGCTTGGCACGGAAAAGCACCCAATGATGAACAACTGGAAATAGGTTTGAAACAGAATGCCGAAACGCTGGGTGATTATTAATTTTTATCAGAAGAACAAAAACTTATGAAGACATATACAAATACAGGAAATAAAGATACACGTTCAGGATTTGGAGAAGGCTTGACAGAATTGGGCAAAACCAACGAAAATGTCGTGGCGCTTTGTGCAGACTTAATAGGCTCATTAAAAATGGACGATTTTAAAAAGAATCATCCAGAACGCTTTTTTCAAGTTGGAATCGCAGAAGCCAACATGATTGGTCTTGCAGCAGGTTTGACTATTGGTGGAAAAATACCTTTTACAGGAACTTTCGCCAATTTCTCTACAGGTCGTGTTTATGACCAAATACGTCAAAGCGTTGCCTATTCTGATAAAAATGTAAAGATCTGTGCTTCTCACGCAGGATTAACCTTGGGAGAAGATGGCGCAACCCATCAAATACTGGAAGATATCGGACTTATGAAAATGCTGCCTGGAATGACCGTTATTAATCCTTGTGATTATAACCAAACCAAAGCTGCAACCATTGCGATTGCTGACCATCATGGACCTGTATATCTTCGATTTGGAAGACCTTCTGTTCCAAATTTCACACCGGAAAATCAAACTTTTGAAATTGGAAAAGCAATTCATCTTACCGAGGGAACTGATGTTACCATAGTTGCAACTGGTCATTTGGTTTGGGAAGCGCTAGAAGCGTCTAAAAAGTTAAATGAAGAAGGAATCTCTGCCGAGGTCATCAATATCCATACTATTAAACCTCTCGATGACAACGCCATTTTAGAGTCGGTGAAAAAGACGAAATGCATCGTTACAGCTGAAGAACACAATTTTCTTGGTGGCCTTGGTGAAAGTGTTTCAAGAGTTTTGTCACAACACAATCCAGCTCCTCAAGAATTTGTTGCAACCAATGATACTTTTGGAGAATCTGGAACTCCAGCGCAACTGATGGACAAGTACGGTTTGAATAGTGATGCCATTATCAAAGCTGTTAAAAAAGTGATGGAAAGAAAATAATGTTCGTTTGGCAGCGTTTTTGATTGTAGAAATCGAAACAAAAACGAACATTATGAAAAAATTGATTCTATTGGCAATATTACTTTTTGCAAGCAATATTGCAATTCAAGCTCAGAACGGAAGCGGTTTCGGCATTAAAGGTGGCTTAAACTACAACGGCAACGGAGATTATTTTGAATCTATTGGCGCCAATGCTGAACATCCGGACAGAAATATTGGCTATCACGTTGGAATTTTTGGAAAAATTGGTGACAGACTATATTTCAAACCAGAATTGGTCTATACAAGTACCAAAAGTTCTTATGATAACGATGATTTCCGAATGAAAAAATTTGACGCACCATTATTGGTTGGTGTGAAAATCCTGGGACCTATCAGCGTTTTTGGAGGTCCATCTCTTCAATACATTGTCGATACGGAATTTGATGGCATTACGATTGATGATATAGAAGATGACTTCTCGGTAGGACTCAATTTTGGAATCGGTTTAAACTTTAATAAAATCGGAATTGATTTAAGATATGAGCGTGGATTCAGTGATAATGAAGCTATCTTCCTTAATGACAACTTGGGATCTGGTGTGGTCAGTAGGATTGACACAAGACCGGAACAACTGATATTAAGTTTATCATTTATACTATAAAAAAAGCCGCTATAAAAGCGGCTTTTTAATTTCAATCTCTATTGTCAATTTTGGTATCAAAATCTAAATAATTAGGAATTCCATCCCCGTCCGTATCATCATTGGTAGGATCTCCATCATTATTGACATCTTCATATCTGGTTGGCACTCCGTCACCATCATCATCTACATCCAAAAAGTTAGGGATATCATCATTATCTGTGTCATCATCGTAAAGATTTTCGCTGTCATCTAAATCTTCCATATAACTTGGAACCAAATCATTATCACTGTCATTCACTTCCATTTTGAACAGCGCAAACTTAAAAATCAGATTGGCATAACTGGTAACACCTATGGGTGGAGAACCGAAATAACCCAATCCGGAAGGTAAAAACATCACCCCAAGCCCATAGTTTGAATAACTAATGGTCCCATCATCATTGACCGAAAAACTTTCAGCATCCTTAAATTCAGGCAAAACCATTCTCCAGCCTTGAACAAGTGTTAATAAGTTAAAAGGGTCTTGAGCATTCACTGTACTGTCAAACACTTCTCCATCTTGCATCATTCCAGAATAGTTGGCCAAAATATCATCACAGAAATGAGGGCTTTCACCGCCTCCGTTATTTAATCTTAAAATATAATATGTGTATTCAACATCAAGATACGTTTCAGTTTTTGTCTCTACCACGTCCATCAGCAAAGTATTCTCACTAGGGTTTGGCATGGGCAAATATTCTCCTGTTGCTTCATCAATAGGCAGTTCTTCAATAACAATATCATCGATACCGTAATTACCTGGGGTTGCAAATGTGCCAGAATTATAATAATGCGTTTGAAGGTATCTTATTAAAGAATCTCCATCAATTACTTGCTGCTCTGTTCTATCTGCCTCTACAAAACTAGAGCCACCTTCATCATCCTTTTTGCATGAGGAGACCAATGCGAGCAAAAAAAGCGCGCAAAATGTAGATTTTCTTAAGTTCATTATTGCTTATTTTTTGTGTGCAAGATACAATATTATAATATTTTTGCACAACTACATTAACGTTGTTTTTAATAATTTTATATGCGAATCGATAAGTTTCTTTGGTGTGTCAGATATTATAAAACTAGAAACATTGCTACAGAAGCTTGCAAGAAAGGCCACGTGAAGATAAATGACCAAGTGGTCAAACCGAGCAGAGAAGTTTTTCCTACTGACAAAATAGAATTGCGCAAAGATCAAATCAACTATCAACTTACAGTCAACGATATCCCTGTAAATCGGGTTGGTGCAAAGCTTGTGGATATTTATCGAACAGACACAACTCCCAAAGAAGCTTTCGAAGCGAGGGAATTACTTAAGTACTCAAAAGATTATTATAGAAAAAAAGGTTCTGGACGACCTACAAAGAAGGACAGAAGAGATATTGATGATTTTTATGACAATGAAGATATTGATTAAATAAACTCTTTTTTATCTTTGGAATAAAAAGGAAAATTCATGACTCCAGCTAAAGACATCATCTTAAATCACGAAGAAATTAAACATAAAATCAGAAGGATTGCCTACCAGATTTATGAAAGCAATGTCAATGAAACTGAAGTTATTTTAGCAGGCATTGATTCCAATGGATATATTCTTGCCAAAAAATTAAAATCCGATTTGGATAAAATTTCCGACTTGAATTCCATATTATGTAAAGTGACGATTGATAAAAAAAATCCTTTATCAGAAATCAAAACATCCTTAAAAACAGAAGATTATACAGAAAAATCCATCATTCTTATTGATGATGTACTCAATTCAGGAAGTACTTTAATCTACGGCGTAAAGCATTTTCTAGAAGTTCCATTAAAACAATTCAAAACTGCTGTTTTAGTAAATCGCAACCATAAAAAATTCCCCGTCAAAGCTGATTTCAAAGGAATTTCACTTTCTACATCATTAAATGAGCATGTAGAAGTTGTTCTTGAAGGGGAAGAATTTGAAGCCTTCTTAAAATAGTTTTGATACAATTTCTTCGGTAAGCTCATCTACAGTTTTAGAATCAGCTGAAATGGTTAAGTCTGCCTGATTATAAAAGGGAGACCTCTCAAAAAGATGTTTACCGATAAACTCAACCAATTCATCATCTGTACTTAAATGCGATATCAAAGGGCGTTTAGATGTCTCGTTGTTCAAGCGCGCTACTAGATTTGATATTGATAGTTTGAGGTATATGCTTTTTGAATTTTCATTAGTTAAGATGTGAGGCATATTGGTACCGTAACAAGGTGTTCCTCCTCCCAATGCTATGACTACATTTCTCTTTTCTAGCACCTCATTGAGGTAAAAGCTCTCTTTTTTCCTAAAATAAATTTCCCCTCTGGACTTAAATATATCTGCAATAGCTTGATTTTCTTTCTGTTCAATATAAGCGTCAAGGTCAATAAAATCAAAGCCGAGTAGATTGGAAAGGTTTTTTCCGACAGTTGATTTTCCTGAACCCATATATCCCATTAAAATAATCACCATAAATTTAATACTTTAGAAATTTGATTTTAAACCGCTTATAGATATGAGCAATAAAAAAAACAAATTTATATCAAAAAAGCGTTGCATTATAAATTAATCGTTTTTATATTTGCACCCTCGTAAAACAAAGACTCGGTAGCTCAGTTGGTAGAGCACAACACTTTTAATGTTGGGGTCCTGGGTTCGAGCCCCAGCCGGGTCACAAAAAGTTAAGCTTTTGCTTGACTTTTTTTTTACCTTCATATTGAGTTACGCGCACGTGGCGGAATTGGTAGACGCGCCAGCTTGAGGGGCTGGTGGACATTAGTCCGTGGAAGTTCGAGTCTTCTCGTGCGCACTTTTTGTCTTCATTTTTTTCTTCGATTAGAATAATTGATTATTTTTGTTTAAGATTATCACGCAAAAAATGAACAATCTTAAATCTACGTTCAGCATAAAGGATTTAGAGAATCTTACTGGGATTAAAGCTCATACTATCCGTATTTGGGAAAAACGATATAATCTTCTACATCCGGAACGTACCGAAACTAATATTCGCTATTACGACATAAACAGCCTGCAAACCTTACTAAACGTTAGTTACCTTAACGAAAATGGTTTTAAAATCTCAAAAATCGCGGCATTACCTAAAGATAAATTGACTGAATTGGTAAAGAAAAATGCGGTTGGGCACAATGCAGACGACCACACATTAAATTTGCTGAAACTGTCAATGCTCAATTTTGATCAGCAACTTTTTTATTCAACATATGAAAAGCTGTCTCAAACAAAATCATTTCGAGAGATATTTACTGATGTTTTCATACCATTTTTATCAGAAATAGGAGTTCTGTGGCAAACAGATACCATAACACCAGCTCATGAGCATTTTATCTCCAACTTAATCCGACAGAAAATTATATTGAACACAGAAAAGGTTCAATCTACGTCCATTTCAAATTCAGACACAACGTTTGTTTTGTTTTTACCAGATAATGAAATTCATGAATTGGGATTAATGTATCTTAATTTTGAAATTATTTCCAAAGGTTACCACTCTATTTCATTAGGTCCGAGCGTGCCAATATCAAGTCTCGTGAGTCTTACGGAGAATTATGATAATATCACCTTTGTATCGTACTTCACCATAAAACCAGACATCGAAGAACTTCCTAAATACCTTGCAGAGTTTCATGAGAAATTACTTCAAGAGAAGAACAACAATCTTTGGATATTAGGAAAAATGACTGATCACATAAAAGATAATGAAGTCTATCCTCTTATTCAAGTGTTTGGGTCAATTCAGAGCTTACTGAAAAAATTATAATTAAATTCGTATTGTTTTTTGTTTAACTTTTTCATACTTTTGTTAAACAATGAACAAATCTATTGCAATCATAGGGTCAGGGTTTTCGGCTCTTTCTGCCGCTTGTTATTTAGCGAAAGAAGGTAATAGGGTAACCATGTTTGAGAAAAACAAAGAAGTTGGTGGCCGAGCACGACAGTTATTGCGTGATGGATTTACATTCGACATTGGTCCCACTTGGTATTGGATGCCAGACGTTTTTGAACGTTTCTTTGCTGATTTCAATAAATTACCAGGAGAATATTATAGCCTTGAAAAGCTTAATCCTGCATACAGCGTGTATTTTGGCAAAGATGATTTCATTACCATCGAAGACACTTTGGGGAAAATTTGCGAAACATTTGAAAAAGAAGAAAAAGGAAGTTCTAAAAAACTTCAAGAGTTTATTGCAAGCGCAAAATCAAATTATGACGTTGCGATAAAAGATTTGGTTTACAGGCCTGGAATATCACCTTTTGAGTTGATGACTCCTGAAACCATCAAAAAAATTGACCAATTTTTCAGCACTATCAAGAAAGACGTGCGTAAAGAGTTCAAAAATGAGCGTTTAGCCATGATTTTAGAGTTTCCTGTGCTTTTTTTAGGTGCGAAACCAAGCAATACGCCTTCATTTTACAGTTTTATGAACTATGCTGATTTCGGAATTGGAACATTTCATCCTAAAAAAGGAATGTATCAAGTCATTTTAGCTTTAAAAAAATTGGCTGAAGAACTTGGTGTAACAATTAAAACTGAAAACCCAATTGAAAAAATTGTCGTATCTAATGGAAAAGCAGCAGGCATAATTTCAAATGGCATTACTCATAATTGCGATATTGTTTTGAGTGGCGCTGATTATCATCATTCGGAATCTTTACTGGATAAAGAATTTCGCCAGTATTCGCAATCATATTGGAATAAGAAGGTTTTTGCGCCATCATCTCTCCTATTTTATGTGGGTTTCGATAAAAAAATCAGCAATGTCAATCATCATACTTTATTTTTTGATGTTGATTTTGAAGTGCATGCCAAAGACATTTATGACAAACCAAAATGGCCAGAAAACCCATTATTTTATGCAAGCTTTCCATCTATCACTGATGAAAGTGTAGCTCCACATGGTAAAGAAGCTGGTATTTTTTTGATTCCACTTGCACCTGGAATTGAAGATACACCAGAAATAAGAGAGCGCTATTTTGATAAAATTATTAGCCGATTTGAGAATTTAACCTCGCAAGTCGTAAAGAATAGCGTTATATTTAAGGAATCCTTTTGCGTAAATGACTTTATGAACGATTATAATTCTTATAAAGGAAATGCTTACGGTATGGCCAACACGTTGATGCAAACCGCTTTTTTGAGGCCAAAGTTAAAGAGCAAAAAGGTAGAAAACCTTTATTTTACAGGTCAATTGACGGTTCCAGGACCTGGTGTTCCTCCATCATTGATTTCAGGGAAATTGGTATCTGAACTCATTAAAAAACATCACAATGATTAACCTACGAATGCCATTAGACCAAATGTTAACCCAAATGACATGGCATTCCATAGGATTCGTATAAAATAATAAAAATTCAGATGAAAACACTGTTTGATTTAGTTTCCCACCAATGCAGTAAAACCGTTACAAAGTCTTACAGCACCTCTTTTTCACTGGCAACCAAAATGTTGTGCGGATCCATTCGACAAGATATATACAATATTTATGGTTTTGTGAGATTTGCCGACGAAATAGTTGACACATTCCATGATTATGACAAAGAATTTCTTTTCAATCATTTTGAAAAAGATTTGGAATTAGCACTTGAACAAAAAATCAGTTTAAACCCCATACTCAATTCCTTTCAAGAAACTTTTCATAAATACAACATCGATAAACATCTGGTTGATTCCTTTATGAAGAGCATGCGGTTGGATTTGCACAAGAGTAACTATCTCACAGATGAGGAATACAAAATGTACATTTATGGTTCTGCAGATGTGGTTGGATTAATGTGTCTAAAAGTCTTTGTTAAAGGTGATTCCGAAAAGTATGATTCTTTGAAAAATAGTGCCATGAGTCTCGGGTCAGCCTTTCAGAAAGTGAATTTCTTGAGGGATTTAAAAGCTGACTACGAAGATTTAAGCAGAACATATTTTCCAAACACCGATTTAAGCAAACTTGATGAGGCTTCAAAGAAGGCAATTATTGATGATATTGAAATTGATTTTGCAAAAGGGCTAAAGGGTATTAAGGAGCTGCCTCTGGAAGCTAAATTTGGCGTTTTTATGGCTTATCGTTACTATAATCAGCTATTGAAAAAACTCAAAAAAACGCCTGCGTTAGATATTAAAGCTTCAAGAATAAGGGTTCCGAATTATAAAAAAATTGAGCTTTTAACGCGAAGCTACGTGAAATACCAACTTAATTTGTTGTAAATTTAATCATGCGTATTTTTTTCTGGATACTTATTTTTTTAGGAACTTTTTCCACCATGGAATTCATGGCTTGGTTTACCCATAAATACATAATGCATGGATTTTTATGGAGTTTACACAAAGACCATCATAAAAAAGACCATAAAAGCTGGTTTGAGCGTAATGACGCGTTTTTCCTTTTCTATGCCATAGTTAGTATGGTTTGTTTTTATCTATGGAGTTATGAAAACGTTTGGTACTGTTTACCAATAGCTCTAGGCATTATGGCTTATGGAGCAGCTTATTTTATGGTGCATGATATTTTTATACATCAAAGGTTTAAACTTTTCAGGAATGCCAATAACTGGTATGCAAGAGGTGTAAGAAGAGCTCATAAAATGCACCATAAACATCTAGGTAAGGATGACGGTGAATGTTTCGGCATGTTGGTAGTTCCATTCAAATATTTCAAACGATAAATTCTAGATGTCATCTTTTGTTTTTAATTCAATCTAATGACATACTTGTACTTACTTCTTGATATTGGCTCATTATCGCTTCCTTTAATTTTTAGCTTTCATCCCAAATTAAGATTTTATCAATATTGGAAAGCATTGTTTCTATCGATTGCAATCATGATGGCAGTTTTTATTCCTTGGGATATCATTTTTACCGACAATGGTTTTTGGGGTTTTAATGAAGCTTATTTTTCCGGAATTAATATTGTCAACCTGCCATTAGAGGAATGGTTATTTTTTATCTGTATACCATTTGCATGTGTTTTCACACATTTTTCATTGATTTATTTTTTTCCCAATACACAACTATCAATTAAAAAGACTAGACTAATTACCAATATTCTAATTATTCTTATGCTTCTGCTT
>Ga0207828_100532_pt1 | contig 10328 bp, 10 predicted proteins | sample TtaePargueraPR_11_FD_187276 | JGI IMG/M metagenome (GOLD analysis project Ga0207828, IMG submission 187276) | Aerobic enrichment media microbial communities from Bioluminiscent Bay, La Parguera, Puerto Rico - Tt and P2 (3) (SPAdes) | ecosystem: Environmental > Aquatic > Marine > Unclassified ...
CCGCCACACCCGGATCACCGGCACCGACCAGCTCGACAAGATCGTGCACGTCGACCAGGGGCCCATCGGCCGCACCCCGCGCTCGAACCCCGCGACCTACACGGGCGTGTGGGACAAGGTCCGCAAGCTGTTCGCGGACACGCAGGAGGCGAAGGTGCGCGGCTACGGGCCCGGCCGCTTCTCGTTCAACGTCAAGGGCGGGCGCTGCGAGGCGTGCTCGGGCGACGGCACGCTCAAGATCGAGATGAACTTTCTCCCGGACGTCTACGTGCCGTGCGAGGTGTGCAAGGGCGCCCGCTACAACCGCGAGACCCTCGAGGTGCACTTCAAGGGCAAGAACGTGGCCGACGTGCTCGACATGCCGATCGAGGAGGCCGCCCACTTCTTCGAGGCGATCCCGTCGATCTCGCGCCACCTCACCACGCTCGTCGACGTGGGCCTCGGCTACGTGCGCCTGGGCCAGCCCGCGCCGACCCTGTCGGGCGGGGAGGCGCAGCGCGTGAAGCTGGCCTCCGAGCTCCAGCGCCGCTCGACCGGCCGCACCATGTACGTGCTCGACGAGCCCACCACAGGCCTGCACTTCGAGGACGTCCGCAAGCTGCTGGGCGTGCTCGAGGGTCTGGTCGAGAAGGGCAACACGGTCATCGTCATCGAGCACAACCTCGACGTCATCAAGTCCTCGGACTGGGTGATCGACATGGGCCCCGAGGGCGGCTCTGGCGGCGGCATGGTCATCGCGGAGGGCTCGCCGGAGGAGATCGCGGGGGCGGAGGGCTCGCACACGGGTGCATTCCTGGCGGAGATCCTGGGCGCGCCCGCGCGCGCCTAGGGTGGGTCCGTGACCGATCCCGCCTCGTACCGCCCGGCCCCGGGGACCATCCCGGCCACGCCGGGCGTGTACCGCTTCCGGGACCCGCACGGCCGCGTCGTCTACGTCGGCAAGGCCAAGAGCCTGCGCGCTCGCCTCGCGAACTACTTCCAGGACCCCGTGCAGCTGCACCCGCGCACGCGCGCCATGGTGACCACCGCGGCGTCCGTCGAATGGACCGTGGTGCGCAACGAGGTCGAGGCGCTGATCCTCGAGCACACCTGGATCAAGCAGTACGACCCGCGCTTCAACGTGGTGTTCCGGGACGACAAGTCGTACCCGTACCTCGCGGTGACCATGAACGAGAAGTTCCCGCGCATCCAGGTGATGCGGGGCGAGCGCAAGAAGGGCGTGCGCTACTTCGGGCCGTACGCGAAGGCATGGGCGATCCGCGAGACCGTCGACACGCTGCTCACGGCGCTGCCCGTCCGGACCTGCGCGCCGGGAGTCTTCCGCAAGGCTGAGCGGCAGGGACGGCCGTGCCTGCTCGGGTACATCGACAAGTGCGCGGCGCCGTGCGTGGGGCGGATCTCGCCCGAGGGCCACCGCGAGCTCGCGGAGCGGGTCTGCCAGGTGCTGGCCGGCGACGCGAAGCCCCTGGTGCGGGACCTCACGGAGACGATGCGGGCCGCGGCCGAGCGCGAGGACTTCGAGGCCGCGGCGCGCGCCCGGGACCGGCTGCGCGCGCTCGACAGCGTGCTCGAGCGCAACGCGATCGTGCTCGCGCCCGGCGTCGACGCGGACATCTTCTCGCTCGAGGACGACGAGCTGGAGGCCGCCGCCCACGTCTTCCACGTCCGCGACGGCCGCATCGCCGGCGAGCGCGGCTGGGTGGTCGACAAGCCCGAGCCGCTCGACCCGCCGGCGATGGTGGGCCGCCTGCTCGAGGAGGCGTACGGCAGCGCGGACGCCGAGGAGGTGCCGGGCGAGGTGCTCGTGCCGCACCTGCCCGCCGACGCCGCCAGCCTCATGGACTGGCTGTCCGGGATCCGGGGCGCCAGGGTGACGATGCGCGTGCCGGCACGGGGGAAGAAGGCCGAGCTGGCCTCGACCGGGCGGGGCAACGCGCGCCAGGTGCTCGAGCAGCACCGGCTCAAGCGCGCCTCGGACCTCACGACCCGGTCGGCGGCGCTGCAGGAGCTGCAGGAGCAGGTGGGCCTCGCGGAGGCGCCGCTGCGGATCGAGTGCTACGACATCTCGCACACCCAGGGCACCAACCAGGTGGGCTCGATGGTGGTGTTCGAGGACGCGATCCCGCGCAAGCCCGAGTACCGGCAGTTCTCGATCGCGGACGCGGTCGACGACACCGCGGCGATGGGGGAGGTGCTGCGGCGCCGCTTCACCCGCTACCTCGAGGAGTCGCAGCTGCCGCCGGAGGAGCGCGAGACCGCGCGCTTCGCGTACCCGCCGCAGCTGGTGGTGGTCGACGGCGGGCTGCCGCAGGTCAACGCCGCGCGCGCGGTGCTCGACAAGGTCGGCGTGCCCGAGATCGCGGTGGTCGGCCTCGCCAAGCGCCTCGAGGAGGTGTGGGTGCCGGGCGACGAGTTCCCGGTCATCCTGCCGCGCGGCTCCGAGGCGCTGTACCTGCTGCAGCGCGTGCGCGACGAGGCTCACCGCTTCGCCATCAAGCACCACCGCGCCAAGCGTGCGAAGGCGATGAAGGTGTCGAAGCTCGACGAGGTCCCCGGCGTCGGCCCCGGCCGCGCGAAGGCCCTGCTCACGCACTTCGGGTCGGTCGCGCGCCTCAAGGAGGCCTCGGTCGAGCAGATCGCCCTGGTCCCCGGGGTCGGCGAGGGCACGGCACGGGCTGTCTACGCGGCGCTGCGCGGCAAGGCTGGCATGCTGGACGCATGACGGACGAGGTCCCCGCGGTCACCTTCCCCTCGGGCATCCCCATGCCCGCGCTCGACATGACGGGGGTCGACGCCGAGGTCATGGTGCTGACCGGCATGTCCGGCGCCGGCCGCACCCGCGCGGCCGCCGCGCTGGCAGATCTGGGCTGGTACGTGGTCGACAACCTGCCCCCGCAGCTGCTCGGCGGGCTGGTCGCGATGGTGGGCCGTGGCGGCCGCAACCGGCTCGCGGCGGTGGTCGACGCCCGCGGCGGCCAGTTCTTCCAGGACGTCGAGGCGGTGCTGGACGACCTCGAGTACCGCGGCATCGCCGTGCGCCTCGTGTTCCTCGACGCGTCGGACGCGACCCTCGTGCAGCGCTTCGAGGAGGCCCGCCGCCCGCACCCGCTGCAGGGCGAGGGCACGCTGCTCGAGGGCATCGCGCGCGAGCGGGAGGCGCTGGCGGCGGTGCGCGAGCGCGCGACCGAGGTGGTCGACACGAGCCGCCTCAACGTCCACCAGCTGCGCGACGTGATGACCGAGGTGGCGGGGGAGAAGGACCTGCCGCTGCAGGTAAACGTGCAGTCCTTCGGCTTCAAGAACGGTTCCCCCCACGACGCGGACTTCGTCGCGGACGTGCGCTTCCTCGACAACCCGCACTGGGTGCCCGAGCTGCGCCCGCTGACCGGGGTCGACAAGCCCGTGCGCGACTACGTGCTCGGATCCGCGGGCGCCGAGGAGTTCCTCGCCGGCTACGTCGACGTCCTCGCGGGCGTGCTCGACCGCTACCGCGCGCACGACAAGCACTCGGTGACCATCGGCATCGGCTGCACCGGCGGCAAGCACCGCTCGGTCGCGATGTCCGAGGAGCTGGGCCGCCGCCTCGCCGAGCGCGGCTTCCACGTCCGCGTCAGCCACCGCGATCGGGAGGGCCGATGACCGGTCCGCACGTGGTCGCCCTCGGCGGGGGGCACGGCCTCTACGCGTCCCTCAGCGCGCTGCGCGGCGCGTGCGAGCGCCTGACCGCGGTCGTGACGGTCGCGGACGACGGCGGCTCGTCCGGCCGTATCCGCGCCGAGATGCCCGTGCCGCCGCCGGGGGACCTGCGCATGGCGCTGTCCGCCCTGTGCGAGGACACCGACTGGGGGCGCACATGGCGCGACGTCCTGCAGTGGCGCTTCGCGACGTCGGGCCCGCTCGACGGCCACGCCGTCGGCAACCTGCTCATCGCGGGCCTGTGGGACCGCACCGGCGGCATCGTCGAGGGCCTCGACTGGGTCGCCCGGCTGCTGCGCGCCGAGGGCCGCGTGCTGCCCGTGTCCACCGAGCCGATCACCGTGAGCGCCGAGGTCGACACCCCCGACGGCGTCAACCGGGTGGTCGGCCAGGTCGCCGTCGCGACCGCCGAGGGCCGGATGCGCTCGCTCGCGATCGAGCCTGCCGACCCGGCGGTGCCCGCCGCGACCCTCGAGGCGATCGCCGACGCCGACACCGTGATCCTCGGCCCCGGCAGCTGGTACACGTCGGTGCTCACGCACTTCCTGGTGCCGCGCGTGGCCGCCGCGCTCGTGGAGGCGGGCCCGCGCACCGTGCTCACCCTCAACATCGCGCACGAGGACGAGGAGACCGCCGGCACCGACCGGGTCGACGACCTCGCCGTGCTGCGCGCGACCGCGCCGGACTTCCGGCCCGCGGCCGTGCTCGTGGACGCGTCCGAGGACGATGCGGCGCTGCGGGCCGCCGTCGAGGACTGGGGCGCGCGCTACGTCGCGGCGCCGATGCGCGCGGCCGGCACGGTCGACCGCCACGATCCGGCGCTCCTGAGGGAGCAGTACCAGGGCCTCGTGTCGTGGGTCTCGCAGGGCGGTGCTGTCGCGCGCTGACTAGTGGCAGGATTGGCGCCATGGCTCTGACGGCACAGGTGAAGGACGAGCTCGCGCGCGTCCCGGTCGAGAAGGTCTCTGCACGCAAGGCGGAGATCGCCGCGACCCTCCGCTTCGCGGGTGGGCTGCACATCGTCTCCGGGCGCATCGTCATCGAGGCGGAGCTCGACACGGCGGCCGCGGCGCGGCGCCTCCGCGCGTTCATCCACGAGACCTACGGGCTGACGTCCGAGATCATCGTGGTGTCCGGCGGGGCGCTCAAGAAGGGCAACCGCTACGTGGTGCGCGTGGTCAAGGAGGGCGAGGCGCTCGCGCGCCAGACCGGCCTCCTCGACCACCGCGGCCGCCCGGTCCGCGGCCTCCCGCCGCACGTCGTGGGCGGCGCGATCGACGACACCGTCGCCGCGTGGCGCGGCGCGTTCCTCGCGCACGGCTCGCTCACCGAGCCCGGGCGCTCCTCCGCGCTCGAGGTGACGTCGCCCGGCCCGGAGGCGGCCCTCGCCCTGGTCGGCGCGGCCCGCCGCCTGAGCATCGGCGCGAAGTCCCGCGAGGTGCGCGGCGTCGACCGCGTGGTGATCCGCGACGGCGACGCGATCGCGGCGCTGCTGGCCCGGCTCGGCGCGCACGACTCCGTGCTGGCCTGGGAGGAGAAGCGGACCCGGCGCGAGGTCCGCGGCACCGCGAACCGGCTCGCCAACTTCGACGACGCGAACCTGCGCCGCAGCGCACGCGCGGCCGTGGCCGCCGGCGCGCGCGTCGCGCGGGCCTTCGAGATCCTCGGCGACGACGTCCCCGAGCACCTGCGCGAGGCCGGCGAGCTGCGCCTCGCCAACCGCGAGGCGTCCCTCGAGGAGCTCGGCAAGATGGCCACCCCGCCGCTGACCAAGGACGCGGTCGCGGGGCGCATCCGCCGCCTGCTCGCGACCGCGGACAAGCGCGCCGAGGAGCTCGGGATCCCCGACACCGAGGCGGGCATCAGCCAGGAGCTGCTCGAGGACGAGTGAGCCCCTTCGTGCACGCGCACCTGGGACTTCTGTCCGGCTGGCGCGGTACGCACGAAGTAGTAGGCTCATCAACAGTGGCCCGCTCACGAGCGGCGTCCGGCGCACGTGGTGGTGCGCACCCACAACATCCACAACCGCGTCGGCTTGTCGACGCACCGGAGGAGACACACAGTGACCATCAAGGTCGGTATCAACGGCTTCGGCCGCATCGGACGTAACTTCTTCCGCGCCGCGCGTGAGCTCGGCTTCGACTTCGAGGTGGTCGGCGTCAACGACCTCACGGACAACAAGACGCTCGCGCACCTCCTCAAGTACGACACCGTCCTCGGCAAGTTCCCGGGCGAGGTCTCGTACGACGACGAGAACATCTACGTCGACGGCAAGGCCATCAAGGCGCTGGCGGAGCGCGACCCCGCGAACCTCCCGTGGGCCGAGCTCGGCGCCGACATCGTCATCGAGTCGACCGGCTTCTTCACCGACGCGACCAAGGCCAAGGCCCACATCGACGCGGGCGCCAAGAAGGTCATCATCTCCGCCCCGGCGAAGAACGAGGACGCGACCTTCGTCGTGGGTGTCAACCACACCGACTACGACGCGGCCGCCCACAACGTGATCTCGAATGCCTCGTGCACCACGAACTGCCTCGCGCCGTTCGCGAAGGCCCTCAACGACGCCATCGGCATCGAGCGTGGCCTCATGACCACGATCCACGCCTACACCGGCGACCAGAACCTCCAGGACGGCCCGCACAAGGACCTGCGCCGCGCCCGTGCGGCCGCGCAGAACATCGTGCCGACCACCACCGGTGCCGCCAAGGCCGTGGCGCTCGTGCTCCCCGAGCTCAAGGGCAAGCTGGACGGCTTCGCGATGCGCGTCCCGACCATCACCGGCTCGGCTACCGACCTCACCTTCGAGGCCTCGCGCGAGACCACCGTCGAGGAGGTCAACGCCGCGATCAAGGCTGCCGCCGAGGGCGAGATGGCCGGCACGCTGGCCTACACCGAGGACGACATCGTCTCGGCGGACATCGTCGGCGACCCGCACCAGTCGATCTTCGACGCGAAGCTCACCCGCGTGACCGGCTCCACCGTCAAGGTCGTGTCGTGGTACGACAACGAGTGGGGCTACTCGGCGTCGCTCGCCAAGCTCACGAACTACGTCGGCGAGCGCCTCTAAGCACTCTCGATGTGATCGTTGCGACGGCCGTGCACGCCCAGGCGTGCGCGGCCGTCGTCGCGTCAGCCTCGATCCGCCAGTCCCCACTCTCAGGACAAGGAAGACCATGAAGACCATCGACTCGCTCGGCGACCTCGCCGGGAAGAAGGTGCTCGTCCGCTCGGACCTCAACGTCCCGCTCGACGGCACCACCATCACCGATGACGGCCGCGTCCGCGCGTCCGTGCCCACCATCCAGAAGCTCCTCGACGGCGGCGCCGCGGTCATCGTCACCGCGCACCTCGGCCGCCCCAAGGGCGAGCCCGACGCCAAGTACTCGCTGGCCCCCGCGGCCGCGCGCCTGGCCGAGCTGCTCGAGCGTCCCGTGACGCTCGCCGCCGACCTGGTCGGCGAGGACGCCAAGGCCAAGGTCGCCGACCTCGCCGCCGGCGACGTGCTCATGCTCGAGAACGTGCGCTTCGACGCGCGCGAGACCTCGAAGGTCGACGAGGAGCGCGAGGCGCTCGCCGCCGAGCTCGCCGCGTTCGCCGACGTGTTCGTGTCCGACGGCTTCGGCGTCGTGCACCGCAAGCAGGCGTCGGTCTACGACGTCGCGAAGAAGCTGCCCGCCGCGGCCGGCACGCTCGTGCAGAAGGAGGTCGAGTCGCTCGGCAAGGCCGTGACCGACCCGGCCCGCCCCTACGCGGTGGTGCTCGGCGGCTCGAAGGTCTCCGACAAGCTCGGCGTCATCGAGAACCTGCTGACCAAGGCGGACCGCCTGCTCATCGGCGGCGGCATGGTGTTCACGTTCCTCGCGGCCCAGGGCCACGGCGTGGGCAAGTCGCTGCTCGAGGAGGACCAGATCGACAAGGTCAAGGGCTACCTCGCCACCGCCGAGCGCAACGGCGTCGAGATCGTGCTGCCCACCGACATCGTCGCCGCGACGGCCTTCGCCGCCGACGCCGACGCGGTCATCGTGGCCGCGGACGCGATCCCCGAGGACCGCCTGGGCCTCGACATCGGCCCCGACTCCGCCGCGCTGTTCGCGTCGAAGATCGCGGACGCCAAGACCATCGTGTGGAACGGCCCCATGGGCGTGTTCGAGTTCGCGGCCTTCGCGAACGGCACGAAGGCCGTGGCGCAGGCCATGATCGACTCCGACGGCTTCTCGGTGGTCGGCGGCGGCGACTCCGCCGCGGCCGTGCGCCTGCTCGGCTTCGACGAGGCCGGCTTCGGCCACATCTCGACGGGCGGCGGCGCGTCGCTCGAGCTGCTCGAGGGCAAGGTCCTGCCGGGCCTCGCCGTTCTGGAGGACTGATACCCATGGCACGTACCCCCCTGATCGCAGGCAACTGGAAGCTCAACCTCGACCACCTCGAGGCGACGCACACCGTGCAGAAGCTCGCGTGGCTGCTGCGTGACGCCAAGCACGACTTCTCCGAGGTCGAGGTGGCCGTGCTGCCGTCGTTCACGTCGCTGCGCTCGGTGCAGACGCTCGTGGACGCCGACCAGCTCGAGCTCAAGTACGGCGCGCAGGACATCTCGCAGCACGCCTCGGGCGCATACACCGGCGAGGTGTCGGGCACCCAGCTGTCGAAGCTCGGCGTGTCGTTCGCGGCCGTCGGCCACTCGGAGCGTCGCCAGTACCACGGCGAGACCGACGAGATCGTGGCCGCCAAGACCAAGGCCGCGTTTGAGAACGGCATCGTGCCGATCGTGTGCGTCGGCGAGGGCCTCGACATCCGCAAGGCCGGCGAGCACGTGTCCTACACGCTCGCCCAGGTCGACGGCGCGCTCAAGGACCTGCCGGCCGACAAGGCCAAGGACGTCGTCATCGCCTACGAGCCCGTGTGGGCCATCGGCACCGGCGAGGTCGCGACCCCGGCCGACGCGCAGGAGGTCTGCGCGGCGATCCGCGGCCGTCTCGCGGAGCTGTACGACGCGGAGTTGGCCGACGGCGTGCGGGTGCTGTACGGCGGTTCGGTGAAGTCGGGCTCCATCGCCCAGCTCATGGCCGAGGAGGACGTCGACGGCGGCCTCGTGGGCGGCGCCTCGCTCGATCCCGAGGAGTTCTCGAAGATCGCTCGCTTCAAGGAGCACCAGGTCGGTCTGTGACCTGAATGATGCGACGGGTCGGCCGGAACCGGTCGGCCCGTCGCGTATCCTTGTAGGCGCAATCCATCATCTGGGAGAACCGTGGACATCCTCGAGACCATTCTGTGGGTCATGCTTGTCGTGACCTCGCTGCTGATCATCACGCTGGTGCTCATCCACCGCGGCCGTGGCGGCGGCATCACGGACATGTTCGGTGGCGGCATCGCGTCCGGCATCCAGTCGTCCGCAGTGGGCGAGCGCAACCTCACGCGCATCACGTGGGGCGTCGCGATCGCCTGGGCGGCCGTTGTGGTGCTGCTCGGGCTCGTGTCCCGGTTCTCGGTCTAGCAACGGAGGTCGCCCAATGGCAGGGGGCAACGCCATCCGAGGCTCGCGCGTAGGCGCGGGCCCCATGGGAGAGGCCGAGCGCGGCGAGGAAGCACCGCGTCAGGTCGTCCCGTACTACTGTGCTCGCGGTCACGTGACCACGCCGAGCTTCGCGATCGGGGACGATCAGGAGATCCCCGTCGAGTGGGACTGCCCGCGCTGCGGGCTCCCCGCGGGTCTCGATCAGGAGAACCCGCCGGAGCCGATGCGGAACGAGCCGTACAAGACGCACCTCGCGTACGTGAAGGAGCGTCGCTCGGACGAGGAGGGCGCCGCGCTCCTCGACGAGGCGCTCACGTCGCTGCGCATCCGTCGCGGCGATCTCGCCCCGGCGGACTGACGTCCGAAGAAGGGCCGTCCCGGCTGGGACGGCCCTTCCTCGTCCCCGGCGCGCCCGCGCATCGTCCCGTTCCCCGGGAATCGCGGCGCCGCCGCTACGGTTGCCCTGACAAGCGACGAGAGGAAGCACCATGCTGATCGAGATCGAGTACTGCGTCCCGTGCGGCTACCTGCCGCGAGCCACCGAGGCGCAGACGCGCCTGCTGGAGGAGTTCGGGAACTCGATCGAGGGCGTGACCCTCAAGACCGGGCGCAAGGGCGTGTTCACCTTCCGCGCGGACGGCGAGCAGGTCTACGCGAAGCCCGAGGAGTTCGACATCGAGTCGATCGTGGCGACGATCCGCGCCAAGCTGCCGGCGCCGCAGGGCGTGCAGGCCGAGGGCCGCGACCTGCTGATGGGCAAGCGCCACTAGCGCTCCCCGCACGCTCCTCGCGCGGGGCCGCCGGGACCTAGACGTCCGCGGCGGCCTGCGCGTCGATGAGCCACAGCGTCTCGTCGGAGCCGTGCACCCACGCGGCCGGCAGCGCCTTGTCGCCGTGCAGCGCACGCGCCGCGGCCGCGGCCTTCTCCGCGCCCGCCGCGACGATCCACACGCGCTTGGCGCGGTTCATGGTCTCGAGCGTGAGCGACACCCGCTCGGCCGGCGGCTTGGGGGAGTCGGCGACGGCGACGGCGCGCGGGGACAGCCCGCTCCAGTCCTGCTCGTACGCGGCGGCGTTGCCCTGGAAGACCGGGTGGCCGGGGAACAGCGACGCGACGTGGCCG
>Ga0207828_100533_pt1 | contig 10315 bp, 9 predicted proteins | sample TtaePargueraPR_11_FD_187276 | JGI IMG/M metagenome (GOLD analysis project Ga0207828, IMG submission 187276) | Aerobic enrichment media microbial communities from Bioluminiscent Bay, La Parguera, Puerto Rico - Tt and P2 (3) (SPAdes) | ecosystem: Environmental > Aquatic > Marine > Unclassified ...
ACATGCGGAGAGGTGCCGGAGTGGTCGAACGGGGCGGTCTCGAAAACCGTTGTACTAGCAATAGTACCGTGGGTTCGAATCCCACCCTCTCCGCCATTTCTCATTTGTGAACACAGAAATCACAGCTGCTGTGCTCGCGTACTATGAGATGAATACATCCCTATTTTGGATGCATTGTCTTTCAAGAACATCAATCCATCTGGCCGCGATCGCATCAACATCAAGAGCTTCTACTGCACTTTTGGCATTCTGCCCATAACTGTGACGCATTGCTTTACTTGCGAGGAATGTGTCTAGATTATTTGCAAATGCAGGAACATCGTCGACAGGCGACAAAATACCTGCTCGCATATCTGAGACTAGCTCTCCCGTTGCGCCAGGCGCATTAGTCGCAACTACGCACCGCCCAACAGCACAAGCCTCAACAATAGCATTTGGAAACCCCTCGTAGCGCGCCGAATGCGCATAAATTTCAGATTGCCGGAGCACATCAGCAACTTTATCTGTACGCCCTTCCAAGTAGACTCGCCCTTCAAGGCCCAACTCCTCAATGAGCTTGAGAAGTCTGCCACACATATCCCCTTCACCGTATATGTGTAATGTCCAGTCGGGATATCGCCCTGCCACCAATGAGAATGCCTTGATCTGAACTTCATGCGCTTTTTGGTCCACCAAACGGCCAACAGAGACTATACGTTTTGTCGAAGGTAGCTCAGAAGAAGAGAATTGGACCAGATCAACCGGATTTGGCATCAGCTCGGTTTTTATACCTATTTTTTCGGTAAACCAACGTTGAATATCGCGTGTTTGCACTACCACGCAATTTGCCTTTGGATACGTAAACTTCCGCAACATTTCCCTAAACCACCCAACGCGATGAAATTGTGGGTGAATACGCTCTGAAACAACAATCGGCACTCCCGCCATGCGGCTTGCAATAATCGCGTTAACATTCATTTCCGTAAGGAAGCTGACCACAACGTCCGGTCGCGTCTGGCGTAACGCACGACTCAAGCTTAAAATGCGGATCAAGTTGTTGATAACAGTTTCAAGAAAAGACAGGGAAGGTCTCATAAGGTCAAGATGTTTACATACGATCCTTTCATCCAGTGGATAACATACTTCTTCTTCAATGCTCTGCAAAGTAACCATATTAACACTATGTCCCTGACGGACCCATTGATTACAAAGCAATGAAGCAACCCGTTCTGCCCCACCCGCACCAAGAGTAGGTATAAAAAATGAAATATTCATCCAATCACATTCTTAATTTGTTAAAACAATTTAAAATAATAAAACAGAAAAACCTAAAACTTCTTAAATACATTTAGGGATGAATCATTTATTCAAAATTTCTCGATATATATCCATCAATTTAATCAACTGAACTTTATTATCACATCTCTTTTGAGCGTCATTTTTTGCATTTTGGATTATTCTTTTCCTCTCAGCGGGATTTGACATACACGAGAGCACAGCCGACACCATATCTTGTGAAGAATCTGGCTTAACCAGAAAACCGTTTTTCCCACTTTCAATAACTTCCCTGTGCCCGCCAGAATCCGCAGCTACAACACAACACCCGTAATACATGGCCTCCACCAAAACTCGGCCAAATCCTTCCTGGATAGCAGGAGACAACAGAAAATCTGCAGCCTGATAATAGCTGGAGAGAGACGTGTGAACCCCCATGAACTCCAGATTTTCAGCAACACCGAGTTCACTGGCATAACTCTCCAAATCCTTCATCATGCCGTATCGATCATCACCAAACATCTTCAACCCGACAGTCCGTCCAGCTAAACGCTGTAATTGAGCAAGCACTTCAATGGCCTGTCTCGGCCTTTTCTGCTCAGTCAGCGATCCAACGAAGACCAGAACAAGCGCCTCGCCAGAAAGTCCCAAGGCCTTGCGCTTTTCCTGCTTCAACCGTTCACTTACCCCTACCTCACCTTCGAAGACAAAAGGATTGTCAAGCTTGAAGTCTGGAGCTCTCCCGGCACTTCGAAGTTCTTCCCCAATGTATTCCGAAGCAGACAACAAAACCGTAGATTGATTTCGAAGCAATCGTGTGCTCCGCGAAGCTGCCGGGACAGCATGCTGATGCCACACATGAACCTTGCCAGCAAGTCTGCACGCCAAAGCCCAAGCAAGTGCTGTACTGTCTTCGTTCGTGTGTACGATATCTATATGCTCACGCCTGAGAAAGCTGCTTAGCGAAAGACTGCATTTCACAAAATCGTACACTGTTCTGACTATGCCCGCCCGTGAGAAAGGCAACGACAAGGCCAACTCAAAATGCTGATCCCCGCAAAACTCGGTCAGGAGCCTTGACCAGGGGCCCTTTTGGTGCGTCACGACAAAAGACTTTACGACCTGTGGATCGAAGTGCTCAATCAATAATTTCGTAGCGTAATAGCTACCCCCAACAGACCTGTTTTCGAAAGGGAAACATACCCTTAACTGTGATGGAGCGTCTTTCAATTATTCAGTTCCAAAACTCGTCGAAATTTCTTAAGTGATGCCCTAGAATACCAACAACAAGCACAAGAGATCCGAGACCACTGTTAGTTAAGGTTAGATTACACCTTAATCCGATGCCAAGCTTCTGATTTCTGAATGAACAATCCCTTCATAAACAGGCCCTCCCAAACGTCGATTCAGCGACGTACAAACTTCTTCGAAGCTTGGCAAGATTTCTGGCGGCAGCAAGTGTTCGCCATGTTCGGTGATTATTTGATACACTTGCGCAAAGGGCAGTTCTTGAATTGAGACTATCTCACCCCCAACTATTCTAAGTAATTTTCCATTACCCGCGAACCTCAGAGCTCGTTTGCCTTTGTGGGAAGAACCAATCAAAATCTCGTTATTTCCCTCAGCCGCTCCGCGAAGAATATACCCCGGCGCAGCATCAAAGAACTCAGGCTTCCAGCAACCGCTTTCTGTCACAGGAACTCCCCCCCTATCATCCCTACCACAACCAAAAGTATCAAAGAAAAGGAACCCGCTCTGTGTTAGATAGATATCGTGGACACCAACATTTTCATACTCATATGCCCTCACATACGGACCATTGATCGCTCCGATCAATGAACCCTTTCCGGCGCGGTAAGCCGTAAATAAAACAGTCTCGCCATACTGGATGACACTATTGATATGATTTATATTTTTCTGAACTGGTGCAGAAAAGAAGTCCCTTAATGGATAAATGAACTCAATGGAGCTATCCCCGATTTCGTAATGGACCAATGCCCCCATAGATGTACATGCAGACCAAATATGGTTACCAAACGAAGTAACTTGGTGGATACGTTCTTTTGTATCATTTGTCTTTACACGCATGATTTCTCGAAACTGGAAAGACTCCCCCTTCTTAAATAGCGCGCTTGAATTTCCTTCAACCAATATACTGTCAGTATCTAGGTAGAGCCCCATCACAACTTTATCTCCAACAATGGTACAGCCATATAACGGCGTTGGGAGGATGAGATGAAGGCCGCTAATGTCGGCGCGGAACAATCCTTTTTCACTCGTAATGAAGTACGTTCCTGACACCATTTCTGGCAGCGACAACAAGCATTTTCCTTTATTCTTTGCCGTGAAAATACTTTGCTTCCGCCAAGCTGATAAAAATGCTCCGGCCCCCCGGCGGAACGGCGTCAACCTCATAATCCAATCCTTTCAAGTTGACAAATTATGCCGAGCTTACGGTATCTCATTCAAAGCTCTATAATCTGCCCCACGTAAGACTTGAGTGCCGGTTGATGAGAAATCGCAATTCTAGTCATACTCAACTGAGAAATGATCTCCAAAATCTCCCTCTCAGTCACCAAATCCAAACCTGAAGTCGCTTCATCAAGAACCAAAACACGTGGCTTGAGACAGAGAGCACGAGCAATTATCAAGCGCTGCCGCTGCCCACCAGACAAAATCTGCCCACGCTCCCCTACACTTGCCTCAATCCCCATCTCCATATTCTCCACATGCTCCCTGAGCCCCACGGCCTCCAGAGCCTTCCAAAGTTCCTTATCAGATATCCCTTCTTTGAACAGGGTCAGGTTATTCCTGACGCTGTCATGAATAAGAATAGGCTCTTGTGGCACGTAACCAATCTGCCGCCGCCATGTAGAAAGAGCCAATGAAGATAAAGGCTCACCATCAATGTACACGCTCCCATTCGTGGGCTTCTGGAGCCCCGTAATGATATCAATAAGCGTTGACTTTCCCGATCCGGACGAACCGACGATAGCCGTAAAACTTCCAAAGGGTAACTCTAAAGAAATATTTTCAAGAACTCTGTTCCCTCCATAACTGAAGCTAACGTCCCGAAGTTCAATTTTTTGTCTGTGCTCCCTAGCTATCCTTCCTATTTCTGCTTCTTCTGATTCCTCGAAGGCCGCAGTAATTGCATTCCCCAAATTCTCGCGAAATGCCTCACAGCGGACAACCCCTTGAATAGAAGTTTGCAGGGAACCGACCCTGCTCATAATGCGCATGAACACAAGACACAGGAGAAGAATATCACTAGTTTGAGTCTCCAATAATCCCACAAAAAGATAGAGTGTAGCCGCGAGGAAAATCAAAACCAGCGCCTCTTGCGCAGCAACCAAGCCTTCTTTCGCAAAAATCTCTTTCCTCTTTGCCTTTGCAAGATCAAAATTCACGTCTTGTAAGGCATTCTCCAGCACGGCTTCATTCGCTGTTGCCTTCAGTGATTTAAAGCCGGACAAACGATCAATTAAAGTACGGCTCGACACTTTCAAGAGATGACTTTGCTCTTGGCCCGCCGCTTGGGCCAAGGAGATGAAACCACGCACCAAATAGAGTAGTATAGGAGCAATGATTGCAGCCAAGACCGCTGCTACAGGAGAAAACAACGCAACAGATAAAACATAGGCTATTGTAACCACAGCATCGGCCAGAAACCTCGCCGAGTGGAAGTAAGAGTTAGAGGCATTTTCCACTTCGAACGTCAAACTGTTGGCAAGCTCCCCACTTGCCTTCGAGACATAATAGGACCACCGTGCGCCCGCGACTGCTGCGATCAATTTTCTCCGCAAGTCATACGCAATCGCGGTAACGGAGTTCCCAACCTGTTGTCTAGCGGTGAAAAGAAGCAGCGCTTTTACTATTGCAAGCAAGATCAACAGACAAATCAGGACCCCCAAGGTTGGCTCTAACCCACCCACCCCCAAAATCTCCGAAAGCACATGTTCAGTCTTCCCCGCAGGCTCACCCAAGAGAAGTCTCAGAATTGGCACTACTGCAGCCAGCCCAGCCAATTCCGTCAGGGCAGCAATAACCAGGAACAGAACCATGATTGAACTGTCTTTCGGCCTCTCAGCAAGAGTTTTCCAAATGACTGTCAGCCAGCTAAATGCCATATTGAGTTCAATCAACTTTCTTAAATTTACGTTCAATCGCGTAAAGATAACGATAAGGTTCTGTATCCGAGTAGCATGTCTTACCGACTTTTCTTACATGCCATTCAGGATAATTTTCAATCAATGAGACAACCCAATCAGTAACGGCCTTTTCATCATTATCTTTTTTGAATATTTCATCGTGAAATTTTTCATTTGTACTTGCCGGCTCAAATAAAAGCTTTGAATTGCATTTGTCCAACATCACCCCGAGACAATAGAGCGCTTCCTCACGCCCCAAAGCGACATAAATTTCTTGAAATGATGAGAGCATAGCGATCACATCGAAGCGAGGAAGAGTATTGACCAAATCTCTGGAAAGAGGTGCAACTGCAAATACGACATTACACCGGTCTCGTGTGCTATCAACCGCATATTCAATAGCGACCCGATCAGTGTCTATCCCCATCGAGAACCAACCAAGTTCAGAGGTATACCTGCTAAAAAACCCTTCGTTACAACCAACATCCAAAAAACTACCTGGCTCGCCCTGAAGTTCAGCCTCCAAAAGCGCCCACTTTCGGCGCATACGGTCAAGATCAAGCCGCTGATGGGACATCTTGGCTATTTTCTTTCGATGAAAGTGCAATATTGGATTCAGGATTTTCAAAAGCTGCTGTTTCATCGTGTAACCTTAAGGCAAGGACAATAATTCATCGTACGTTGTACTGGAGTTTTCATAAGACGCAACAAATTTAGGCTTAGGCCTCATAAACAAATTGTCAAATGGGACCAAGGCTTTTCCATATTTTTTAAAGATCAGTGAGATGTTGATTGACGCTTTTCGACGCCGCAAAACCGCGTCACCGCCCAACGTTGCCAAATAAATCAACGGTACCGCGGAAATCATAGAGCTATGAAGGCTTCAACAAGAGTTACTCATGACGTAAAGAGTAGCTAGATATTTCAAGCTGTAACTCAATTACTTTACTCTTATCGTTCTTTGAACACGGGTATATCCAAGCCGTAGCAAGACGGCATTCACAACTTTTCTTTTCAAAAATTTGAAACTTCTAATTTTTCGTGCAACAATCTCCTTTCTGACCGTATCAAGGCAGTCTGTACCGAGAAGTTTCAATCGGTCGTGATCAATACGCTCAATCAACAGCTGCTCAAACCTCTCCCCCAAGAACGTGTACTCAAAATCAATAATGAAAGCACGACCATTGTCATCAACCAGTATATCTTTAGGTGATGCTTCGAGATAATTTACCCTGTGCTTAAATAGCCAAGCATCTATCTCGATCAATTGATCAGCCATCTCACGCATAGCTGCAGTCGAGGCATCCGAGCACCACTCGACAAGGGTCTGACCAGAAAATGAGGTCGCTAACCAGCAGACGTCGTTCTGCACACCATTTGCCAGCAACCTCGGCACAAAGCTAGCATTTTGAGCGTCGAAGAAATTAAACGCATCAATTTCCCGCTTGTATTTGTCATAAGCTTGTTTAGACAACTCACAATAGTAAGCCTTAAACACAACCTTATCACGCATTTCCACCCGGATAGGCTGCCCTTTCGTCGAAGCTCGCAAAGACGAAGGTAACGACAATGGGCGTAAATTTTCCATATCCATCGTGCTCAATCTTCTTCGGCCAAGACCCTAAGTTTATCAATTTTCTCCTTGGCCCAAAGGCTGTAGTTTCGCTTTAGCCTCCAATTGAAAACACTAAATCGTTCGTGAATACGCAAGAAAAACTCGGCCATTTTAAGCGCACTCAGCAACTTCAACCAGTCATTATCCTGAAAAACAGCTTCACTTCCTCCGGCGGCTAGATAAGTTTCCTTAAACGTCGACTGGCACATAGAACTGAACAGTGGACTACCAGCCAGAAATACATCCAACATCTGCCCCAGTTGAAAGCTTCCTAAATCCGGGAAGAAGAGTTCCCCTTGGTCATCAAGCAAAAAATTATCTGCTTTTAAATCTGAATAAACGGTTCCTGTGGGCACCCGCTCAGGCGTCAAAGATAGCAGACGATCTCTTACCTTTATCAAAAGGCCCTTAGAACTAGGTTGACGCCATTCGATTTCCTGCAAATAACTTTCAGCAATTTGGAGAATTTGTTCTCTCGTTAATATTCCGGCCTGATGTGCATGAAGCTCCGCAAGAGCTACGCCAAACTTCCGCGAAAAATCTGCAGTCCGGGTATCAATGTTGGTTCCGCTTCTAAACTCGACCAAGAGATAGTTCTCACCGCTGGAGACAAGACTGGGCACAAATTTCTTATTCTGCAACGCATGAGTTGTCTCAACAATTCCATATTGCTTCATCTGATTTTCAGAGGACCATTTAAGCAGCTTGTACTGTCGACCATCTTCACAATCAACCCGCCATGGGAAAGGAGGCAGAGACCATCCCAGACCACTCAGACAACGCTTGATATGATTTCGCCTGACACGGCTTGACTGAAGTGCCTGAAAACGAACTTTCCCCCCAACAATGTCTTCGACTTCCACCCCCACCGCACGAGATACCACAGGCCATGGATACCGCCGAGAAGATACATTACCTCGCGGCCAATGCTCAAACCGCTCTCGATCACTCACCAACCTCGACAATAAAAATCGCGTATTTCCATTTTCCACATAGTGTTGACAGCACTCAAGCGTTCTGACCAAAAGAGCCTTTCCTTCAGACACAGAAAATGAAGGTGAAACCAATATCTTTCCACTCAGATCAACGACGGGGGAAACTTCATTGGTAATTGTCGAACCGTTGCTACCCGAATAGCCCCTTCCCCGACCAAGAAGCACCAACTGCGCTATAAAATATTCAACCTGATCTGGACGACAACCAAGCACCCAGTCCCCTAGGGAATGCGCGCTGTGGCACTTACTCATCTGATCTGCTAGCATGATATCCCCACTATTTTAAACCTTAACGCTTGGTTGTTAGCCATATCTGAGCTATTTCAGGAAACAACGCTGTTCAACAAGGGCTTCAGTCAGGGAATACTGGAAGCTAGGCTCCCTACCAAACCATCAACAATTGCATCAATGGTTTCAACTTGCTCCTCCAAATACTGATCGGATATTGAAACATCATTGAGAATTGGCGCGGGAAGTGGGAACGATCCCTTTATCATACAAGCAAGATAGAGTTCCAAAGCACGATCCGAAGCCGGGGGAATTGACAACGCCCGCTCCACTGCTTCAGCCAACTGGCTGAAATTAGTTTCATAGACAAACCCCTCATCCACATTCTGGTAATGGGCAGGCCCCATACAAAGAACCCTCTTCCCCATTTGCATGGCCTCCCAACCTGCTGTCCCTGTTACGACAGCAACCATCTCGCAGGCCCGAATCAAATCAAAGGTGTTCGCTGCGGGAGACACAATGTGAACTTTAGGGATTTCTTTAAGTCTCTTGTAGAAATCGCCAGGGCGACGCCCTAACATCGTGTAGTGATCCTTCACCACAATCTTCCACTCCGCAGGAATAGACTTTGCCAACGCTTCTATTACAGTAAGCTGATTAGTAGCGTGAGGCGCAAGAACCATGGTTGTTGCTTCAGGATCATATTGAAGCGGATAGTATACAAAACTATCTTTAAAGAGAGGTTCTAAATCCTCAAAAGGCCCACTCGAGAGCAATTGACGCGCCTTTAGATATCTCCGCAATTCCCAATAAAACCGCTTCATATGATATGGATAGGCCAAGCTATCTGGAGGCCTGCGCGTCATGGTTCGCCAAAGCAAGGCAGCAAAGTCTTTCAGCGGCGGAAGTGTCAGAACAGCCTTTCGGGTCAATACGTGATAATCAGGCAGCTCAGGCTTCTCGCGCATTTTATTCAACTGAGCACGGGCCTGCTCCCTAACGTCTGCAACCAGGTTCTCATCCTCTCGTGCCCGATGATAAAAATCCCTCAGAGGGTCAGCCATATTTATGACTGAACTGTCCAAAATACAACGATTTCCAAGCCGTATTTCATGCAGCCTACGATATTCCACACCAAAATGTTTTGCAACCAGAGAGAGCGCCAATGTGAACGCCCCTGCGACGGCATAGGTAAAAACAATATTGGGTTTCTCGTCCCGGAACCATTGGAACAGGTAGTCCAACAAACCGTAAATATAACGGTACTGGTTTTCATCGTTCTCGCAGATGTCAGCCAGTGGTGTTTTTGGGATCACACCCCCTCTGATATATTTCCAGCCAACCAGTCTATCAGACTGAATGATTCTGTTTACAATATTAGCTCCAAGCAACTTTTCATATTCACGCAGGGACTCTCTCTCGTATGGGCGAGTAAGCCACTGCTTTTCCAACACATTGAGATCATCAATCCGGCCTGTTTGAAGGCTGGAGACCCTTCGAGTGAATTCCCCGTGTGTAAAGCTCCCACCTTGAACGACAGCATCCAACTGGAAATTTGAGACCCGACCAGCCAACTGGCGCATGATGAGTGGTGCAAATCGGTAGAAATTTGGGGATACGTTGACAAATATTTTCACTGAAAATTGACCGACATATGGAGGAAGGAGGAATTCGCTATTAATAACAGGGAAAAGTCTCAGAGTGCCCTCTGAGCGCGCTCTGCATAAAACACAGCCAACTCAAAGTCTGTTTTCGTGTCGATATCAACAGCACGCTCAAACGGCATAACACATCCCACTGTTTCTGGCGACCAAAGCTTCTCCGTTCTCCTAAACCACTCCACATTGAGAACACAAACAGCACCATTCAACTGGTAAGTATCTGGCATATCCTGCCTTTGCACTTCACGGAAAGTCTCACCAATCGCAGATTTTAGTTTCATCCCAGGTGCCAGAACAAAGGTCTGGAAAGGGGGAGCAATGGTTTCATAAACAGACAAACAGGAAGGTGCACTATGCTCGTGCAGTGTCTCAATACATGCGTCAATATCCTGCACATTCCGCAATGGAGAG
>Ga0207828_100535_pt1 | contig 10283 bp, 8 predicted proteins | sample TtaePargueraPR_11_FD_187276 | JGI IMG/M metagenome (GOLD analysis project Ga0207828, IMG submission 187276) | Aerobic enrichment media microbial communities from Bioluminiscent Bay, La Parguera, Puerto Rico - Tt and P2 (3) (SPAdes) | ecosystem: Environmental > Aquatic > Marine > Unclassified ...
AGAATCAAGTATTATCAAAAAGTCATACGGAGCTCCTTCAATCTCCCCGGCATTGATGGTTAAATTAAGTGGAGAACCGTCAGAACTAGTGTAAGAAAAAACGTTCGGGTCACTATTTTGGTAACAATAACTTACAGAAATCGGGCCAGCACTACAATCGACCAATGTATCTAAACAGTACGGTTGCGTAAGCGATGAACTTGTTCTGACACAATTGGCATCATCAACGTTTGTTACTGTTATCTGCACATCAGTTGCATTTGCATAAGGTCCAAAAGGAACCACACCAGTATTCATAACTGTTTGAGGTGCACTCCCTTGATTATCTGTAAGAACCAAAGAAGTTGCTGAACCTAAACTTGTAACATCAACATCCACAAAGAATTGAGGGCCGTTGAAACAATCGCTTCTTACAGTATAAGTAGCTGTAGGATTGGTACAAGTAGCACAGGTCACAGAAACATCTATAGGTGTGTAATCATCATCTGAACATGAAGAAAAGCCATCAGAACTGATATAAAATGAAATTGTATCTCCTGTAGATTGATAAGTCAGCCCTGTCAAATCACCGCTATTGCCATAAAATTCATCAGCTGGATCCACAATAAAACTTCCGTCTGTATCAATGACTACTAATTCATCCCAACCATCTTCTACTTCTCCTTCATTAAATGTTAGATTTAAAGAAGTACCATCACTACTGGTAAAAGTAAAAATAACAGGGTTTGTAGCCCCACCACCTTCATAACAGTAATTCAATGTTGTTGCACCAGCTGTACAGTCAACCGTGAAGTCTTGACAAAATGCTTGAGTTAACGAAGGACTTGTCAGAACACAGTTTTCATCCTCATCATTTGCCACAGTAATAACCACATCTGTAGTATTTGCGTATGGCCCAAAAGAGTAAACTCCAGTAGCCATTACAGTTTGAGGTGTACTTCCTTGGTCGTCTGTTATTGTAATAGAATTTGCAGAACCCATATCAGTTAGGTCTACATCAATATAAAATTGAGGAGCAACATCACAATCGCCACGCACCTCAAAAGTAGCCACTGAATCTGTACATGTGTTTTCAGTGATTGTTAAATTATAAGGAATGTTTTGTGGAGAAGGCCACGTAGAAATCACAATATAGTACGTAGTTCCGGCCGTCACAGGCATGACTATTTCTCTCACTCCTGAACCAGAATTTGCAACACCATTAGCGCATTCCACACCTATATCTGCACAATCTGTATACACAAATAACCCTGACCATGTACCTCCAGGTGTCATAGTTATTGTAATAGAAGTATCTGCTGCAGGTGTATAGGCATATACCACATCATCTCCTCCTAAATACCCACTAGTGGAACCACAATTAGTACCAGGACCACCCGAATAGTCATTGCCATAATTAGCGGTATCATCATCAGTAACGTAAGGAAGTGTAGAAACCACTATAGGATTGCCACATGTTTCACCAGGTCCGCTAATGGAATAAGCCAAAGGACCTACCCAAACGCTGTAACCATCACCACCACAATTTGCTCTTACATAAAACTCGTAACTAGCACCTTCTGTCAAATTCATGAAATCGACAAAATTGGTAGGTATCGTATCGCCAGAGTCAGCACTGGTAGGTGCAGGCTCACCTGCCAATTGATTAATATATTCCCAAGATCCTTCAGACCCTCCGGCTGTCCAACTTACCGTCGCATCTGTAACTTGAATATCAACATCCAAAGCAAATGGTTCAGGGCATGCAACTTCATATATAGAAACTGCATCAAAAGCAACGCCGTTGTCTACTCCTGACGTATCTGAACCAAAAGCAAATCTAAAATAAACACTGCTTTGACCAGCCAAACCAATTAAGGCATGTCTTGCAACGACCCATCCATTAGAGCCGTTATTTGAAGAGTTTCTTCCTGTCCAACCAACTTGTTGTCCACCAGGGTTTCCACCGATAGTAGTGTCGTTATACCAATTATTTGGGTCTCCTGCTGCTCCAACATTTTGCCAGGTAGTTCCACCATCTATTGAGGACTGAAGTACCATTCCATCCCAGCTGAACTCGGCATTCCACCACAAACTAAATTCAATGGCAGGTGCAGCTAAACCAGATAAATCAAACTCAGGGCTTTGCACAAATGAGTTGTCATTATTATTATGGTTACCAGAAAGGTTTGTTGCCCAAGCGTTTGAGCCCGAAGCTGCGCTGTTAATGATACTAGCAGTTGGTGCTCCTAAAGCCCATGTTCCATTGGCTCCATTGTTTGCAACCCAACCACCATCTCCAGCTTCAAAATCTTCAGAATAAGGATAGGTTGTGATTTGAGCTGTACCACACCAACCAAAAAAGAGAGCCAGTAAAACAATTAGAAAAGTAATTTTTTTCATTTGAATTTTTTAGGTTAATTAAATGTTTTAATTCCGATACCTATAATGCGTTGATTATAAATACCTTATAGTTAACAGGTGATTAAAAGCGTTTGTTTATTAAAAAAGCAGCACCAACGATGGATGCTGGTTAATTAACCGAAGATAAAAAAATTGCCACTTAACAAAGTGTTAACAATGTTATAATAGATGAACTGCAATATTAATCGATGAAAAGAGACTGGTTTTTAACTCTAATTTTTACCGCATTTTTCTATCTGTATATATACCGGAAAATGATCGCTGAACCCTCCTTTATACTTCTTGCCAACATATGTCCTGAAAGGCTGTCCTTTATATTTACCATCATATTGTGTCAAAAATTTTTCATCAAAAATATCAGACTTCAGAATTTTAAAAGGACCGTTACCTTCCTTTAAAAAATTTGGTGTCAAAAAAATTTGATCAAACATAATCCAAGCGAAGTTATGATTCACACTTCCTCTACTATATGACCATACTTTTTCTAAAGTATTTATCATGCCTGTTTCCTTCTTTAAGTTCAAGATGCTATTGCTATTTGGGTTATCATTAAAATCTCCCAACACCACCATTTGAGCATTCGAATCATTCTTGTTTATGGTATGTATTATTTCTATCAACTGCGTGGCAGCAATTATTCTTTTATAATCGGTTTCGTCCCTACCTTCGTGCCTTGATGGCCAGTGATTAACCAAAACATGAAGTTTTTTACCGTCAAGATAACCCGTTACCAATAGAATATCGCGGGTATAATCTCTTTTGCCAGATTCCTCTTCTATATAAATTGGATAAACTCTTGAGTCCTCAACAGAAAATACATCTTTATTATAAAGCAATGCTACATCAACACCTCTTTCATCTGGCGAATCAAAGTGCACAAAATCATAGTTGAAATTTTTCAAATGCTCACTGTCTATCAAATCTTGCAAAACCGAATCGTTTTCAACCTCTGCCAAACCAATTAAAGCAGGCGGTTTCCCAACTGATTCAAAACCAATTTTTGAAATAACAGAACCAACTTTATAAATTTTAGTGTCATACCGTTTTTTGGTCCAATTTTTGGCTGAAACAGGAAGAAAGTCGTTGTCATTTGTTCTTTCATCAAGAAATACATCAAAAAGATTTTCGACATTGTAAAATGCAATAGTGTGCAGGTTGTTGTTAGAAATCACATCAGAATTTTAAGTTCTAAAAATAGGGAAACGAGTGCATTCATTTGTGTAACTTTGTTATTTATTTAGGAATATGTTAGAAAAGAAAGATATAGAATTAGAAAAAGCCGTACTCATAGGTGTCGTGACGAAAGAGCAAGATGAAGAAAAATCCAAAGAGTATTTGGATGAATTGGAATTCCTTACATACACTGCTGGTGGTGAAGTACTGAAACGTTTTACCCAGAAAATGGAAATGCCAAATCCAAAGACTTTTATTGGAAGTGGTAAAATGGAAGATGTGAGAAACTACATCCAAGAAAACGAAGTTGGTACAGCCATTTTTGATGACGAATTATCAGCCGCTCAAGAACGTAATATCAGCAAAATATTGAATTGCAAAGTGTTGGACAGAACCAATTTGATTCTCGATATTTTTGCACAACGCGCTCAAACCAGTTATGCGAGAACACAGGTAGAATTGGCTCAATGTGAATATTTACTGCCACGATTGAAAGGTATGTGGACTCACTTGGAACGACAAAAAGGTGGTATTGGGATGCGTGGTCCTGGTGAAACGGAAATTGAGACTGACAGACGTATCGTTCGTGATAGAATTGCGTTGCTAAAAGACAAAATCAAAACCATTGACAAACAAATGGCTGTGCAGCGTGGTAACCGAGGTCAAATGGTAAGAGTCGCATTGGTGGGTTATACGAACGTTGGGAAATCAACTTTAATGAACGTCATTAGCAAAAGTGAGGTTTTTGCCGAAAACAAACTCTTTGCAACTTTAGATACAACGGTGCGCAAGGTCGTCATAGGGAATCTTCCATTTTTGGTGAGTGATACCGTAGGTTTTATCAGAAAGTTGCCAACACAATTGGTGGAATCCTTCAAAAGTACCTTGGACGAAGTGCGAGAAGCTGACCTGTTGCTTCACGTAGTTGATATTTCACATTCCAACTTTGAGGAGCATATAGATTCTGTCAATAAAATTTTGAGTGAAATTGATTCTATAGACAAACCTACGATTATGGTTTTCAATAAAATTGATGCTTATAAACCACAACCGTTTGATGAAGATGATTTGGTGGCAACAAAAACCAAAGCTAATTACACACTAGAAGAATGGAAACGAACTTGGATGAATAAGGTAGGTAATGATGCCATTTTTATTTCAGCTCTCAACAAAGAAAATCTTGAGGCATTCAAGAAAAGAGTTTATGATGAGGTCAGAAAAATTCACGTACAGCGATTTCCATACAATCATTTCTTGTATCCGGATTATGAAGAAAACGAAGATTAAAAAAATGCATCCTATAATTAGGATGCGTTTTTTGATATAAATTCTCTGAACTATCTAGAACTTGTAGCTCAAACCAAGTGTGTAATAGGTTTGCAGATCGTTATCCACATTATCAAAGGTTGGAACCTCTTCGGCAGGCACAGCCATTGGATCAAATTGTCCTAAAGCATAGTTCAAGGCTTCTTGCTTATTGCTTCTCAATCCGAAGTCAAATCCGACACCAATCATTTTCCACAAAGTATAACTGAATGAATTGGTCCAAGTCCAGTTGGACAGGTCTGAACTCTTATAACTTTGGAATGCAGAAAGATTTGTTTTAAAATTGATGGCGCCAATTTGTCTTGTATAATCAGCAACGATTTTAGCACCAAGAGATGATTCAAAAATAGCATCATTATCAGCAAACACGAAGTTGTAGTTTAGTGGATGAACAACAACTATCAAATCTTTGACTGGTGTCCAAGTAAAACCAACACCCACATCTAAATAACCAGGATCATTAAAATTATCCAAAAGCGTGGTCCTATATTCCATTAAGGCAGAAGCTGCCAATTTATTCGTAATATTTCGACCGTACAAAGACGATAAATTGAAAACATCTGTTGTTGGGTTGAAGCTGTCATCGTCATTTGGATTATCTTTATCATCTAATTTTACCCAATTGAGATTTGTTGTCAATGAATTTCGCCAGAAATACTTTTCTTGAATCAAGTTAGCATAGCCATTAAATGTTATTCCAATATTTCCCGATGAATTGTTTGGTGCGCCTTGTGCATACCAGTTATTGAAGTTGGAAAGGCTCCCACCGATAACACCAAAAGCACCTACACGCCATCCTGGTAGGGCATCAATTTGCGCTTGTAAAGCATTAGCTTCCTTTTGAGCTGCGTCTGCTTCAGCTTGCTTTTCTGCCTTTTGAGCTTCAAGTTCTTCTTTTGTTTGTGAAAAACCAAAAGAAACTGTCAAAAGGAGACTTAATGTTACTAGTACTTTTTTGTTCATTTTCTAATTTTTAAGTTAGTTCTAATTTATAAAAACCTGCAAATATAAGTGTTACTTGAGTTTTATGAAAATTATCAGTTTCATTATTTCCTTTTAAACAATGGCACTGACGAACAAGCTTCACCATACATAATGGATTTTGCAACAGGTCTCAACCTTTCTGATAATAGAATATAAGCGTTTGCAGGAACAGGTTTATTGGTACATCCTTTTATAATCAAGGATTTGTCTACAAATTCGGTAATATCCAACCTATTGATAATGTCTTGATAAAGCGATGTTTCCAATTGTTCCAGACTTCCAATAACTACTTTTTTGGCATAAGGCTGCAAATGCATCGTCAAAAGCATAAAAGCCCAAGCTGGTACAATTGCATCAGATGTACAGGTTAAAGCAACATATTCATTATCATACTGCGACCAATCGTGGTTAGCGACTTGCTCGCGAAAATCTTTCTCGCGGAGCACCAATCCTTCAAACAACCAATCCTTAATATCAAGTATAACTCTATTGCCCTTCGGATAATAATCTTCAAGGTCAACCACCACCAGTTTGCTGTTCGCTACTCTATTGATAATTTCGTTTTCCATAAATCAAAGTTATGCAATTTAAGTTATTGGATATTGAGTTATTCAGTTATTCGGGAATGAGACTAAAGGTAAATTTAATTAATCGCTTAATTTTTAATAACTTATCAATTCCATCTCTGTTATCGATATCCTTCGGCCTGCAGTCTGAATAATTCCGCATAAAGAGAATGATTGCCCATCAATTCTTCGTGCGTACCAACTTCCAGAACTTTGCCTTCGTCCAATACCAAAATCCGATCTGCCTGGCGTACAGTACTAAATCTATGCGAAATGATGATGCTGGTTTTTCCCTTTGTCAATCCAATAAATCTATCAAAAACGTCACTTTCGGCTTTCGCATCCAAGGCTGATGTAGGTTCGTCCAAAATCATCACTTCAGCATCTTTCATATAAGCTCTAGCAAGCGCTACCTTCTGCCATTGGCCTCCCGAAAGCTCTTGTCCTTTATAGAATCGTTTTCCCAACTGCTGCTCATACCCTTTTTTCAATTCAGAAACCACTTCATTTGCAAGACTCAATTCTGCAGCGTTTTTAATTTTTTCATCATTTTCCAATTCGTCAATATCACCAATGGCAATATTTTCCCTAACCGTAAACTCATAGCGATAAAAATCTTGAAATATGACACCGAAAAATTCTTGATAGTCTGCCTTATTGAAACGATTGATATTGATGCCATCCAAAAGAATCTCTCCTGATGTTGGTTCGTAAAACCGAAGCAATAATTTGGTCAAGGTCGTTTTTCCTGCGCCATTTTGCCCAACAAATGCCATTTTTTCTCCAACATCAATCTTAAAACTGACGCCTTTCAGAATTTCATTGTCTGAATCGGGATAAGAAAATCGTACATTTCTAAATTCAAAACCTGTTTGGATTTTAATAGGCAACGGAATGTCTTCAACCGTTTTAGATTCGACAGATATATCCAAAAATTCAAAATAATCTTTTAGATACAAGGCACTTTCTGTAATACGAGTGAATTTTGAAAAGAATTCCTGAAGGTTACGCGTCAACCGATTGAAAGCTCCAGACAAAAATGTCAACTCACCAAGCGTGATGATGCCAGATATCACTCGATAGATGATGAAAATGTAGGCACCATAATAACTCAAAGTTCCCAAAACATTGAACAAAAACCCAAGTGCCGAACGCTTGATTGCCAGTTTTTTGTTAAGATCGAAATATTCGTTTGAAAGATTTTTGAATCGATCTACGATAAAATCCGTCAGGCCAAACAGTTTGATCTCTTTGGCAGTCATATTGTTGGCTCCAATGAATCTCAAGTAATCCAGTTCACGACGTTCAGCCGTCCATCCACGTGCAAGAGAATATTGTTGTTGACTGAACCAAATTTCGTTAATGAACGATGGAATGATGCTCAACACCAAAAGAATAATCAAATAAGGTTCAAAATAAATCAAACCTGCAACCAATGTCGCAATGGATATCAAGCTTTGAACTTCGCCAAGTGCATTCGACATTAAGTTGACACGACCTGCTGTTTGAATTCTGGCGCGTTCCAATTTGTCATAAAACTCGGAATCTTCCAATAAACTGATGTCAATTTGATTGGTTTTTTTGATGATTGATACCGAAGAATCAATGGAGTAAGCATCACCAAGCAAACTATCTGTCAAAGAAATGGCACGACTGACCAAATCAGAAAGAATTATTAAGCCAAATTCAATGGCTACATAGGTCCAGAGTTTTGTTAAGTCTGATACTTCGAGTTTAGATTGCAGTACGATTTCATCAATGATGACTTTTCCAATCCAAAGAATGACCACAGGCAATAATGCTCCGACCAATCTGCAAACCGCAGACATCAGGAACATTTTCTTATTGGTTTTCCAAATTTCCTTGAAAAATCGAGGAATAAATATGAGAGCGCTAAAAGACTGTCTTAAGCTTGTTTTGCTATTATCTTTTAGTGATTTAGGAGTTTCTCTTGGCATTAATTATCTTAAAATTAAAGCATTCCAAGTTCCAACTTGGCTTCTTCACTCATCAAATCCTGGCTCCAAGGTGGATCAAACGTGATTTCAACTTCCGCAGATTTTACTTCATTAATGGATTTGATTTTTTCTTCAACTTCCACTGGCAAAGTTTCGGCCACGGGACAATTAGGCGTCGTTAAGGTCATCAAGATTTTGACATCGTAATCCTCATTGACAAAAACGTCATATATCAACCCAAGTTCGTAGATGTCCACTGGGATTTCAGGATCATAAATAGTTTTCAAGACCTTCACTATTTTTTCGCCCAATGCATTTGTATCTATAATTGTTTCGCTCATATTCTTATATTCAAAGTTCAAGGTTCAAAATTCAAGGTTCAAAATTCAAAGTTGTATCAAAAAGAAATCTTGAATTTTGAATCCTGAATGTTTAATTTAATTGTGTTTGGTATGCGATAGCATACATTTTTAACTGCTTGATCATACTCACTAATCCGTTGGCGCGAGTAGGTGACAAATGTTCTTTTAAACCTATCTCATCTATGAAATCTGTATCAGCTTCAATAATGTCTTTAGGGCTTTGATTTGAAAACACTCGTATCAAAATGGCAATAATTCCTTTGGTGATAATGGCATCGCTATCGGCTGTAAAAACCACTTTGTCATTTTCCATTTCCGCGTGCACCCAAACTTTGCTTTGACAGCCTTTGATGATGTTTTCTTCTGTTTTGAATTGCTCGTCAATCAACGGCAAGGTTTTACCTAAATCAATCATATATTGATAGCGTTCCTCCCAATCTTCAAACATTGAAAATTCATCTATAATTTCTTCTTGTATTTCCTTGATTGTCATTTCAAAATTTTACGCAAAGATACGCTTTATCTAATTTTTTTCGTGAGATGCTTTTATGGATAACACTTTATTAACAACTGCCTCAATAGCTTTTGGTGGATGACCATGATCAAAACCACTGCTTTGAACTTCTGATTTTCCCTGTGCTATAATTAAAGTTGCGAATCTTGCACCATCATAATGCCTCATAGATGTGGGCGCCTCCAACTCTGATATTGAATCAATAGCTACATCCTTTAAAAGCGATAAAAGTTCATCCCAATCTTTTTCTGAAGTTTTATGAGAAACTGTTTTTACATGGTTTCTGTCATTAGTAATGATTAGGGAATCTTTAGTAATCCAAACTCGTTCGTAAAAACCACGCGTAGAAGCTTCATAGCTCACAGTTGAAACGATTTTACTGGTATCTACTTCAACTTCAGAAGTTTCAAGCATCTTATTCTTTTCCAAGCCTTGGTTCTGCTGACACTCTTTATTAAGCATCATTATAGCAAGTAAACAAAACAATAGTTTCATATCAAAAGTGTTTTCATATTATAGCAAAAGCAAAAACAAGACCAAACTTAAATTATTCTCTTTCTGTCATATAATTGCATTCCATAATAACAGATTTATCAGACGACATCAATTTGAGAACTTCGTTTTCTATCTTATACGACGTAGCCTCATTCAAAGTAGCTAAAAAGAGTTGTTCGGTATCCATATTGTTGCACATCATTTTTGTGGAGCCGATGGTATTGACTTTAAATTGATTTTTTTCAAGAATGACGTTCCCGAAAAATTTGTTGCAACCTGTACTACCATGTATTTGGCCTTGCGGCATAGTAAGTGTAATCACTGGATTTCTTTGAAAATCGGATTTATCCCTAATTTTCACAACGAGCCAAGAACCTTTTGAAAGGCTTACAGGAGATTTTGTCTTCTCTAATACTTCAAGCAAAATATACTTTTCTGACGGAGCATCTGCGGGAGGATTTTCAATTTTCGATACCTCAACTTTCAATTTATAGGTATACCC
>Ga0207828_100537_pt1 | contig 10214 bp, 11 predicted proteins | sample TtaePargueraPR_11_FD_187276 | JGI IMG/M metagenome (GOLD analysis project Ga0207828, IMG submission 187276) | Aerobic enrichment media microbial communities from Bioluminiscent Bay, La Parguera, Puerto Rico - Tt and P2 (3) (SPAdes) | ecosystem: Environmental > Aquatic > Marine > Unclassified ...
TCCTTTGGAAAATAAGCCTCTTCAAATCCTACATAATTTAATTCTGGAGCAAAATGGATAGGAAATTTGAAAACCTCTTTTGTCCATAGACTATCTGTCATCAATAGACTAGGTGTTTCCTTCTGTTGTGAAAAACAAAGTGGAAACCACATAGCAAAATATAAAACCGTAATCCATTTATTCATCTACTATCATTTTAAATAAACTTCAACTTCGAGTTCTATGGCGTCAGAAATGGCATAATCTTTCACCTGCGCAACGCCCTTGGAACTGTATGTAATCCCAAAATCGGTTCGGTCAAATTTAAATTTAGTATTGATTTTGTTTTGACTTGGATCAAAATCAACATTGAACAATTCTATACGTTTTGTAATCCCTTTAATGGTCAAATCTGCATCGATTTTTTGTCTATTCTTATCGACCCTTTCGAAGTTTTTAAAATCAAGCTTGGCTTCTGGATATTTGTTCACTTCAAAAAAGTCCTGATTTTTTAAATGATCAACCAAATCTTGACTGTAATCACCATCTGTATTAACAATGGAAGTCATATCTACAGTAAAACTTCCGCCAACTATTTTATCACTATCCAATTCCACAAAACCATCCTTGAAGTTGACGTTCCCGTAATGTTCGCCAAAGCTAAATAGCATTGTACCTCTCCAAAATATGCTGCTTTTTTGTGTATTTATGGCAAGTTTTCCGTTTATCAACGGGTTGACGGTCATCACTTCAGCCGCATTGCTTTCGTTTGATAATAAGTTTTCTGACACTTCTTTTTTGTCTTCGTTTTTACAACTACTGAAAATGTACGTGCCAACTAACACAAATAAAATAACTGTTCGTTTCATAATTGATTTATTTTTGATTTGAAACCAAAACTATCCGGAACGCTTGTAAAAAGTGTCAAAAAAGTGTAAAACAATTGTCAAGCCTTGTAAAAAGTGATTAAAATGCTGTTCTTTACGGTAGTTATGAAAAAATTAAATCTGTATTTGATTGCTCTCAATTTGGCGCTTTTCTTTTTGAGCTGCTCGGAACCCTATCAAACTAATCCTGATGAAATTAGAGTCGCATTGCGAAGTGTTGGCCATCAATTATTAATGTCGCAACAGGATTCTACTTCTTTGGTTCTTCCTATTGAAACTATTGATGAAAATAACTATCGTGTCAAGTTTGAAAATGAACTGTCCATCGAACCAGACAGTTTGGTCAACACTGTGAAGCGCGCTTTTGATAAAAGTTCATTGGCTTCAAATTATATTATTGAGGTTGAAAAATGCAGTACTGAAGAGGTGGCTTATAGCTATCAAATTGTGGAAAGTTTAGAGACAGATATCATTCCTTGTAAAGGACGCACACTGCCAAAATCTTGCTATGAATTATTGGTTAAATTTCAGAAAAAAGATACTGGTAAAAATCTGTTAATCTGGATTATACCCATTGTTATTTTAAGTTTTTTTTCATATTATTTTTTACAGAGAAAAAAGATTGACCAAAGTGAAATTCCAATTACTAACGAGGTGACATTAGGAAGTTTTATATTTTATCCTGAACAGCACAAATTAGTGAAACAAGCCAAAGAAATAAGTCTGTCCAAGAAGGAATGTGAAATACTTGAAATGTTCACGGAAAAACCCAACGAAGTTATTTCAAGGGATGAACTCACTAAACGTATTTGGGAAGATAATGGTGTGATTGTTGGTAGAAGCTTGGATACTTACATATCCAAACTTCGTAAAAAGTTGAAAGATGACCCGAACATTAAGTTAATCAATGTTCACGGTATTGGCTATAAACTGGAAATAGAATAAATTACAGTTCTATACTTTCGCCAATTTCCAAAATCATCAAATCTTTGTTTTTATCAAAAAACTTACGCTTGGCCTCTTCGTGGTCTATTTCGATATAACCAAACGTATCAAAATGATATCCCAAAACCTTATCGCATTGAACAAAATCACTTGCCAAAATAGCATCATCAATTCCCATTGTGAAGTTGTCACCAATAGGCAGAATAGCTAAATCTAGCTGCGTTTGCAAAGGAATCAGCTTCATATCAAATGTCAAGGCTGTATCTCCTGCGATATAAATGTTCTTACGTTCACCTTCAATCACAAAACCGCCAGGTTGTCCGCCATAACTTCCATCAGGAAAGGATGATGTGTGAATGGCGTTCACATATTTTACATTTCCGAACTCAAAATCCCAAGAACCTCCGTGATTCATAGGATGCGTCTCAAAACCTTTTTGCTCGAAGTATGTAGCGATTTCAAAATTGGACACAATCATTGCGTTTGTTCGTTTTGCAATTGCTTCAACATCCAAAATATGATCTTGATGTGCGTGCGTCACCAAAATATAATCTGCTTTCAGACTATCGATATCGATGTTTGAAGCTTTGTCATTTCCAGAAATAAAAGGATCAACCAAAATATGTACGTCGTTCACTTCGATTCCCAAACTTGCATGACCGTAAAATGTGATTTTCATAATGTTTTCATTTGATGTACAATTTAAAACAAAATTTCAAATTTAGAATTTGTTTTAAACTGAAAAAACTCGAGCAGATTTGAAGAAATTGCTCGAGTTTTTAAGCCCCAAATTTTTTAACCAACTTAATAGCAAATTTGTGTTGGTATCAAATTATAAATCTAATATAAATATTAAATATTTGATTTGCAAACATTTAACACTTTATTTACAATATGTATCCTATACCTAATAATAGAGAGAACAGAAACGTGGTCAAAGCAAGAATTTTCAATTGTGAGTCAAAATCATTGGGTTCCTTCGCTTTAATTATTTTTTTCAGATGAATAATTAGAGGAATATAAGTTATATAAAACAGAAAATTCCAAAAAGACGTGTAGTATAAAATTGAAAAGCAAAATGACACTACAATTGCAGCAACAATAAGGAATATGTGATATTGTTTAGCTTTTACCTTTCCCAATTTAACCGCCAAAGTTATTTTGTTTGAAAGCTTGTCAGAGTCGATGTCTCTCATATTATTGAGGTTCAAAACACCTACACTCAATAAGCCAACAGAAATGGCCGGAAGTATGACAAAATGATGCAATTGTTTTGTAAACAAAAAATAGCTACCGATCACGCTCACCAAACCAAAAAATATAAACACGAAAACATCACCAAGACCTTTGTAGCCATAAGCAGATTCGCCCATAGTATATGACATTGCTGAATATGTTGCGATGACTCCTAGAATGATAAATATCAATCCGTATAGAAAGTATTTAGTTCCAAAGGCGGCAAAAATCAAGCCTACAATCAAGAAAATAACAATGAGAATATTCTTTTTGATGGCTTCCAACATTTGTTCCTTGGAAATTTTCCCACTTTGAATGGCACGTTCAGGTCCTACTCTATTCTCATTGTCTGTACCTTTAACGCCATCGCCATAATCATTAGATAGATTTGATAAAATTTGAAATCCAATGGTAAGTGCAATTGCTATGATAAACACCAACCAATCAAATTTACCATCGTAATGTCCAAAACAAGCACCAATAATAATACCTGAAACCGACAAAGGCAATGTGCGCAAGCGCATAGCAGAAAGCCAAATCTTGAAATCGCTCATAGAGGTTTAACGCTTATGGAATCCACTTTTTTTCGAAGTTGGGCTTACGCTTTTCCAAAAACGCATCGCGACCTTCTTTCGCTTCATCGGTCATATAAGCCAAACGTGTCGCTTCGCCCGCAAACACCTGTTGACCTACCATACCATCATCCGTCAAATTCATTGCAAATTTTAGCATTTTAATGGATGTTGGCGATTTTGCCAATATTTCCTGTGCCCATTGGTAAGCAGTTGATTCCAATTCGTCGTGAGGAATCACAGCATTTACCATTCCCATTTCAAACGCTTCCTGTGCGGAATAATTTCTTCCGAGGAAAAAGATTTCACGAGCTTTCTTTTGTCCAACCATTTTTGCCAAATAAGCCGAACCATAACCACCATCAAAACTGGTAACATCAGCGTCAGTTTGCTTAAAAATAGCGTGTTCCTTACTTGCCAATGTCAAATCGCAAACCACGTGCAAACTATGGCCTCCACCTACAGCCCATCCTGGTACAACTGCAATAACAGCCTTTGGCATAAAACGTATCAAACGTTGAACTTCCAGAATATTTAAGCGATGGTAGCCATCTTCACCTACATAACCTTGGTGTCCTCTGGCTTTTTGGTCTCCTCCACTGCAAAAACTCCAGATACCATCTTTGGTCGATGGACCTTCCGCAGATAATAGAACAACGCCTATGGTAACATCTTCATTGGCATTATAAAATGCATCATAAAGTTCACTTGTGGTTTTTGGTCTGAACGCATTTCGCACATTTGGTCTGTTGAAGGCAATACGTGCAACGCCATCACATTTTTGATAGGTGATGTCTTCGTATTCCTTGACAGTTTCCCAGTTTACTAAACTCATTTTTTTTATTTTAGTCAAAAATAATTTTTTTTACAGAAACAGCTACTTTCGACGTGAAATATTATCACGTATTTTTAAGCCACTTTCCGTACTTATTTTATAATTTTCGGTATTGAATAATTTTGAATAGTCAATGGAATCTATAGCATTATTGTCTTTATTCAAAGAAGGATTAAAACTTGCTGTAAATCTTTTTTAAAGAATTAAAGAGAGTTATTGATTAAAATAGAGATGAACTGATGAACAACATGAATACTTAAGTTTATGAAAGTAACAGACTCATACCTCAAGGAAAGAATACTTGAACATCATCGCCTAAAAGTTGGAGATTTCTACTTTTTTGAGCATTTTGTTCTGGTGGAGTATGCCGAAGATGCCTTGGTGTCCATTGAGTATTTGACTGAAATTATAACACGAGCAAAACGATTTTATGGAGAAGACGAAAAATTTGGTTTAATTGTCAACAAAATAAATAATTATGCTACAGTGCCATCTGATGCCATGAAATTGGAAAAAATCATGGGAAATTTAATTTATACTGCTGTTGTAAACTACAATCTTTCATCTAGTGTCAATTTTGAATTAGAAAATTACTTTTTCAAATCGATAAACAGAAAGCGCTTTGACTCTTTGAAAAATGCTGAAGATTGGATTTTTAAAATGTTAGAAGCTGAATCGTGAAAAATGGATTTATTTCAAATAAATGCCATCATCCTTTAATTCGATAAGTTTTTGTTTATATAAAGAACCGACAGCTTTTTTAAAACTTTTTTTGCTCATTTGGAGAATATCCTTGATATCATCTGGATGTGATTTATCTGTTAGATTCAAAAAACCTCCATTGTCTTCAAGTTCGTGCAAAATAGTCTCTGCATTGGGTTCTATATTTCTGTAACCAATTTTCCCTAGTGAAATGTCGAGTTTATTGCCAAAACGAATCTTTTTAACGGTTCCTTTCATCTTGTCACCAATGCTCAAATCCTTGAATATTTCATCATTGAAAATCAAGCCAGAATGAATATTGTTCACAATGACATTCATACCAATATCTGAAGGATGGGAAATAATCAAATCAACTTCATCAAATTGTTGGACGGTCAACTCTTTATTATCGAGAAAACGTTTGGTTTTGCTGGAAGCGACTAGTCTATTGGTATCTTCATCAAGATAGCAATACACCAAATACCAGCCTCCACGTTTCATTTTGAAAGCCTGTTCCTTAAAAGGACAAAACAATTCTTTAACCAATCCCCAATCCAAGAATGCTCCAAAAGGAGCCACTTCACTGCAACGCAACATAGCAAACTCACCCTTGGTAATGTATGGTCTGTCAGTGGTTGCCACAGGACGCTCTTCATTATCGAGATAAACAAAAACTTCCATTTTATCCCAAATCATAAACTCCTTGGGCACATATCTATTAGGCAAAAGCACTTCCTCGCCTTCTCCATCGCCAAGATATAATCCTTGTTCGGCTTCTCTAATAATTTCTAAAGTATTGTATTCTCCTATGGTTATCATATTGCAAAAATAAGGATAAAAAAAGCGTTACAACACCTTGCAACGCTAATACGTTCTATCATTTTGACTTTTACTTTATAAATTCAAAATAATTAAGAAGTATTTCATCATTTTGAGCTCTTGGTGTGAATACCTCCAAAATCTTTGGTGATTCTGATTTTTTATAAAATCCTTTAAGTGAAGTTTTCAATTCTTCCTCATTGGATGCCTTTTCATATTCAAATCCATACATTTTAGCCAGGTATTCACCAGTTAAATTATGTTTGGTTTCGAAATAAGTATCAAAATTTTCAGTGTTTTTATGTCCTGGAAGAATCCTGAAAATACCACCACCTTGATTATTGATAATGATGATTCTGAAATTCTTCGGTATGTAATTGTTCCAGAGTCCGTTGCTGTCATAGATAAAACTCAAATCACCTGTGATGAAAACGGTCTGTTTTTCTTTGACGACAGCACAACCTACAGCTGTGGAAGTACTCCCATCGATACCACTGGTTCCTCGGTTGCAAAACGTTTCAATGGTAGGATCTATATCAAATAACTGCATATATCGCACAACTGAACTATTTCCTAATTGCAAAACAGTATTCTGCGGAAGTGATTCATTGACGACTTCAAAAGCCTTCAAATCACTAAACGGAATCTGTCTTAAATATTCGATATGTTTCAATTGACGTTTTAACTTAACTGGTCGCCAAGTCTTTTGATAATCACTTTTGATGACGTGCGTTATTCTCGGCAAAAACTCTGAAAAGAATTGGTTTGGAGTTGCTTCAATATGTTTTTCGAGAACAAAAAATGTGTCGTTTGCCGTTTTTTTGTCGATATGCCAATGATGTTTTGGCTGGTATTTTCGAAGAAAAGATTTTATTTTTTTAGAGACAATCAAACCTCCAAAAGTAATCAAAATATCAGGTTGTAATTTCTTGAATTCTTCATCTGTCAAAGGTGTAATAATCTTATCAATACTTGGAAAGAATTCGTCGTCGTGAATATTAGAAATAGTCTCGGTAAATACAATCACACTATTATCATTCGACAATTCATCGACCCATTTTTGATCTAAATGATGTGGAGGATTGGCGCCTACCAAAATCATTTTTCGGGTAGATTCATTCCAATCGACCAAGCATTCTTCAATGATGAGCTTCTCTATCTTTTTCTTTTCTTTTGCTTCAAACTTTTTGACCTGTGGTTTCACCGTCATTTTTTCGGTCAACTCGTACAATGGCTCATCAAAAGGCACGTTGATATGCACAGGACCACTTTTATGAATAGCCAAATTGATGGCTGTATTGATTTCCTCTTCATTGTGAGACTGAATATCATCTTGAAGACCAAGAAAGCGTTCTAATTTATCCTCAATATTCTTGAAAATTGGTAACTCTTCTTGTTCTGAAAGATTTAGTTCATCCTTTAAATCCAATTTTAAATTTGCTGAATGTAGAATATGATTCGCAAATACATTCTTTTGATTGATAGTCTGTCCATCTCCAATGCCTACCAAATGTTTAGGTCTATCGGCAGACAACACTATCAAAGGAATATCACTATAATAAGCCTCTGAAATAGCTGGATAATAATTGAGTAAAGCGCTACCTGAAGTGCACACTACAGCAGTTGGTTGCAATAATTGTTGTGCCATACCAAGCGCAAAAAAACCTGCCGAACGTTCATCGACGATACTGTAACAACTAAAAAAAGGATCGTTGGTAAAGCCGATAGTCAAAGGAGCATTTCTACTACCTGGAGAAATGATGATATGTTTTATGTTTTTAGCTTTGAATAGCTGAACGACGGTTTGTGCAAGCGGTATTTTTGAATACTTCATCTGTAGTTAATTCTTAAGACAAAGCTACAAAATAGACAAAGGATTTACAATTACAAAATACTTTTAATGACCAGTGCTTTCGACACTGTTTCCTCCCATTCTTTTTCAGCATCCGAATCTTTGGTGATTCCTCCACCAACATAAATGTAGGCGCAATTATCATTTAATTGCATACAGCGTAAATTGACATATAGGTTCGACACTGTCTTGATGACTGCATAGGCATCATTTTCAACGTTTTGCCTTTTTGGATTTCGGCTTTTCTTCTCCTTCAAATTTAATTCACCTAAAAATCCTGTGTAAAATTCTCGATGATAGCCTTCATTATTTAAAATAAAATGCTTCGCTGCATCTTTCGGAAGACCACAAACAGCAGGTGTAGGATGCAAATCTTGCAGCAATTCTTTCAAATTTGATTCTTTGGATGATAGACGAGCTTTAATGGTAGTTTTAAGGTGCAGCAAATTTCCGGCTCTGACTGTTTCTGTTTTGGAAGTTGAAACATTTCCAGTGAAACGTTCAAGTGAATTCACGATGAAATCTGTGACAAATTGTTGCTCTTCTCGTTCTTTTTCTTGCCAATCCACATTGAGTATTCCATCAAATTTTTGTGTACCAGCAAGTGACATTGTCGTTAGTTGATTGCCTTCAATTTTTAATAGTGTTTCTGGTGTGGCACCAAGCCAAAGACCCACTTTTGGATGAAAAAAGAAGTAAACAAAAGCCGTGTCATATTTGTTCAGTAGCTTCTTGAATATTTCAATTGAATTGGCTTTCTCAAGTTTGATTTCTTCCTTTCGGGAAAGCACTACTTTTTGAAACTTATCAGAATTGATAGCATCAATACCTTTTTGAACCAATGAAATATGACTTTCTCTGGCTTCCTTCTCTTCTGAAATGATTATTTTATTCGTCTCATTTACAACTGAAGTATTGAATTCACATTCCAAAAATTCACTTTCAAAAATTGGAATTAAAATGGAATCCTTATCGTTATCAAATGGCGCAAAAACAAAACCACTTTCTGAAAAACCATTGATTTGATAAAGCTCATCCGAAGTTTGAAACAGCGCTTTTAGAATGGTTTCATTCGGTTTTCTGTAAGCCACAAAAGGCAAACCCGAATCTAATTGAGACTGAATTTTTTCAAAAAATGCTTCAGATGACATATCTAACTCTTTTTTGGAAGAGATATGGTTGAAAGCCTACAAATAGATACTACATTATCGTGCTCGTCCGTCACTCGAATGTCCAGCAATTGTGTGGTTCTTCCTTTGTGTAAAAATGTCGCTTTGGCATAAATATAGCCTTCTTTGACGCTCTTCAAATGATTGGCTGTTATTTCCAAACCTCGAATCATCAAGTTCTGTGAATCCAAAAAAATATGCGATGCAAAACTACCAACGCTTTCTGCCAAAGCCGCTGTAGCACCTCCGTGAAGCACGCCGTCTGGTTGATGAACTCTCGGATTCACAGGCATTCGAGCCACCAAGAAATCGTCTCCAAAATCAACCATTTCGATTTCAAGGGTTTCCATCAATGTGTTTTTGCTTGCCATATTGGCCCTAGACAAAACGTCTTCTTTGGATAATTGCATAGGAAAAAATACTATTTTTAATGTCGACCGTAAAAATACAAAAGAATAAGAAGTATGACCGCACCTCATCTTGAAAATGACGCCGTAAAACTTGCATTGTTAGATTTGAGCAATTATAAGCATCTTTCTGAAGTAGCAAGCCAAAAAGATTTGTTGAAATACTCACCTTCCGACATTACCACACCTGAAACATTAAAAGCATACGTGGAAACTGCTGTAGATGGTTATTATCACAAAACGACCATACCATTCATCATTTTTGACAAAACGCAACAAAAATATGCTGGCAGCACTCGTTTTGGACTCATCAATTGGTACAACAAAGTGTTGCACATTGGTTGGACGTGGATTGGTCGAGAATTTCAAGGTACTTCCCTTAACAAGAATGTGAAATTTTTGATGCTTCAATATGCTTTTGAATCACTAAATTTTGAAAAAGTTGAATTTCGGATTGATGAAGGTAACATTCGTTCGCGAAAGGCTGTGGAGAAAATTGGCGGAACATTTGAAGGCATCTTGCGAAAAGATACTTTGATGCTCGATGGATACCGAAGAAACACTTGTTGTTATGGCATTTTGAAAGAAGAATGGAGCCATATCAAAAGTGCTATTTTTTCAGAGTTTAAATAGTCAGTATTTTTTCAAAACAAACACTGTTCTCAACACCTTCATATTGCCCATAATTTGGAATGATTTGATAACTGCTTTTGGAATAGAGCGCAATGGCTTCAGGTTGCTTTTTTCCAGTTTCTAGGATGCATCGGGTAAATCCAAGCTCTTTAGCCCATTGTTCCAATTCTGACAAGAT
>Ga0207828_100538_pt1 | contig 10200 bp, 6 predicted proteins | sample TtaePargueraPR_11_FD_187276 | JGI IMG/M metagenome (GOLD analysis project Ga0207828, IMG submission 187276) | Aerobic enrichment media microbial communities from Bioluminiscent Bay, La Parguera, Puerto Rico - Tt and P2 (3) (SPAdes) | ecosystem: Environmental > Aquatic > Marine > Unclassified ...
ACATCAAGAAAACATTACCACCTGTGGATTGTACAGAGTACGTAAAAAGAAAATCGATTCACTTACCGTTGTTTTTGACACGCGCCCTATTACAGTTACACAAAGAAAAATTATAATGGATTAGCGTCCTCCGATTTTTTATAGATCACTATTCAACGAGCCAACTTTCTCGATAAAAATGTCACAACTTTAAAATTATCCAATATGAGTATTAGAAAAAAGTTGAAGGATATGAAGCAACAAATTTTCAGCAGACAACCCAAATCAAAGAAAACTGATTCCAAAAAAGGACAAGATGGTAATTTGAAAGCGGGTCCTTCCAATAATGATAAACGTTAAATGCCATAAATAGATTAAACAACATTTCATGGACATCACCACCCTAATTGGTATCGGAGCGGGTATCTGTACCACTGTGGCCATTATACCTCAATTGTACAAAACATGGCGCACTAAAAAAGTAATGGATGTATCCATAGGTATGTTTATAGTGCTCATCACTGGCGTGACACTATGGACCGTTTATGGTATTTTAAAAAAAGATTTACCCATCATCATTACTAATGGCACTTCTGTAGCATTAAACCTATGCATGCTATATTTTATTACCAAGTACCAAAAAGCCACCTCTCATTAAACGGCATGAAGGCCCCTACAATAACTCCCTAATTTATTTATGGGGTAATAATTTAAAGGATAGAGCACAAATAGTCCCGTAACTTTAAGCTCCATTTTTTAATCACAAAAACATTGAAAATGACTAAAAAAGCAACGACCTCATCAAAAAAGCAGCAGACAGAAAAAATCAAACAACTCCAACAGTCTGCACAGCACACTGAAAATACGACCATGACCACCAACCAAGGCCTGAAGGTGAATGACATCAACAACTCCCTAAAAGCTGGAGAACGTGGTGCGACATTATTGGAAGATTTTCTGTTAAGAGAAAAAATCACACATTTCGACCACGAAAGGATTCCAGAGCGTATTGTACACGCTAGAGGAAGTGCGGCACATGGTTATTTTGAGTTGACCAAAGACATGTCAAAATATACAAAAGCGGGCATCTTTACCGACCTGAAACGCCAAACCCCTGTCTTTGTACGATTCAGCACCGTGGCAGGCTCAAAAGGGTCTCCAGATTTAGCACGGGATGTAAGAGGATTTGCTACAAAGTTTTATACAGAAGAAGGTACTTGGGATTTGGTGGGCAACAACATGCCAATCTTTTTCATTCAGGACGCGATGAAATTCCCCGACCTCATTCACTCGGTAAAACCGGAACCAAACAATGAGATTCCACAGGCGGCTTCGGCACACGACACGTTTTATGATTTCGTGTCCCTCACGCCAGAAACACTTCATAACCATATATGGGTCATGAGCGACCGTGCCATTCCGCGTAGTTACCGCATGATGGAGGGCTTTGGTATTCATACCTTTCGTTTAATCAATAAGGCAGGCGAATCGCATTTTGTGAAGTTTCATTGGAAGCCTGTACTGGGAGTACATTCTGTAACTTGGGAAGAAGCTGTGAAAATCAGTGGTGCCGATACCGACTTTCACCGTCGCGACCTTTGGGACGCCATTGAGGCGGGACAGTACCCGCAATGGGAACTGGGTATGCAAATTGTCCCAGAGAAAGATGAACACAAATACGACTTTGACCTCCTAGACCCTACCAAATTGATTCCTGAAGAAATGGTACCGGTTACCATTGTCGGGAAAATGACACTCAACCGAAATCCTGATAATTTCTTTGCAGAGACCGAACAAGTTGCCTTTTTGCCAGGGCATATCGTTCCGGGAATTGATTTTACAAACGACCCCTTATTGCAGGGACGCCTCTTCTCCTATCGCGATACGCAACTATCGCGGTTGGGCACCCCAAATTTCCATCAAATTCCTATCAACAGCCCTATTACGGAATACCATAACAATCAGCGCGACGGACATATGCAAACCCGCATCCCGAAAGGGCAAACAGCATACTTCCCCAATAGTTTGAGTGGTGGTTGTCCGCACTTGGCGAAAATGGCGGAAGGTGGCTTTACGTCTTATGAAGAGCGTATTGATGCCAAAAAAATCAGAACGCGTAGCGAAAGTTTTAGTGACCATTTCTCACAACCCGCATTATTCTATAGAAGTCTATCGGACTGGGAACAAGAGCATGTGGCAGATGCCTATACCTTTGAATTGGGGAAATGTACGCACGACCATATCAAAGAACGTATGCTATGGCTGATTGCACAAATTGATAAAGACTTGGCAACTAAAGTAGCCGAAGGCCTCGGCATGAAAGTGCCAAAAAGCATTGAAAAACCTATCAATCAGGCCATAGGTGCCGATGCCGATGTGAAGAAACACCAACCGGGACCGAAAAAGAATTATTTAGACAAATCACCTGCCTTGAGTCAAACCAAAAGCAAGTTCGACACGATTGCCACGAGACAGGTAGCCGTATTGGCAGCCGATGGTTTTGATGCAAAATCCTTAAAAACCATGAAAACGGCACTCGAAAAAGAAGGTGCTATGGTAAAGCTGGTCGCACCTCATGGAGGAAGCATCACTGCGGATGATGAAAGCGCTCACAAGGTAGATGCAGCTATTGCCACCACGGAAAGTGTATTGTTTGACGCCATCTATATTCCGGGCGGTAAAAAGTCGGTTGAGAAACTGCTCGACACACCTAAATTTTTAAAGTTCGTCAATGAAACCTTTAAATATTGCAAGGCCATCGCAGTATCAGACGAAGGAGAACAATTGATTGACGCCTCTTATGTCAAAGACCATAAAAAAGATATGGCAGTTCACATCAATAAAAAACCAGATGCCTTTATAAAAAGCATCGCGCAACATCGCAACTGGGAACGCCGTGATGTTACAGATAACATTCCTGTTTGATTTTTTTTTTTAGTTTAGTTGAAAGCCATAGTATAGAAGTGCTATGGCTTTTTTTATTTCTAGTTGTTAGCTTTTGAACTGTAAACCGAATGTTAAAATTGAAGAATGATTTGCAAACCGTTGATTTCTCAAAAGTTTACGACTCAATCGTTTTTAGGGTTCGTCTTTTTTCCATATCAGTTAAAAAGAAGTGAAATGAGAATGTAAATTAGTAACATTAAACTAAAATTTCATGGCCTATTTTGATATAACAACTTCAACACCGAAAGACGAAGGCACATATATGGTGCAAGTTCTGACCATTAAAGGCTATATCCGCGAAGCCAAGGCCAAATGGCAGAAGCAAAAAGGATTTGACCTCATCTCCTCTTCTTTACAACCTGACGAATTTATTAAAGCGTGGTGGCAGTATTAGTTGTTAACCATTGGCTGTGAAATTTTCGTTGTTAGTTTACTTACGGTATGGTGTACACTACATACTGTAAGCCTTCCGTTGCTTTAAAAAATCAAAGAACCGATGTTTGCATTCTAACAACTAAACATCTAATTCACTATCTTTGAGATATTCCCCACAAAAAAAAGATGAAAAAGAAACACCTAACATACTGCGCAGTGTGTTGGCTACTTTTGGTATGCCAATACAGTTTTGCACAATTAGCTGATTTCAATTTTTCTGTTACGGTTACTGATGAAACTTGTGATGGCAATGGCTCAATCTCCATGACGGTTTCTGGCACCACGCCAAATTCGACCATTGTATACCTTCTGTATCGTTATCCTGACATCACCACACCAATTGCACAAACCACTGCCAATAGCTTCAATAATTTGAATAGCGGTGATTATTTGGTGGTGGCACGTCAAACTTTAGATAACGAACAAAATACTCAAAGTGCCGATGCCACTATTAACGACCTTACAACAACTCTCGATTTTGAAATTTCCCAGTCGTTTGAAGGCAACTGCGATGCTGCTAATTTGATAGTTAACGTGCTAAACGGAAATGCTGCATCTTATGAAATCTTGTCTGGACCTGTGTCCATAGCTCCCCAAACATCACCAGTTTTTGAAGACCTACCACCAGGAACTTATGTAGTAAGAGTTAACGATAACTGTAACAATGCTTTGAGCAAGACTTACACTATTTTACTCGATGATTTTACTTTTAGTCTTGGTGCAATAACACTTCCGGTTATTTATGACAATTGTGATGAAGCCACCATTAGCAATACCCTCACAACCACTAATAACGGTATCCTCGCCTACCCCATTACCATGGCATACGTAATCAATCCACCCGATGGGTCACCTGCCATCAGCTTTTCACAAACCTATGCTAACGGTCCTGAATCAGAATTGGAAGTGTCAGAATTGGTACAATTGTACGGTAACCAAGAATTTAGTGTACAAATTACAGCTCAAGACGTTTGTGGCAATACAGAAATACTCAATACCATCGTGAATCCTAACCCAATACTTGTGGCATACCCTTCTCCAAGTGAATGTGGTATAGATCTCAACGTGCAGGTCAGTCAATTTTTGCCACCGTTAACTTTTCAATTTATTCAATCTCCTAACGGATTTGATCCTGAAACCTACAACAGCAGCTATCCTGGACCATTTTCTGGACCGTTGGTAACATTTCACAATACTGCTATAGGTGTTCCATATGGAAATTATACACTGATGGTGACAGATGCTTGCGGAAGAATGCGAACGCATGATTTTGAATTGGAAGAAGAGCCTATAGATCCAGAGATTACCGCATCAAATGGAGGTTGCGACCCAGAGTTTGGCACTTTAACCGCCAGCATTCCAGATAGAGAAATTGTAGCAGCTACATTTACCATGGTGCCACCTATTTACACTGGTACGCCACCTGTAAATCTCTCCGGATTTATAGATAACGGTATTTTGTTAGTGGACGGCCTGCCACAAGGTCTGTATGAAATAGAGTTGATTGACCAGTGTGGAAATAGCTATCTAGAACAATTTAGCATACCTGCATTTAGCGAAGAGCCTTTAAGCATTACCACGACTCCCAACTGTACCACTCCATCTGGCACTTTACGCATTGCCAGTCCTTATGGAAATTTGGAATCGGTTACTGTGTTATCAGCTCCTGCAAGTTTTACACAAGGCGTCCCTTTTGATTATAGTGCCAACATTTTGCCTATTGGCATTTTTTATGTTGGTCAACTCCCAGAAGGCTCCTACACGTTAGAGCTGACCGATATTTGTGGTAATGAGTTTTTAATCTCACCGTATATTTCTTCTTATGAATCCAATCCATCAATTTATGAATTGGAACGAAATTGTGGTTCATTTAACATCGGTATTATGGATACAGATGAATCCGTTTGGGATCAAACCTATTGGTTTCAACGCTTCTTTCCAAATACAAATTCTTGGGGACATCCATTTACAGGTGCCAGTTATATTGAAGGGACTATGCCAAATAGCACCAATGCCGTCCAAATTCAGAATGAAGAAACCGTTTTCAATATTTTTTTGACAGGACAATTTAGGCTTATTAAGGCATTCCAACCCTTCAACAACTCAACAACTAACCAACGTTGTTATGATGTATTTGCTGAATTTGAAGTTGCTTCCGAATTGCTCATCAATGGTGTTTATAATTTGAATTGTGAAGGCGCTACTGGTCCTTCTGATGTGTTGGTCGATGTGACAGGTGTACCTCCATACAATTTTTCAATTGTATCACCAGTTTTGATCTATAATGGCACAGACAACATTTTTACTAACTTGAACCCAGGCACCTATGAGTTAAGGGTTGAAGATGTCTGCGGAAGCATTGCCACCACCATCATCAACCTTGAAGATTTACTGCCAGTAGTGAATATTTTTAGACCTGCTGATCTGGTTATGTGCAGCGAAGAAGGCAATAGACAAGCCACCTTTGACCTGTCACAACAAAATGAGGGCATTCTCAATGGCCAAAACCCAAACAATTTTACCATAAGCTATCACCTCAACCAGCAAGATGCCGATACAGGAAACAATCCACAACCAGAAAGTTTCATGAATAGCAGTAGCCCACAAACCATATTTGTAAGGGTCATTCATAACACGCTTGATGTATGTTACGCTACCACATCATTTCAGCTTATTGTAGGCGACTATCCAATGCTTGGTCCAGACGAAACCCTTATTGTATGTGAAGGAAATACGATTACTCTGTCTGCCATCGCAGGATATGATAGCTATATCTGGTCTAATGGTGAAACTACCAATACCGTTGCTGTCAACACAGCTGGTTCCTATACAGTTACGGCAATCAACACCTATAATGATTTTACTTGTGAAAGCAGCCAAACCTTTACAGTTCTGATGTCTGGCACTGCCACTATTGAGGAAATCATCGTTGAAGATTTTTTACCTATAGGGAATTCAATTACGGTGGTAGCATCAGGTTTTGGAGACTATGAATTTTCTTTGGATGGGACCAACTTCCAACCCGAGAATCAATTCAATAATTTAGAAATAGGCGAATACACTGTTTATGTTAGAGACAGAAATAACTGTGGTGTGGTTACCGAAAATGTTTATGTAATGAATTACATGAAGTTTTTTACACCGAACGGAGATAACTTCAATGAGTATTGGCAAGTCCTTGGAGCCGAATATGAACCCGATATGAGCATCATCATATTTGATAGATTTGGCAAACTATTGACAGCCTTTAAAGGCGATGACCTAGGATGGGATGGCACTTATAACGGATACAACATGCCTACAAATGATTATTGGTTTGTCATTAACCGTACAGATGGTCGTACTTACACAGGGCACTTTACTTTGAAACGGTAGCTTAAATACCAATAATGTGAATGAAACATTCTGCAACCAAGAATCGGGATTTCAGATTTGGGATTTAACTAAAAAATAATTCTGAAATCAGCGCTTTCTATTTCGGTCTAGGTCGCAACGACGACATCTCGATAAATAAGTCATTGAAAACTCATACACACCATTGGTATTTCCTATTTGCGAGGTATTCATGTCATATGAAAATCCAAAACGCAGTTCTGACACTTCCAATCCTAAAAATGCATTTATGGAAGTTAGTATATGGCTGTTGTCATCACTACCAAAAGGATTGGTTGCTGCTGTAAGCCCAAGCAGCAACTGATTCACTTGAAAAATAGAGCCCACATCCAGTCGATTATAATTACTTTGCTGCATATAATTGACGGTCATCATGATACTATCATCCTTCAGGAAAGGAAATCGATAATTGCCATGAACTGTAAACAACATATCCAAGGGTGCCTTTTCACCTTCAACTATAGACACATTAGGTCGGTTTAAATGTTTTACAGCCAGGCCAAACCAATAGGTGACTCCATCTTTTTCCTCCTTTTCTATAACGGCACCTGTGGAAATATCCAAGAAATAAACACTCGTCAAGTTATTGGCATAAGGATCAACAGAAACTGGGTTAATGATTCCTGTATTGATGTTAATCTGGTCTGCTAAGGTTAAATTTCTGAATCTGTTACTTTTATTGCCAACACCCACTTCCAAACCAGGCCTAAAAAACCATCCACCGTCTAGATTGAAACGTTGTGCATAATCAAAATTGATTTGGTAAAAATTATAATTATTAAACGATTCATATTGCCACACTGCATTGACTCCAAGGCCAAAACCCATTCGTGGTCCATAATCAAATGATTTATTGATAAAGGCATACTGTGTAGTAAGCTTTAAATCTAAATTAGGCCATTGCATGCGACTCAACACACCTGCATAAATTCTATCATTGTCCTCAAAACCCACAAAGCCTGGATTTAGAGTTTCCTGAACATAATTAGACTGTGTAAAAATGGCATCTTGTGCATTTGCTGTAACTATTGCAACAAAACCTATCGTACAAAAAAGAGCTTTTAAATTCATTGAGTATAATTATTTGATGAAAACAAAAGGGCCCTTTTGCTCAATAAGTTCATTATAAAATGTGTGGGCACTAAATACGTAGTAATAGTTGCCATTCTCTGCTTCCTCATCTTTTACCTTACCATTCCAGCCTTCAATAGTTTCTCCAGATTCAGAATAAATAAGGCTTCCCCAAGTATCATAAATGCGGAGCTCCATCTTCTTCAAACCAACATGTACAGGGCCGAAGAAATCATTAAGTCCATCAGAATTAGGTGTAAACGCATTCGGCATAATTAATTTATATCCCTTTTCAACACTTAAAGCGACAGTGTAAGTGTAAATGCAGCCAAAAGGATAAGTGACCGTTTGAGTAACAACATAGTGACCAACGTGCAAATAGGTATGTATCGGATTTAGCTCTCCAGAAAAATTCCCGTCTCCAAAATCCCACAACACACTCACCACATCACCTGTGGCAGTGGTTGTAAATTGAATAGGATCTTGAATGGCAAATATGCCATAATTGGTACTGCCTATGGATGACATTTCAAAATCCGGGTCGCCGAGAACAGGAATTTCAACATTGAAACTGAAGTTTGTACTGCATCCTTGGCTATCTGTAACTTCCAAGACTACAAGTCCATTATCATCTGTAGTCATGAGCTCGTTATTCATACCACTTACAGTTCCGCTCGACCAATTGAATGAAAACGGAGGAACACCTCCACTGGCAACAGCCACAAACGTTTGATGAACGCTATGTGCTTCACAATCCACATCCGATTGTACATCTACATTTACCTCGAGCGGGTCAAATCGGCTGACAGTCCAGCTTCCCTCAATCTCGCAACCATTAGCATCTGTAACGGTGACGTGATAGGTATTTGGTGGCACATCGTTCAAATCTTCGGAAACCGAACCATTAGACCATTGCACTGAAAAAGGAGGAGTTCCGCCAGTGATTAGCAAATTAATGGCACCACTATTAGGATTGTCACAATCAAGTGCGTTAGTAATAGTTGCAGAAAGGTCCAATGGAAGAATATCAAAGATGGTAAAACTTTCCTGTATGACACAAGGTTGTCCATCAGAAATGGTCACGGAATAAGTGCCAGGACCTAAATTGTGACGTTCAATACCTGCGGTAGCATCATCGTTCCATACCACACTGATAGGATTGACGCCTCCTTGAAAATTGAGCACTATACTGGCATCATTCTCACCAGAACACGACATTTGTGTTACTACTGGTTCGATTAAAAACAATGGTGCTTCCTCTATTTCTATCGGAAAGGCTCTTGAACAGCCTACACTATCAGTAATAGTAATGGTGTAAATGCCTGCGGATAGGTTGGTCTGTACCATTCCAGAGCCAAAATTACTCCAAGCAACTGTATATGGTGGAATGCCTCCTGAAATAGAATTTATGGTAATGGATGCGTCATTATCTCCATAACATTCTATTTCGGTCGTGGTAACATCTATTACAATCTCATCATTTTGAGTAATGCTGAAATCCATGGTGTCTTGACATCCAGAACTATCGGTAACAGTTACGGAATAAGCGCCCGCGACGAGTGCATTTATGTTTTGGCTACTGCTGGTAAAACCATCTGGACCCGTCCAAGCAAAAGTATAATTGGGCCTTCCGCCCGATACATCAATATCAATAGCACCTGTGGCATCTCCAAAACACACCACATCGGTTTGGGACATTGCTGTAATTTGTAATAATGGTGGTTCAACTATCGTAAAACTTTGTATGATTGGACCGCAATTATTGGCATCTGTCACGGTCACTTCATAAATACCTGGGCCTAAATTGGCAAGGTCTTCGTTCATTGAAAATGAAAGACCATCTTTAGTCCAACTAAAACTGTGAGGCAACGTACCACCTGTAACATTGACATCGATACTACCATCATTTGCTCCAAAACACGATATGGTATCCGGGTCAAAAACAATAGTACTAAAAAGTAATTCTTCAGGTTCAATAATCGTGAATTCTTCAGCATAAGGACAGCCACCATCGTCCATAATTTCTAAAGAATAAGTACCTGCTTCAAGATTAAAAATATCTTCATCTGTACTTGAAAAACCATTAGGCCCTGACCATAGAATATTATATGGATTGCCGCTTGTAAAAGGAACACCTCCAACAATTGAAATTTCAATGGAAGCATTGTTCGATTCAAAACAGGAATTATCCGTTACAACTGTAGTTACAGAAATGGATGGATTGACCGTTACCACAATATCAAAATCGGCACCCACACAATCACCAGAAGTGGGAGTTACAGTATATGTAACAGTTGCTTGATTAGTAGTTATGTTTTCCAATAACTGTGAAATAAAGGTTGATGGTGTGGTTTCTGCACTAAATCCGGTAACAGC
>Ga0207828_100540_pt1 | contig 10099 bp, 9 predicted proteins | sample TtaePargueraPR_11_FD_187276 | JGI IMG/M metagenome (GOLD analysis project Ga0207828, IMG submission 187276) | Aerobic enrichment media microbial communities from Bioluminiscent Bay, La Parguera, Puerto Rico - Tt and P2 (3) (SPAdes) | ecosystem: Environmental > Aquatic > Marine > Unclassified ...
CTCCCACCATGTCATGTCGTTGCATGACGGGGATCGGCCAAGCCAAATCCCAAGTATTTTTTCCACCCGGCGCGATCAATCGTCGCGACGTGTGCGCTCCATCCGTTCGTGGCGTTCCTGGGCTTCAATGCTCAGGGTCGCAATTGGACGAGCTTCAAGTCTTTTCAAGCTGATCGGCTCGTCGGTTTCTTCGCAGTAACCATAAGATCCGTCTTCAATTCGACGCAATGCAGCATCAATTTTTGAAATAAGCTTGCGCGCCCTGTCACGAGTACGAAGTTCAAGTGCCCGGTCAGTCTCTGCCGACGCGCGGTCGGTAAGATCCGGTTCCTGAAGCCCGCCATCTTGCAGGTTCGCTAATGTTTCTGAAGATTCATGCAGAAGTTCTGCCCGCCAGGTCAGAAGTTTCTGGCGGAAATATTCCCGCTGACGCGGGTTCATGAACTCTTCGTCCTCAGCAGGACGATAGTCAGGTGGTAAAGTGATAGTCATGTATGCCCTCTATACAGGACTCATCGATCGCGCGGCAATATAGAGGCCACACGCCAACGGTGCAAGCCGATTGAACAAATAAATGCCAATCACCCCTCAAAGGCGCAGAATTCTGCGATATTTCTATGGAAAATACCTTTGATTAAACAATCAGATCAGGCCGGAAACTTCAAGTTTTGCCAACTCAACCCGGGCACGAAGATCAATCTCGTCGAGAACAGAAGATAGCTCTGGATCATCAATCATTTCGCGCTGCTGGTCGAGCAAACCGACCAATTGCTGCAGGCGTGCGGGGGATAGTTGGCCACTTAGCAGACCGTCTCGCACAGCTTCAAGCTGCTCAAGCATGCTTTTTGCGCGCAACATCGCGGCCTTTTTTGGCGAATCCAGTGCATCCCCGCTTTGCTGGAGCGCAAGCAAGGCATCAAGGGCACTGACAGCCCCCGCACTTCGAACACCAGCAGCACCGCCAGCATCCCCGGAAGAATCGAGCGAACGCATGGCGTCAGCAAAACCGCTTCCACCAGATGTGCCGGACGATTTCTTGCGCGAGGTTGCCCCCGCTCCAGCAGCCTTGGAACCGCTAACTTTCATGATCCGTGTCCGCTCAGTTGTTGTCGATCTGTTCAATGAACATATGCAGTACATGGTCGGATGCGTTCATCTGGCCAAAGCGGCCGGAGAATGAGCAAACACCAAACTTGCAGAAATGAGTCTCCCTCAATCGCGCCAGACGCGCAACGGGAAAAAAATGCCGGGTTGGCGCATCGGCGGCGACAACACAGAGGCAAAATCACCTTAAACGCGTCGTTTTCAGGGGATTTTGGCGTTACCAAGACCACCACCGGCAGAAAGCCTCAGTTGGCATGGTTTTCGCACATAGCTTTGCAAACGCGGTTTCCCCGATCAATCGCCTCATTTGCCGGATGCGCTGCATCCCATGTAAAAGCGGAATTAAGAGTATGATCACAGGTCTTGGCAAAATAGCACGCAATGCACTCGCAATGCTTACGCTGGGAATGCTTGCCCTGACGCAGCTTACCCCTGCACATGCACAATCACGCATCAAGGATATCGCCGACTTCGAAGGCGTGCGTGACAACATGCTGGTCGGTTATGGCCTTGTGGTTGGCTTGAATGGTACCGGCGATGATCTGGGCGATGCAGAATTTACCCGCCAAAGCATGGTCGCGATGCTTGAACGCCTCGGTATCAACGTCCGCGACCAGATCGAAGACCTTGAGTCTGATAACATCGCGGCCGTGATGGCAACTGCAACCCTGCCGCCGTTTTCGCGTCAAGGGTCGCGCATTGACGTCAATATCAGCGCGATTGGCACTGCTGAAAGCCTCCAGGGCGGCACGCTGCTTGTGACCCCGATGGTCGGTGCTGATGGCGAGGTATATGCCGTTGCCCAGGGCAATCTTGCGGTTGGCGGTTTTTCCGCTGGTGGCAATGCTGAAACCATCGTCAAAGGCGTTCCGACCTCGGCACGTATTGCCAATGGCGGCATCGTTGAACGCGAAATCGACTTTAACCTGAATTCCATGCAGGACATGTCAGTTGTCCTTCGCAATCCGGACTTCACCACTGCACGCCGTGTCTCCGAAGCAATTAATGCCTATCTGGGCGAAGTTGCTGCACGCGCCAGCGACCCGGGCACTGTGCGGCTGAACATTCCGGAACGCTATAACCAGAATATTGTCGCCCTTCTGACCGATATCGAACAGCTTCGTGTTGAACCTGATCAGATCGCGCGTGTGGTGATTGACGAAAACACCGGCACCATCGTGATGGGCGAGAATGTCCGGATCAACCGTGTCGCGATTGCGCAGGGCAACCTGACGATCCGTGTCACCGAAACGCCGCAGGTTTCCCAACCCTCGCCCTTCTCTCAGACTGGCACAACCGAGGTTGTCGACCGCACTAATATTGAGGTTGATGAAGGCGAAGACAATCAGTTGGGCATCATGAATGGCGGTGTCAGCCTTCAGGAACTGGTCAATGGCCTCAACAGCCTTGGCGTTGGTCCGCGCGACATGATCACCATCCTTCAGGCCATCAAGACGTCTGGCGCCCTTCAGGCTGAAATCGAGGTGATGTGATGATGACCGACAGCACCGCCGCACTGATGGCGCAGGCACAGGCCAGCGCACAATACGGCAAGCAAAACAATATCGCGGCCCGCATGGATACACTCACAGACGGGCACATCAAGACCGAAGCACAGGCACGCAAGGCTGGCGAGGAATTTGAATCGATGTTCCTTGGCCAGATGCTCAGCCACATGTTTGCCGGCCTTGAAACTAACGAAATGTTTGGCGGCGGGCATGGCGAGACGATGATGCGTTCCATGCTTGTTGATGAGTACGCCAAAGAAATGTCCCGCGCTGGTGGCATCGGAATTGCAGATGCCGTTACACGCGAAATCCTCAAAGTCCAGGAGGGATGAAAATGACCACCCAAGAGCTGGTTACCGAACTTAAAAGCGTCACCTATGACCTTATGTCCCTGCTGGAACGTGAATCCAGTGAACTGCGCAGTCTGACATCTGCCGAATATGAGCAATTCCTGTCGGAAAAATCTGCCCTGGCAATGCATTACGAGCAATTGGTCGTGAAACTGCGCAGCCGTGGTGATGAACTCCGCGCCATGTCCGAAGAGGAACGTGAAGAACTGCGCGAGCTTCAGGCCGAGTTCCAGCAAGCTGCACGGCGCAATATGAATACACTACAGGCCGCCAAGGAAACCAACGAACGCGTAGTTCAGGCCATCGTCCGCGCGGTCAATGACAAATCCAAAGAAGAATGCACGACCTATACCCGCTCTGCCACCACCAGCAAGGCGTCGCTCGGCGGTTATGGTCGCACGATCAATAAGTCCGGTGGCGCCTACAGCGTCAACGAAACGCTCTAAGGGTAAAGGCAAAGATCATGTCACTTACTCAGGCACTCAATACTGCGATCTCTGGCCTTAACACGGCACAAGCCCGTATTGCGATCACGTCTTCGAACATTTCGAACGTGAATACCGAAGGCTATTCCAGAAAGATCGCCGGTCAGGAGACCCTGTCGCTTGACGGTGTCGGTGCCGGCTCCCAGGTTGCTGACATTTATCGTAACGTCAACGAGGGCCTGGTACGTGAAATGCGCGGCGAACTGGGTAAAACCGGTCGCGAAGAAGCCCGTTATGAGTTCTTCATGCGCATTCAGACCCTGTTTGGTACAACCCAGTCTGATGCGGCGATCAGTCAGCGCATCAATGATCTGGCCGATGCCTTTGAACAGCTTGGCGTAACCCCTGACCAGAACTCTCCACGCGTCGAAGCCATCGAAAGCGCAATTCAGGTCATGGAATCGTTTGAGCGGCTTTCAAGCCAGCTTCAGGATCTGCGCGATGACATCGATGACCAGATCACCGATGAGGTGAATAGTGCCAACTCCTTGCTGACGCAGATTTCTGAGCTCAATACCGGCATCGTTCGCCTGAACAACCTTGATCAGCCAACGACAGAGCTTGAAGATCAGCGCGATCAGAAGCTTAACCAGCTGTCAAAGATCATCGATATCACGACCTTCAGCCGCAGCGATGGCTCAGTCGTTGTTTATTCGGCAAATGGCGCAAATACGCTTCTTGATCGCTCCCCAAACAAGCTGACCTTTAATCAAACTGCCGGCTTCGAACCGGGCACGGGCGGCTCGGGTATTTCGCTTGATGGCGAAGACATTACGGACACGCTGCGGACAGGAACCCTGAAGGGTCTGCTTGAGATGCGCGATTCAGAAATTCCGGCAATGAATGACCAGATCAATGAACTGGCAGCTCAACTTCGCGATGCAATCAATGAAGAACATAACAAAGGCACTTCGTTCCCGCCGCCAGCCAACCTTTCGGGCACACGCACGGTTGATGGCAGCGATCCGTTAACAGCAACAGGTGCATTTCGCGTTGCCGCACTCGATCAAAATGGCGACCTTGTTGCCACTGACAGCTGGGCTGATATTGCCCTGCCAACAACACCGGCAACGGTTCAGGGCATCGTTGATGCGATCAATGCATCGGACGCTGGAACGTATCTGACAGCATCACTGGTGGACAATCGGCTGGTTATCGAAGGCCAGGATGGTAACCGCGTTGCCATTAACGAATTAGACAGTGAAATCACGCTGAGCGATGGTCGTGAGCAGGGCATGTCGCACTATTTTGGTTTGAACGACTTTGTCACGACCACCAAAAGATCCGATGTCATGACCTCTGCTGCACAACAAAGTTCGACCAGTGCGCTGGGGGTGACGGCAAGTTCCTTTACAATCAGTGCAGGCACGGGTGCACTTGCCGGAGCAGGTATTACAGTCAATTACACTGCAACAGACTCGCTTGAAGATATCCGCGACAACATCCGTACAGCACTTCAGGGTGCCGGCTTCACCGCCGCTGCGGCGGAAGAAGCTGCCTTCATTGTTGAAGATGGTAACCGCTACCGCCTGGTCATTGAATATAATGCCAACCTGACGGTCAATGATTCGGGTACGTTGTCCTCAAAGATCGGCTTCACCGAAGATCGACCGTCCCTGTCAGGCAACATGGATGTTGCCGCGGCAATCAAGAACGATCCCTCGCGGATTGTGCGCGGACAGATGAACGCGGATACTTACAATACTTCAACGGCCATTGTAGACCCGGACGCAGCGATCAACGGCATAGGCCCGACTGTTCCGCCCCCCCTGAACTATACTTTGACCGTCAGTGGCAACTTTACCGATGTCGATATCGACTATGATACCAACACGTCGCTGCAAGATATTGCCGATGCGATCAACAACAGTGCGACGCTGACGGACAACAATATCACTGCTGAAGTCAAGTTCGACAGCCAGTTGGGTGGTTATAAGCTCCATGTCATTGATGCGGATGGCGATCCGTTCTATTTCAGCGACGATGGACTGCCCAACGCGGATGCACTCACGACCGTTCTGGGTCTTGGCATCACTTTCGGCGTTCATGAAGGCGACAACAGTGCCGCAAATTCGATCAGTAATGCATTTGAACGCACCGACATTGATTTCGGGGCAACCGATGGTCTGTCGGGCGAACGCACATCGCTAACCGATTATGCAGCAGGGATCGTGGCAACCGCAGCGACAAAAGCCAGCATTGCCGAAAGTTCCTATGATTTCCAGGACAACCTTGTGGTTGACCTTAGTACCCGCATCCAGAACGAAGCCGGCGTCAACCTTGATGAAGAAATGTCCGATCTGGTGATTTTTCAGCGTGCCTACACCGCCTCTGCCCAGGTGATTACCACGGTTGAGGAAATGTTTGATGCACTGCTCAATGCAGTTTAAACTGCATGATTATAAAATGAGGCTGTCATGGTAACTCGTGTCGCGACATATACGAACCACACATTGCTTTCGGACTTGGCACTCCGCAATGCTGCGCGTGTAACAGACCTTCAGAACCAAGCGTCCAGCGGGTACAAATCGCGCAATTACGCGGGTATCGCTGACAGCACGCAGCGCCTGCTCAATCTTGAGACCGAATATAGCCGCACGGAACAATACCTGCGCAATACAACGCAGGGTAAATTGCGCTTGCAAAGCATGGAAACCGCCGTTGACAGCATGCTGACCATCGCGACCGAGATGAAGAGCTTGCTGATCCAAGCAAGCTCCGCTCAACAGGCTGATGACGTCAATATCCGTAACGAAGCAGATCAGGCACTGCAACAGATTGCCAACTTGCTCAATACCAACCTTGACGGACGCTACCTGTTCGCAGGTGGACGTTCCGAAGAACCGGCAGTGGATATCGAGAAAATCGGAGCGCCTGATAACTACATCAGCAAACTTAATACGTCTGTGACAAGCGGCGCTCTTCTCTCCTCACTTGGCGTAACAACTAACGGCACGCTCCAGATCGTCAGCACAGATGTCGATGGCAACAGCTCGACCTCTACAGTGAACTATGACCCGACCGATACTATCGACGACATCTTGACCGACATCAACACGAACACAACCAACCGCGCCATTGCTTCGCTGCGGGGCTTGGGTGGAGAAGGTACTCCGCTTTTGAACATTGAAAATGTCGGCAACGGCTCGATCACAATTACTGAAACAGGTACCGGTGATTTTCTCTCGAAGCTTGGCATGGAAAAGATGGGCAATCCACGCCCGGATGCCGATTATTATATGGGTGATCACCAGATCATGGATCTGCGGGTGGACGACAAGTACGATGTCTCCTATGGCATTCTGGGCGACAACCCGGCATTCCAGAAATTGATCCAGGGCCTTGGCATTGCTGCAAGCACTGAAAACCAGGATGCGCTGACTGTGGCACTCGGCTTTATCAACGATGCAATAAACGAACTTCCCAACGTACAGGGGCAAATCGGTCTTGATATTGCCAATGTCGAACGGTTCGAGGAACGTCATCAGGACTTCAAGGTTTTTGCCGCTCAGGCGATCACCGACATCGAAACTGTTGACGTTCCCCTGACCCTTGCGGAAGTCAGTCAGTATACGACGGCCCTGCAGGCCAGCTTTATTTCCATCTCACGCGCCGCAGATTTATCTTTGGCTAACTATTTGCGTTGATTGTGATATAAATCGTATTGCGTCTTTAACTGTTTTGTCCGCATGATACCAAGGGTAGCATGCGTGACAGAACCTTTCGACCGTCGGAGAATTGCGGGAATGGAAACCGAAAACGTCGCCGAGAATGAAACACCTGAATCCGTTGTCGTGGAAACACGCTTCGGCGACATCGAGTTCAGCTGGGACAAAGGCATCTATATGCCAGTCGGTCTCCTTGGCTTTCCTGAACACCATGTTTTCGGACTGGCTAACATCCCCAACACATCACTTGATCAGTTCAAGCTTTATCAAAGCCTCACAGATGCAAGCCTGTCCTTTATCGTCGCACCATATAATATGGAAAGCGGTGTTTATGCAGACAAAGACCTGATGACTGCGCAGAAAAGTCTCGCGATCGAAAGTGCTGACATGGCCATTCTGATGGTTGTCACCATCCGGAGCGCACCAGGCGGTCAGGGCATTACGATGTCGACCAATCTGCGTGCGCCCATTCTTGTCGACACTGCGCGCCAGGTCGCCTGGCAGCATATTTTGCCCAATGAAAAATACTCTGTGCAGCATGACCTGTAATTTTTGCCTAGCATATTGGCACGCGCATTGCTTTGATGTCCCCCAAGGCAATGTCGCCGAAAGATTGAATGGCCTGAGCCATTCTATCTTATCCGTGTAGGAGGAATAAAATGGCTCTTAATATTATTTCCAACTATGCAGCGAACGTAGCCCATCGAAACCTAACTGCTTCGGACACGATGGCGACGCGCTCGCTTGCAAAACTTTCCTCGGGTACCCGTGTTGTTTCTGCACGTGACGATGCCGCTTCCATGGCCATCGGTGCACGTCTGAACGCAACAACGGAATCCCTCAAGACCGCAACGGTTAACGTCAACCAGGCCAACTCGATGCTGCAGATCGCCGATGGCGGCATGGCAACCATCGATAACATCCTGGTGCGCATGAAGACGCTTGCCGTTCAGGCATCCTCAGGCAACCTGTCTGATACTGAACGCGGCTTCCTGAATGATGAATTCGTTCAGCTCCGCGAAGAAATCGACCGTATTGCATCATCAACCAACTTCAACGGCATTCAGCTGCTTGGTGATGGCGGTGACGTTGCTCTAAACTTCAATGATCTTGCCTCTGGCGGTGGCGGCGCTGCACTTGTCCCAGCTGCCGGTTTTGATCGCTTTGCCATTACCGACAACAACTACTGGGCAACCGACACCAACGATAGCGGCGTAACCGATAACAGCTTCCAGGTCAGCATCAACGAAGGCACTGCTGGTCAAGTTATCATGACTGTCAGCGCAACCATTGATGGTACGGTTAACCGTACGCAATCTATTGACGTCACCGACTATGCTTCGGGTGGCACCACTGCCATCGGCGCAGGCGAAAATGCAACGCTGAACTTCGATGAACTTGGCTTGACCTTTACGGTCAATACCAACTTCTCTGCAACTGTTAGCTATGTTGAAGCGGGCACCAATGGTGATCAGGACTTCGGCAGCGATGCCACTTTTAACAATGGCGCAGCGACCTTTGACTCTACTGACAACATTGTAACCATGGCAGCAGACAATGGTCAGCAGTTGCAACAAACGGTTGACTTCCAAGTTGGCGCGGGCAACACAGCAAACGACCGCTTGGCAATTGAGTTTACGGCCGTAGATTCTGAGACACTTGGTTCTGGCTCGAATGGTGCGCAAGACTCGATTTCAGACCTGACTGACAATGCCATTGATACGGCGGCGAACGCCCAGAATGCAGTCGAAGTCGTCAGCCGCGCAATTGACGATCTGCAGCGTGCGCGTGCCAATATCGGTACATATCAAAACCGCTTGGACTTTGCAGCTCAGAACCTTGCATCCACGCAAGAGAACACTGAGTCTGCACGCTCAACCCTGCTTGATCTTGATGTTGCGGCCGAGATGACCAACTTCACGTCCAAGCAGATTCTGGTTCAGTCGGGTGTCGCCATGCTGGCACAGGCAAACCAGATGCCTCAGAACCTTCTCCGTCTGCTTCAGGGTTAAGTTATTAGAAGATCGGTTTTACTAAGACCATTCCGAACGGCGGCAATGTTTTGATTGCCGCCGTTTCTGTTTGTGATTGGTATTTCTGGTCAATATTTGCAGTGGTAGGCGCCTTATCAGCTGACCGGCAACCTTTGACGAATCGCTTTACTTTTCCCTAGCACCTATGCATCGACCTTTTCTTTTGCTGCAAACTACGGTTATTTAATTTGGCGAACTCATGCGGGAACTCATACCCTCTGAAAATCACCATGCCATTCACCTTAACCTATTGTTAATATGATATTTATGGGCAAAAAAGTCGATTAGGCGCCACCGCTTACATCCAACATATTCACACTGTATTCCCTCAGGTTAATTCCCTATTCCTGACTTTTCTCTAGACTCCACCCTACAGTGAGCGTTTAAGTATAGAAGTGGGCTACTTTAAGTTGTTCAAGATGAACAACAAGCTCATGCAACTGTCTTCTAAGACTTTCACTCCACGTAGGAAGATGAAAAATGGCTCTTAATATCATTTCCAACTACGCAGCAAACGTTGCTCATCGCAACTTGACTGCTTCTGACGAGATGGCGACCCGTTCGCTGTCGAAACTATCTTCTGGTACCCGTGTTGTTTCTGCACGTGACGATGCCGCTTCCATGGCCATCGGTGCACGTTTGAATGCAACCACCCAGGCTCTCAAAACCGCAACCGTCAACGTTGGGCAGGCAAACTCGATGCTCCAGATCGCCGATGGCGGTATGGCAACCATTGATGATGTTCTCGTTCGGATGAAGACGCTGGCGGTTCAGGCATCCTCTGGCAACCTGTCCGATACCGAACGCGGCTTCCTGAATGACGAGTTCACCGAACTTCGTGACGAGATCGACCGTATTGCCTCCTCTACCAACTTCAACGGCATTCAGTTGCTGGGTGATGGTGGTGATGTTGCCGCCAACTTTGGCGACCTTGCTTCCGGTGGCGGCGGT
>Ga0207828_100541_pt1 | contig 10068 bp, 6 predicted proteins | sample TtaePargueraPR_11_FD_187276 | JGI IMG/M metagenome (GOLD analysis project Ga0207828, IMG submission 187276) | Aerobic enrichment media microbial communities from Bioluminiscent Bay, La Parguera, Puerto Rico - Tt and P2 (3) (SPAdes) | ecosystem: Environmental > Aquatic > Marine > Unclassified ...
ATTTCTACAAAAACTGGAGTAATATTTCACCTTCAACTGACAAGGAAGCTGCTAAAATGCTCGTATTTTCTGCGGATAAAGAACAGTATAATGTTGGTCAAACAGCTAAAATCAAGTTCCCATCAAGCAATGAAGGTCGCGCTTTGATTAGCGTAGAAAACGGTTCGGATGTGCTGTCTTATAAATGGGTCAAAACCACGCAGGGCGAAACAACTGTAAACATTCCGATTACCAAAGATATGGCGCCGAATGTGTTCGTTAATATTTCCTTGTTGCAGCCTCACGCCATCACTGCCAATGATTTACCAATTCGTCTTTATGGTGTGATTCCAATGATGGTAGAAGACCCAAATACCAAATTGCAACCGGAAATTCAGATGCCGAATTCCCTCAAACCGGAACAGGAATTTAAAGTGACGGTTTCAGAAAAAAACAAAAAAGCAATGACGTACACCATTGCGATGGTTGAGGAAGGTCTGTTGGATTTGACACGTTTCAAAACTCCAAATGCTTGGGATGAATTCTATGCTCGTGAAGCGCTCGGCGTCAAAACTTGGGACATTTTTGATGATGTCATCGGCGCCTATTCCGGAAGTATCGACCAAGTATTTGCGATTGGTGGTGATGGTAGTGCCGCCGCTGGAAAGAACCAAAAAGCAAACCGATTTAAACCAGTCGTAAAATATTTGGGTCCTTTTAATCTTGATGCAGGAGGCAAAGCAACGCACAACATCAAAATGCCAAATTATATAGGAGCCATCCGAATGATGGTGGTTGCTGGCGATGCCAAAACTGAAGCTTATGGAAGTGCAGACAAATCAGTTCAGGTGAAAAAACCATTGATGGTATTGGCGTCATTGCCACGCAAATTGAGTCCTGGTGAAAAAGTCACCTTGCCAGTCACAGTCTTTGCGATGGAATCAAACGTGAAAAATGTAAACATCAGTTTGAAATTGAGTAACGGTATTGAAGTGGTAGGCGATAGAACGAAATCTATGAGCTTTTCACGACCTGATGAACAAATGGCTTACTTTGAATTGGATGTCAGCAAAGCAAAAGGTTTCAATACGATTGAAGTGATGGCGAATGGCAATGGCGAAACATCGACTTATAAAGTAGAAATCGATGTGTACAATCCAAATCCTATCACATCAAAAGCTTTGGATAGAACTTTGGAGCCAAACAGTACAACTTCTATGGATTTTTCAACCTTTGGAGTTCCTGGAACCAATTCTGCAACGGTCGAATTCTCTACGATGCCTCCGATGGATTTCTCCCGACGATTGCAATATCTGGTACAATATCCTCATGGATGTTTGGAACAGACCACATCGAGTGTGTTTCCACAATTGTATTTGAGTGATATTTTTGATTTACCTTATAAAAAGAAACAAGAAATCAAATCCAACATCGAAAACGGTATCAAGCGCCTTGGAATGTTCCAGCAACCAAATGGTGGAATGAGCTATTGGATGGGTGAAAACACAGCCAACGATTGGAGTACCAGTTATGCAGGTCATTTTATGATTGAAGCCGAGAAAAAAGGATTTGTGTTGCCGTTGACCTTTAAAAACAATTGGTTAAAGTACCAAAAACAAGCTGCACAGGAATGGCGACCTAGCTATAGAACCTACAATTCAGATTTGGCACAAGCCTACCGACTTTACACCTTGGCATTGGCTGGAAGTCCTGATTTAGCTGCAATGAACCGTCTGCGCGAATTCAGCGAAATTTCCAATGAAGCCAAGTGGCGATTGGCAGCAGCATATGCATTGGCAGGACAAAAAGAAGCCAGCACCAAAATTTCGAGTACGGCCAATATCAACTTTGTGCCGCCGCAATACAATTACTACGATTATGGTTCGGCAGATAGAAATCGTGCGATGGCTTTGGAAACAATGGTGTTGACCAAAAATGCCAAACAGCGTGAATTGGCACAGGATATGGCCAAAGATTTGTCCAGCGATGAATGGATGAGCACCCAAACCACAGCGTATTGTTTGCTGGCAATGGCAAAAATGGTCGAAGCCAATGGTGGTAAGTCCTTGAAAGTTCAATATACCTTCAATGGAAAAGAAGAAACTATTGATACCAAAAGTGCCATAGCGCAACGAGAATTGTTCGTAAAAGATGGAAGCAATACATTCAGTTTTAAAAATAATCAGGAGAATGTGGTGTATGTGAGAGTCTTGAATTCTGGAAAATTGCCATTGGGACAAGAAATTGCCGAACAACGTGGTTTGAGCGTTTCTGTGGAGTACAAAGATTTGAACGGCAATAAAATTGACATTGGCAAATTGATGCAAGGTCAAGATTTTGTGGCTTCAGTGACTGTAAGAAATCTCAAAAATTCAGATGTGAACGATGTAGCGTTAACGCAAATTTTCCCTTCTGGTTGGGAAATTGTCAATACACGTTTTACTGATTTTGGAGACACCACCACAAGTCAGGCACGTTATACAGACATTCGAGATGACCGAGTCAATTTCTATTTCGATTTAAGCAGAAAAGGCAAATACGACAGCAAAACGTTTAATGTGATGCTGAATGCTTCCTATTTGGGCACCTACTATTTGCCAGGCGTTCAAGCTGAAGCGATGTATGATAATGAATTTTTGGTAAGAACCAAAGGTCGATGGGTTGAGGTTGGGAAATAACACTAATTCCTGTGAAAGCAGGAATCTCATTCCAATTAAAATATTTATCAATCAAATAAAAAGTAATATTAAATCAACCCATTGAAGAAAAGTTTTATCTACTATACCTTGTTGTTTACAACTCTATTTGCAAGTTGTAAAACTGACAATGTGAACGGGATTATCATTGATGACACCTTGTACGTACATCAGAGTTTTGGTGAAAATCGGCGTATGCAAAAATTGATTAAGAATTGCTTAAATAAGGATAAAATTGCATTACAACAATTGATTAATTTTCCAAATGGCGGCGGTGCAAGTAGTTATGATTTAGGTTATGTTATCACGCAGATTATATACAGATTGGGTGAAAATGAATTTGTCAATCTCATTTCAACATTAAACAAGAAAGATATAAATAATCTTAAGGGATTGATTGGTGTCGGTTTAGAATATGGTGATAATGACTATGACAATAAAATGGACAATAGAGAATTTGAAATAGAGTTTCCAAAATTGTACAAACTAATAAATGCCGATTGAAATGAAAAATGAGATTCCTGCCTCCGCAGGAATTTGTTATCGCTTTAAAGCAAAATGCCCTTTCAACTGATGCCCATCAATGGTGATAACATACCAATAATCTGAAGAAGGTAATGGTTTGCCTTTAAAGGTACCATCCCAATAGAAGGGTTGATTTTTAGACGTTACTAATAATCTTCCCATTCGGTCAAAAATATAAACTTCAGATTGATTGTAGTATTCGATTCCTTTTAAAATGAAAAGCTCGTTTTCATCATCACCATTTGGTGTAAAGAATTTTGGAATCACAAAATGCAAAAATTCTTGGGTTACTTCACCACAACCATTTCGTTCTTTGACATAAACAGTATACAAACCGCCTTCGGCATTGAAAAAAATATTGCTCAATTGATAATTTACACCATCCAATGAATATTCAAAATCTCCTATATTTTGGGTATTTACAACGATATCACTTCCATCGGAAATAATTGAAGCGATGATAGGCCTGTCAATCTGTGTGACTGTGACTGTTTTTGTGACAGAACAACCACTGCCGTTGGTGACAATGACGGTGTAAATTCCGGGAGCATCCACTGTAGTTTGGGAAATAGCGTCACCTGTACTCCATAAGTAGGTGTTGTTTGGAGAATTGGCATACAATGTTTTTGTTTCGCCTTCACAAATAAAAGTAGATTCATCTTCAACAATGGGTATTGGCAGAAAGTTCACCGTTACAGCTATTCTTGAATTCGAAATGCAATCGCCAACTTCAGAAACCGCCTCTGCATAATACGTGCCTGCAACATCAGTTTCAAACGTTGAACTATTTTCTAATAAAAGATTTCCTCCGTTGAGAGCATCATACCAATTCACAGTTACACCAGCGGGAACAGAAACAGAAAGGATTTCGCTCTGACCTCCACAATTTTCAATATCACCATCAGAAATTGGCGCGGCAGGTTGAGGGACAATTTGAATCTCAAATACATCCGACAACGAACTGCACAACGGATTTGCCAAATTCACGGCATCTTCTGCAACTTTCACACGATAATATCTAGTCGAAGTCAAAACTGGAGTTGTAAAATTCTGATTAGTTTCACCGGGAATATCAGACCAATTCACATTATCAGTACTTTCTTGCCATTGGTAAGCGTGAGTGTTATAAATTGAAAAATCGGGAATTGCCGATAATTGCGTTTGAATGGGTGTATTCTGTTCGCAGGCAATAATCGTGTTGTTTGTATTGATATCTTCAATCGCAATGTTATCGCCACAAGTTTTGAAAATAATGTCATCAATAGCCAAGTCATTGCCACAGCCACCATTCGCGTTGTTTCTCATTTTGAGAATGACTGCTGTTTGGGCAGGTAAGGTTTGGAACGTCAATCCATACTGTTGCCAATTGGCAGAACTGGTATTTGGAATGACTCCAGTATCACCTGACGCCAATAAAGTGGTATCTGTGATATCCCAAATTTCAAACTTTACGTTTATGGGAATTCCTGACCCTCCACATCCCGATGAAGGAAGCAAATTCACCAACCACGAAGAAAACTCATAAGAAGTATTTTCACATAAGCCTGTAATGTTTCTTCTGAAAAATTCACCAGCAGTAAAATCAGCATTCACGACAAACATTTTTCCATTGGTATCATTTGGTGTATGGTCAGGTGTATTGTGCCAATCATAGTAATTGCTTGTACTGGATATGGTATATTGACCATCATTGGGAGAGCCTGAACTAACATATTGATAGGTTGTTGTTCCTGGCGCTAACTCTGGTCCATCCGTTGTACCAGTTCCAAAAGTTTCAATAAAAATTGGGTCGCCAGAATTACCTGTGCAGAAACCAAGTTGAGCATAAGCGGAATTATATATTCCGAAAATGATGAACGTAAAAAGAGCGATTTTTAATAGGGATTTCACGTTTTAAAAATACATAAACTGACAATAAAATTCTTTCAATATATTATATTAGTAGAAAGATTAACAGAATGAGGCAAGCGTAAACGTTTTCGTTTCAATAGTCTTTGAAGAATATTCATAAAATGAGAGCGTCAGAAATCTTAAATATCACCCATCATCGCGATTTTGAATGTCCGAAAAGAGCTTGGAAATTCTATCAGGAATGGAACAAAGCCATTTTTTTGCATTGGGAATTGGAACCAGAAATTGTTGAGCCATTGATTCCGAAAAGTGTTTCATTGAATACTATTGATGGAAAAGCTTGGGTGAGTCTGGTCGCTTTTGATATGAACCATATTGGAATAAGAAGTCTTCCAAAATTGCCTCACATTTCAGATTTTCACGAAATAAATATTCGCACCTATATAAAATGTAAAAACAAACCAAGCGTTTACTTTTTGAGTATGGAAGGCAGCAAGCGGTCGTCGTGTAATATTTTGAAAGCTATCTCAAAATTTCCGTATGTACATTCAAAAATGAAGCGAAACGACTTTAGTTATCAATCCATAAATTCAATAGATAATAACTCCTTTGAAATGGTTTACAGAACCAAAATGAAACCTGCTCAAAAGAACAAAACCGACCGTTGGCTAACCGAACGATATGCTGTTTTTCAAGAACACCGAAATAAAATGATTGAGTATGACGTGCATCACGTGGAATGGCCTTTGGAACAAATTGATTTGAAAGAATTGAAGATTGATTACCCAAAATTCAATCATCTCATCAACAATCAACCTGATAAAGCGCATTATTCTGAAGGCGTGAAAGTGCTGACTTGGGATAAACGAAAACATCTTTTATGAATTCTTCTTTTGAACCGTATTATGCTGTTATTTTTACATCAACCAGAACCGAAGGCGACAATGGTTATTCAGAAATGGCGGTATTGATGGAAGAATTGGCAAAACAACAAGAAGGATTTTTGGGAATTGAAAGTGCCAGAAATGACATTTCGACTGCGCTCAATGCAGGCTTTGGAATTACAGTAAGCTACTGGAAAAGTTTGGAATCTATCAAACAGTGGAAACAACAGACAGACCACCTCATCGCTCAAAGGAAAGGACGTTCAGATTGGTACAGTTGGTACAAAGTTCGAATCTGTAAAGTGGAACGAGCGTATGAATTTTCAAAGTGAATCGATTCATCAACTACATAAAACGCCACAAAATCAAATCTGCCATCATTTTAATACTCTTGGTGGTGTATTATTTTTGTTTGCCAAGGCAATTGTTCAAAGACCCAACGGCAACAGTGATTACAAGCGACAGAAATGAGCTGCTTGGCGCAATGATTGCCAGTGATGGTCAATGGCGTTTTCCTCACAATGATAGCATTCCAGAAAAATTCAAAACGTGTATTATTCAGTTTGAAGATGAATATTTCTACAAACATCCAGGTTTTAATCCAGTTTCAATCTTTAAAGCAATTCAAGAGAACATCAAATCCAATGATGTCAAACGTGGCGGCAGTACGTTGACGCAACAAGTGATTCGGTTATCGAGGAAAAACAAATCGCGCACGTATTTTGAAAAAATTAAGGAAATCATTCTTGCCACTCGACTAGAATTTCGTGCATCCAAAGAAAAAATACTTTCTTATTACAGCAGCAATGCACCTTTTGGTGGCAATGTCGTTGGTTTGGATGCGGCATCTTGGCGTTATTTCAATCGTGATGCAAATGACCTTTCTTGGGCTGAAAGTGCCACGCTTGCCGTATTACCCAATGCACCAAGTTTGATTTATCCTGGAAAAAACCAAGAAACACTTTTAAACAAACGCAATCGACTGCTTCAGAAATTGCTTCAAAATAACATCATCGATTCCTTGACTTACGATTTGTCCATTGCCGAAGAATTACCACAAAAACCTTACGCACTGCCACAAATTGCGCCTCATTTATTACAAAAAGTGGCGCTTAACAATACTGGCGAACACATCAAAACCAGCTTGAAAAAATCACTTCAAGAGCAAACCAATCGAATCGTTTCAAACCACTACAACCATTTGAAACAGAACGAAATCCATAACATCGCTGTTTTAGTTCTCGATGTCAACACTCGAAAGGTTTTGGCGTATGTTGGCAATTCTCCAACAGATAGCGAGCATCAAAAAGATGTGGACGTGATTGACAAGCCTAGAAGCACAGGAAGTATTCTGAAGCCTTTTCTCTACGCTGCAATGCTTGATACTGGTGATATTTTGCCCAATACGTTGGTGGCCGATGTCCCTACACAGTTTGGAAGTTACAATCCTGAAAATTATGACCAAGGTTATGATGGCGCTGTGCCTGCAAGCCGAGCCTTATCGCGTTCGCTGAATGTTCCTGCGGTGAGGATGTTGCAGGAATTTGGTCTTGACCGTTTTCATCATTATTTGGAAGCGTTAAAATTGAAAGATTTGAAGTATAATGCCAATCATTATGGACTTTCGCTGATTTTGGGTGGTGCAGAAAGTAATCTTTGGGATTTATGTAAAAGCTACGCCGCATTATCCTCAACCTTGAATCATTTTAATGAAAGCTCAAGCGAATATTTTGAAAATGAAATTATAGAACCAACTTATTTGGCAGATGCATCTGTGGGTTTTGGAAGAAAAAGTTCAGAGAAATCCTTGTTTGATGCTGGTTCCATCTATCTCACTTATGAAAGTTTAAAAGATGTGAATCGTCCTGAAGGCGACGACAATTGGGAATTTTATGATAGCTCGAAGCAAATTGCCTGGAAAACAGGGACAAGTTTTGGATTTCGTGATGCTTGGGCCATTGGCACGACTAAAGATTATGTGGTCGGCGTTTGGGTTGGTAATGCCGATGGTGAAGGTCGTCCAGGATTGGTTGGCGTTCAAACAGCAGCTCCAATTCTGTTTGATGTGTTCGATTTGCTTCCAAATAGCGATTGGTTTGCCAAACCTTTTGACGAAATGCAAGAGGTTGCCATTTGCAAAAAAAGTGGGTATCGTGCATCACCAACGTGTGATGATATTGAGCAAAAATATATTCAAGTGAGTGGTTTGAAAACAGCGCCTTGTCCTTTTCACAAATTGGTGCATTTGGATAAAAATGAACAGTTTCAAGTGAATTCTTCGTGTGAAGATATTAACACGATGGTACATAAATCTTGGTTCGTACTTCCGCCCTTGATGGAATATTATTACAAGGCAAAAAATCCGTTTTATAAATCGCTACCAAGATTTCGTGAGGATTGTTTGGGAGAAAATGCCATCACCATTCAGTTTATTTATCCCAATGATAACAATATTATTTTCCTTCCGAAGGATTTCAACGGCAAACCAAACGACCTCATTTTGAAAATTGCACACTCAAAACCTGAATCGTTGGTGTATTGGTATTTGGACAGCACGTTTCTCGGCACCACGAAAGACATTCACGAATTTGCGATGCAACCATCCCACGGCAAACATCTTCTGACTGTTGTTGATGAATTTGGTAATGAAGCAAAACGCTGGATTGAGATTTCGCAATAGAAATTGAAGTTGAACCTGAATTTGAATTTCAACTTCGATTTCAAATTCAATTTTAAAAATTCACTATTTTTGTCTACTAACCTATAGATGATTTCAGACTATGTATCAAACTATTCAAATTTTACACTCGTATTGGGCTTATTTAGTGCTATTGGTATTGGTATTGGCAACATTCAATGCGCTTTTCAAATTTTTCGGCAATAAGGAATTTCACGCCAAGGATTTTAGAATTTCCCTTTTTGCATTGATTGTAACGCACATTCAGTTGCTATTAGGTTTGATACTTTATTTCGTATCACCTTTCGGTTTCAAAAACATCAGCGCAAACGGAATGGGTGGATTGGATTCGTTTTCTAGACTTTTGGCGGTGGAGCATCCTTTTGTGGGTATTTTGGCTGTTGTATGTATTACGATTGGTTATTCAAAACATAAAAAGAAATTGACTTCAAAGCCAAAATTCAAAATGCTTGCAATTTTTTATACCATTGGATTGCTGTTAGTATTATCTAGAATTCCTTGGAGTAATTGGTTGAATTAAAATACAGATTATCATAAACTGAAAAAGCCCAAATTTTAAAATTTGGGCTTTTTTGATGTGTTATCTCAAGGTTTTATTCCTTCACTTCTTTAATGACATAAACATACACTGGAAAGTGGTCACTGAATCCGTCTGAAAAACCACCATCAGACCAGCTTCTGAATGGATAACCTTTCCATCGTCCTCTTTTAGTTGTCAAAAAATACTTGTTATAAATATTGGCTTTATAAAATTGATAAGAGGAATAATCTTTCTCTATTAAAGGTTTGGTCATTAAAATTTGGTCAAACAAACTCCAAGCATCACGATATGCTGTTGTTCCCAAGCCGTTTTTATAATAGTTTTCATAAGGATTATAAATTCCTTTAATCTCAACATCTTCCTTGTCAGCTTTGGCTTTCAATTCATTTTTTACACTATCATTTGTTGGGTCATCATTTAAATCTCCCATAGTGAAAATCTTGGCATAAGGATCAATAACTTGAAGCGAGTCAATAATACGCTTATTCAATTTAGCAGCTGCCACACGTTTTGAGCGACTTCTAGCTTCTCCACCACTTCTAGATGGCCAGTGATTGACAATCACGTGAATGACTTCTCCGTCTAATTTTCCTGTAACCAATAACTGATCTCTTGTATAAACGCGTTCTCTTGTTTGATCATCGTAAATCTTCAATTCATGAGAACTTGTGCTAATAGGCACAAACAATGATTTTTGGTACAGCAAACCGACATCGATGCCACGCGCATCTGGTGAATCATAATGTACAATACCATAATCCTTCCCGACCAACAATGGGTCATTTATAACATCTACAAGAACATTGCGGTTTTCAACTTCGCACACCCCAAGTATGGCTGGCGTATCGTGAGCTTCATCTGCACCGATATCTGCAATGACTCTAGCCATGTTTC
>Ga0207828_100543_pt1 | contig 10045 bp, 8 predicted proteins | sample TtaePargueraPR_11_FD_187276 | JGI IMG/M metagenome (GOLD analysis project Ga0207828, IMG submission 187276) | Aerobic enrichment media microbial communities from Bioluminiscent Bay, La Parguera, Puerto Rico - Tt and P2 (3) (SPAdes) | ecosystem: Environmental > Aquatic > Marine > Unclassified ...
AGGGGGCCAGGAAGTGAATAAAAACGATCTCGTTGGAAGTGTAGCTGCTAAAGCTGATCTGTCCAAAGCTGACGCTGCCAAGGCAGTAGACGCTGTTTTCGATTCCATCACCGATTCTCTGAAATCCGGCGACGAAGTTCGTCTGGTTGGTTTCGGTACCTTCGCTGTCGCTGCTCGCGCTGCTTCAAAAGGTCGCAACCCGCGCACCGGTGAAGAAATCGACATCCCGGCATCGAAACAGCCGAAGTTCAAGGCTGGTAAAGGTCTTAAGGACGCCGTCAACTAAGTTTGACGATGTTCAGCTAAAAAATGCCGGTGACTTGCGTCACCGGCATTGCTTTTTGGAAAATCCATGCTATGTTCCGCTCCGCTTCGGGGCGATGGATCCCAAGAAGACGGGTGATTAGCTCAGCTGGTTAGAGCATCTCGTTTACACCGAGAGGGTCGGGAGTTCGAATCTCTCATCACCCACCATGATAAAGGCAGCCCTAAAGGCTGCCTTTTTTGTTTTTCTGGTCTTTGCGAATCATACTGCCCAAGTTTGGCGTTTCAAAACCGCTTCACACATGTGTCATGTGCCTGGAAATACGGGGGAATCACGACGTTTTGGCTGGCTTGGGTTGAGCATTTGCCAAAGATAATCCGCCCTGAAATAGAAGTTACATTTTTATGCAAAACTGGCATTGCTTTTTGGGGAAACCATGGTAAGTTCCGCCCGCTTCCGCAGAACAGCGCGGTTTGCAAAAGGGTGATTAGCTCAGCTGGTTAGAGCATCTCGTTTACACCGAGAGGGTCGGGAGTTCGAATCTCTCATCACCCACCATGATAAAGGCAGCCCTAAAGGCTGCCTTTTTTCGTTTCCGGATTTTGCGTATCCTGACGCCTTGTAAGCAGTTGCTTTGCTTCCCCATATCGTCCTTCGGACAGGGTCTTGTATAAGTTGACGCTTGGTCGGGAGACAGGCACTGTTGATGCCATGGTCAAGAGAATCGGAACCTTCAAGATGAACAGTAATCCGGCCCGCCATCCGTCTGGTCATGAGCGTATCAGCCCAGCCGCAATGCCAAAGCGCTTCGCGCGTCAAACGTGGTTGATATGCCGACAGGTTCTGATCGTTCTGTGTCTGCCGGTAATGCTTGCCAGTTGCTATCTGCCGGAGGCCTTTACCATTGATCTTTCCATGGAGCGTAATGGCGACTATCGCCTGAGCTACCGTGGTTTGCTGGTACAGCCAAACATCACCCAAGGTCTTCTGGACAAGAGCCTGGATGCGGAGGGTGAAAAGGAAAAGGTCGCCAAGGTTCTAGCAGATCTCAAGCGCGATTCGGCTGTAAGACAGCTGACCTATACCGGGCGCGGTGTGTTTAACATCGTCTATGAAAAGCGCGGCAACATCATGCGGGAAAAAAGCTTTGTCTTTGTTCGTCGGCAATCGCGCATACTGAAAATGTTCTTTAATTCAGAGCGAAACACCGTTGAAATTCGAGGTGGGTTCGTCCCGGATCAGTACCAGGACCGCCTGACAGCGCTCGGCTACCAGATGACCGGCAAGATCGAGGTCCGAACGACCGCAGGAGTTCGGAGCCACAACGCAGCCGAATTCCGTGAAATCAACGGTCAGAACCGCCTGCGCTGGGAAATTCAGTCGATCTCTGATCCGGTTCCTAACGTCATTCTCGGCTAGGGCAGGGTAGCTAAGCATAGCTTGGGGGCTTTCCCCACCTGAACACGCTTGGCACAGGAAAAAAGGGACAGCATTTGGCTGTCCCTTTGGTGTTTGTGCGGTTGCGGTATTTTGGTGGGCGCTAGAAGACCATTTCGTCTTCGGCACCGCCTTCGGAAATGACGATCTGGCCCTGTGCGGCCAGTTCCTTGGCCAGCTGGACGATCATCATCTGCGACTCTTCGACGTCTGACAAACGGACCGGGCCAAGCGCGTCCATATCTTCCTTCATCATCTTGCCGGCACGCTCAGACATGTTCTTGAAGAACAGGTCGCGCATCTGATCGGTCGAGCCTTTGAGGGCAAGGGCAAGCTTGTCCTTTTCGACCTGACGCAGCAGCGTCTGAACGCCGTTGTTGTCGAGACGAGCAAGGTCTTCGAAGGTGAACATAAGCGCCTTGATCTTCTCGGCCGAATCACGGTTGCGTTCTTCAAGCGCAGTAAGGAAACGGTCCTGACTTTGGCGGTCAAGGCTGTTGAAGATATCCGCCATCAGTTCGTGGTTATCACCGCGCGAACCCCGTGCAAGGTTCGACATGAACTCGGTACGCAGCGTCTTTTCAATGTTATCAAGGACTTCTTTCTGAACGGCTTCCATGCGCAACATACGCATGATGACTTCCATCGAGAAGTTTTCCGGCAAAAGTGACAGTACCGACGCCGAATGTCCGGGCTTGAGTTTGGACAGAACCACACCGACGGTCTGCGGATATTCGTTCTTAAGGTAGTTCGCCAGAACCGCTTCGTTCACGTTGTTCAGCTTGTCCCACATGGTGCGACCCGCAGGACCGCGGATCTCTTCCATGATGCCGTTAACACGGTCTTCGGGCAGAACCTTGGAAAGCAGGCGTTCAGTGGTATCAAACGAACCCACAAGCGAGCCGGTTGACGATAGCTGATCGGCAAACTCTACAAAAAGACGTTCGACAATGTTGGCGCTGATGGTGCCAAGGCCAGACATGCACTGGGAAATCTCTTTGATTTCCTCGTCATCCATCATGCTGAACATCTTGGTTGCATGCTCTTCCCCAAGAGCAAGCATGAGAATCGCTGCCTTTTCAGGTCCGGCCAGTGATCTGTATTCTTCTTTTACGCGCCCCACGGGTGGTCTTCTCCGTCGTAATGACTCTGTTCGGGGTGGAACCTGACGCCCGAACCTGCCTCTATCGCACCGTAAGATAGGGGTTATTTGTCAACAATTCTATAAAAGCCGACACCCCTTTGCAAAGCCCCATCGGTATAAAGCGCCCTAAATGTACAAAATTGATTAATGCCGTACAATTTCGGGGCCAAATTACCCCGCAACGGGTGATGTTCGCGGGTGCAATTGTCGAATGGGTTGAAATCGTTGCTAGCTGCTTGACTTGGTTTGGGGGGTGGTCTAACAAAGGCGCGCCGATTGATGGTCATTTTGCGGGCGTAGCTCAGTTGGTTAGAGCGCCGGCCTGTCACGCCGGAGGCCGCGAGTTCAAGTCTCGTCGCTCGCGCCATGATCCATCATCTGTTGTCTTTTTTAGGGCGAATTGTCTTTTCCGCGGTCGCCTTTTCTTGTGTTGCTAATGCTGCTTCGCACGATTGGGTCTTGATCATCTCGACGTCCAGCCCGATATCGGACGATAGTAAACGGTAAAAAGATTAGAAAGTTTCCGGTCTTAGAGCATGTTCAACGTGCTTGGGGACTGGAACTTGTGCGGTGCATACGTTATGGTGCGCCGTAATTGGCCAGGTGGGGACCTGGTCGGGTCAAAAGGCCTGTTCTTGAGAGGTCAGAGAGATGCAAGAGCTTCTTTCGGAATATCTTCCGATCCTGGTGTTCATCGGGATCGCCGTCGGTCTTTCGGCGGTAATCGTCATCGCGTCGCTGGTTCTTGCCAAGCAGGCACCGGATGTTGAGAAACTGTCCGCATACGAATGCGGGTTTGCGCCGTTCGAAGACGCGCGCATCAAGTTCGACGTTCGGTTCTATCTGGTCGCAATCTTGTTCATTATTTTCGACCTCGAAGTCGCCTTCCTGTTCCCGTGGGCTGTAACCCTCGGTGATATCGGAACATTCGGCTTTGTATCGATGGTGATCTTCCTGGCTGTTTTGACGGTCGGCTTTATCTACGAATGGAAGAAGGGAGCTTTGGAATGGGAGTGAGCACCAACTCAGGCGCACCCCTGGCACCCGGTTCGGATCAGGATGCAATGCTTAAGGGCGTGTTTGACGAGATGAACGACAAGGGCTTTGTCCTTGCCAATCTCGATAAACTCGCAAGCTGGGCAAGCACCGGTTCCTTGTGGCCGATGACTTTCGGTCTGGCCTGCTGTGCTGTTGAGATGATGCATTCGGCGGCGTCGCGTTATGACCTTGACCGTTATGGTCTGGTTTTCCGCCCAAGCCCGCGTCAGTCGGACGTGATGATCGTTGCTGGTACCCTGACCAACAAAATGGCCCCGGCACTGCGTAAGGTCTATGACCAGATGGCAGAGCCGCGCTGGGTGATTTCGATGGGCTCGTGCGCCAATGGCGGCGGTTACTATCACTATTCTTATTCGGTGGTACGCGGATGTGATCGCGTTGTGCCGGTGGACGTATACGTTCCCGGGTGCCCGCCGACAGCCGAAGCGCTGATTTATGGCGTGATGCAGCTGCAAAAGAAAATCCGCCGTACCGGTGTCCTGACACGCTGATCCGTAATAGGGGGCTTGCATGAGCGAACTGCTCAGCGATAACAGCGCTGCTTTGAAAGATCTGAAAGATCTGGTGGCGTCACAGCTGGCCAACGAAATTCTCGAAAGCGAGATTCGTTACGGCGAGCTGACCATCGTCGCCAAGCGCGATGATATCCTTAAAGTTCTGACCTTCCTTCGGGATGATACCGGCTGCTTGTTCAAGCAGCTGATTGATGTTTGTGGTGCAGACTACCCGGAACGCATTGAGCGTTTCGACGTTGTCTATCACCTGCTGTCTCTCAAGCATAACCTGCGCATTCGTGTGAAGGTCCGTACTGACGAAGACACCCCGGTACCAAGCTGTGTTTCGCTGTTCAGCGCCGCCGACTGGTTCGAGCGCGAAGCGTGGGACATGTACGGTATCTTCTTCGCCGGTCATCCGGATCCCCGCCGTATTCTGACCGATTACGGTTTTGAAGGTCATCCGCTGCGCAAGGACTTCCCGCTGACCGGGTATGTCGAAGTGCGTTATGACGACGAACAGAAGCGTGTTGTCTACGAGCCGGTCAAACTGGTTCAGGATTTCCGTAATTTCGATTTCGAAAGCCCATGGGAAGGCATCCAGCATGTTCTTCCGGGTGATGAAAAGGCGGAGGGCAACGCCTGATGTCCGAACAAAAAATCAAAAACATGACCATGAACTTCGGCCCGCAGCACCCTGCGGCGCACGGCGTTCTGCGTTTGGTTCTGGAAATGGACGGTGAAGTCGTCGAACGTTCCGACCCGCATATTGGTCTTCTGCACCGTGGTACGGAAAAGCTGATCGAATATAAGACCTATATTCAGGCGACCCCGTATTTCGACCGTCTCGACTATGTCGCACCGATGAACCAGGAACATGCATATTGCCTGGCCATCGAAAAGCTGATGGGCGTCGAAGTGCCCAAGCGTGCGCAGTATATCCGTGTTCTTTATGCGGAAATCGGTCGTATTCTGAACCACATTCTGAACCTGACCGCGTTCGCACTGGACGTTGGTGCGATGACCCCGCTTCTGTGGGGCTTTGAAGAACGTGAAAAGCTCATGGAATTCTATGAGCGCGCCTGTGGCGCCCGTCTTCACGCCAACTACTTCCGCCCAGGTGGCGTTGCCGCCGATCTTCCGGCGGGCTTGCTTGATGATATCGACGCATGGGCAGACCAGTACGAAATCTTTATGAGAGACTTCGACCGCGTTCTGACCGGCAACCGTATCTTCAAACAGCGTACGGTCGATATCGGCATCGTTAGTGCCGAAGAGGCCCTTGATTGGGGCTTCACCGGTCCGAACATTCGTGCGTCGGGCATGGCATGGGATCTGCGTAAATCGCAGCCTTATGACTCCTACGAAGATTTCGACTTCGACATTCCTGTCGGCAAGAACGGCGATTGCTATGACCGCTTCCTTGTCCGTTTCGAGGAAATGTGGCAGTCGCTGAAAATCATCAAGCAGGCCATCAAGAATATGCCGGATGGCCCTGTCATTGTTGAAAACAACAAAGTGGCACCGCCGTCGCGCGCCGAGATGAAGCGTTCGATGGAAGCCCTTATTCACCACTTCAAACTCTTCACCGAAGGTTTCCACGTACCGGCTGGCGAATGCTATGCCGCGGTCGAGGCACCGAAAGGCGAGTTTGGTGTGTATCTTGTTTCGGATGGCTCGAACCGTCCGTATCGCTGCAAAATCCGCGCCCCGGGGTTCCCGCACCTCCAAGGCATCGACTTCATGTCCAAAGGTCACATGCTGGCCGACGTTGTTGCCAATATCGGGTCGCTAGATATCGTGTTCGGTGAGATTGACCGATGAGCCATTTGAGAAGACCAGCTCCGAAAGAGCTTCAACCGACCAGCTTTGCTTTCACGCCTGAAAATCAGGAAAAAGCAAAGAAGATCATCGCCAAGTATCCGGAAGGCCGCCAGCAGAGCGCGGTCATGCCGCTGCTTGATCTGGCACAGCGTCAGACCGAAGGTAACTGGGTTCCGACCGTCGCAATGGATTACATTGCCGACATGCTCGAAATGCCGGCCATTCGCGTCTACGAGGTCGCAACCTTCTATACGATGTATAACCTTGCCCCGGTGGGTAAGAACTTCATCCAGGTTTGCACCACAACGCCGTGCTGGCTTCGCGGTTCTGCCGACGTTGTCGATACCTGCAAAAAGGAACTCGGCATCGGCGTTGGTGAAACCACCGAAGACGGTCAGTTCACCATGATCGAAGTCGAATGCCTTGGTGCGTGTGTCAACGCACCGATGATGCAGATCAACGACGATTATTACGAAGACCTGACGCCGGAAACGACCAAGGCCATCCTCGATGCCCTCAAAAAGGGCGAGAAGCCGAAAGCCGGTCCGCAGAGCGGTCGCAAAGGGTGCGAGCCGATCGATGGTCCGAAGGTTCTGAAGGCATTCTGTGGCTGCGGCGCAGCCCCGCAGGATGCTGATGCAAGCGAAGGGGACGCCTGATATGCTGCAGGATAAGGATCGTATCTTTACCAACCTGTATGGTTTCCAGGATTTCGGCCTTAAAGGCGCGCAGTCCCGTGGCAACTGGGATGGTACCAAGGCATTGATCGAAAAAGGCCGCGACTGGATCATCGACGAGATGAAAGCATCCGGTATGCGTGGTCGTGGGGGCGCAGGCTTCCCGACCGGCCTGAAATGGTCCTTCATGCCCAAGGAATCTGATGGTCGTCCGAGCTACCTGGTTGTGAATGCCGACGAAGGCGAGCCGGGGACCTGTAAAGACCGCGAAATCATGCGCAATGATCCGCATACCCTGGTCGAAGGTTGCCTTCTGGCCAGCTTCGCGATGAATGCGCATGCGGCCTATATCTATATCCGTGGTGAGTTCTATCACGAGGCATCCAACCTGCAGCGCGCGATTGACGAGGCTTATGAAGCCGGTCTGATCGGTAAAAACGCCTGTGGTTCGGGTTGGGACTTTGACCTTTACCTGCATCTCGGTGCCGGTGCTTACATCTGTGGCGAAGAAACCGCCCTGATCGAAAGCCTTGAAGGTAAAAAAGGCCAGCCGCGCCTGAAACCGCCGTTCCCAGCGAACGCAGGCCTTTACGGTTGCCCGACCACGGTCAACAACGTCGAATCGATTGCCGCTGTTCCGACCATTCTGCGTCGTGGCGGTTCGTGGTTTGCCGGTTTTGGCCGCGAAAACAACCACGGCACCAAGCTGTTTGCCATTTCCGGTCACGTCGAAAAGCCGTGCACTGTCGAAGAAGCCATGAGCATTCCGCTCAAGGAACTGATCGAAAAGCATTGCGGCGGCGTTCGTGGCGGCTGGGACAACCTTCTTGCGGTTATTCCGGGCGGTTCGTCTGTTCCGCTGATGCCAAAAGACGTTTGCGATGACGTTCTGATGGACTTTGACGGTCTGCGTGAAGTCGGCTCCGGTCTTGGTACCGCTGCTGTCATCGTCATGGACAAGTCGACTGACATTGTCTACGCGATCGCGCGTCTGTCGGAATTCTACAAGCATGAAAGCTGTGGTCAGTGCACGCCGTGCCGTGAAGGTACCGGCTGGATGATGCGCATGATGACGCGCATGGTTCGCGGCGAAGCCACGCTCGATGAGATTGATCTGTTGTGGGATGTGACCAAACAGGTCGAAGGCCACACCATTTGTGCGCTTGGCGATGCTGCTGCATGGCCGATTCAGGGCCTTATCCGTCACTTCCGTCCCGAAATGGAACGTCGGATCAAGGAATATCGCGCACGGATCGCGGCCTGAGAGAGGCCTGTTGAGAGGGATTGAGACATGCCGAAACTAACAGTTGACGGTATTGAAGTTGAAGTAGAAGCCGGGGCGACAGTCCTTCAGGCCTGTGAAGAGGCCGGTAAGGAAATCCCGCGTTTCTGCTATCACGAACGCCTGTCAATCGCCGGCAACTGCCGTATGTGCCTGGTGGAAATGGAACGTGCGCCGAAACCGGTCGCATCCTGCGCCATGCCTGCGGCAGATGGAATGGTGATCAAAACCGATTCCGACCTTGTGAAAAAGGCACGCAACGGCGTGATGGAATTCCTGCTGATCAACCATCCGCTGGATTGCCCGATTTGTGACCAAGGTGGTGAATGTGATCTTCAGGACCAGGCAATGGCCTATGGTTTTGACTCTTCACGTTACGCAGAGAAAAAACGTGCAGTGAAGGACAAGGAACTGGGCCCGATCGTCAAAACGATCATGACCCGTTGCATCCACTGCACCCGTTGCGTTCGCTTCTCCGAGGAAGTCGCCGGTGTCGGTACCATGGGTGCTGTCTACCGTGGCGAGGACACCGAAGTCGGACCGTATATCGAAGCCTCCATCAATTCCGAGCTTTCAGGCAACCTGGTTGACCTGTGCCCGGTCGGTGCGCTGACTTCCAAGCCGTATGCGTTTACCGCGCGTCCGTGGGAGCTCAAGAAAACCGATAGCGTCGATGTCATGGACGCGGTTGGCTCGAACATTCGTATCGATGCCCGTACCGGCGAAGTGATGCGTGTTCTGCCGCGCACCAACGAAGACATCAACGAAGAATGGATTTCGGATAAAACCCGTTACGCCATTGATGGCCTGAAACGTCAGCGCCTTGACCGTCCGTATGTTCGCAAGGATGGCAAGCTGCAACCGGCAAGCTGGGACCAAGCATTTGCCGCGATCAAGGCAAAGGTTTCTGGCCTGGATGGCAAGAAAATTGCCGCTCTTGCCGGTGACACCGTCGATTGTGAATCGATGACTGCGCTGAAAGACCTGATGGGTAAACTTGGTTCCGCGAACCTTGATTGCCGTCAGGACGGATCAAAAATCGGTGGCCCGCGTGCCTCCTATATCTTCAACAGCACGATTGCCGGTATTGACGAGGCAGATGCCTGCCTGATCGTTGGTGCCAATGTCCGTGCCGAAGCGCCGATCATCAATTCCCGTCTGCGCAAACGCTGGCGCACGACCGCTGGCGATTTCAAAGTCGGCATCATTGGTGAAAAGTGGGATCCGACCTACAAGAACGATTATCTTGGTGCCGGTCCGGAAACCCTCCAGGAAATCCTGGATGGCAAGAACGAGTTCGCCAAGGTTCTCAAGGCTTCTGAAAAGCCGATGATCATCGTTGGCATGGGCGCGCTGAACCGTGAAGACGGTGATGCGGTTCTTGCAGCCACCCGCGCGATTGCCGAAAAATACGGCATGGTTGCTGGCGACTGGAACGGCTTTAACGTTCTGCACACCGCGGCATCGCGTGTTGGCGGTCTTGATCTTGGCTTCGTGCCGGGTGAGGGCGGTCTGGCGACCAATGACATTCTTGATGGCGCTGCCAAAGGCGATATCGAGGTTGTCTATCTTCTGGGTGCCGACGAAGTCGACATGAGCAAACTGGAAAAGGCATTTGTCATTTACCAGGGTGCAATGGGGGATGCCGGTGCGCAGGCAGCCGACGTGATCCTGCCGGGTGCTGCTTACACTGAAAAGAACGGCACCTATGTCAACACCGAAGGCCGCGCCCAGCAGGGCTGGCGTGCGATCTTCCCGGTTGGTGACGCGCGTGAGGACTGGGCGATTGTCCGTGCACTTTCCGGTGCGCTGGATCTGACCCTGCCATACAACAATATCGATGCCGTTCGCTCGCGCATGGTG
>Ga0207828_100545_pt1 | contig 9997 bp, 7 predicted proteins | sample TtaePargueraPR_11_FD_187276 | JGI IMG/M metagenome (GOLD analysis project Ga0207828, IMG submission 187276) | Aerobic enrichment media microbial communities from Bioluminiscent Bay, La Parguera, Puerto Rico - Tt and P2 (3) (SPAdes) | ecosystem: Environmental > Aquatic > Marine > Unclassified ...
CACCTTTTAAGATGACGCTGGCGCTTTCCAGCGGACCTTCTTGGTTGCTAATGACACCTGTGATTGTTCGTTCAGTTTGCTGCGCTGGAGTTTGTGCAAACAGTGTATTTACCGATACGGATAGCATCATCAATAGCGCAAAGAATCCTAGCGTGCGCATCATTTTGTTTGGAATGTGTGTGACTTGTGCTTTCATAATTATATAAGTTTTGTTTAACCAAATGTATCTTAAAAGACAGGCAATTAAAATCGCAAATGAGTGAAAAGCCCATTTGAGTGAGTGACTGTCCTTTTATTTTAATAAAGATAAGAAATCAGCATAGATTATAGGTCACAGTTTAAGCCAATTAACATTTTAGGATGCTTCCAAGATCTGTGCTGCGTGGATTTTCGATTTCACCTTTTCGATGACTTTTTCAATCACGCCTTTTTCATCAATCACAAAAGTGGTACGATGGATGCCATCAAAGGTTCGACCCATAAATTTCTTTTCGCCCCAAACACCGAATGCCTTGATAACCGATTTGTCGACGTCTGCCAATAATGGATAAGGAAAATCGTGTTTCTTTTTGAAATTGGATTGCTTTTTTTGTGTATCGGCACTCACACCTAATATTTCGTAGCCTTTATCTTTTAGCTCTTTATAATGATCGCGAAGATTGCAAGCTTCCACCGTACAAGTAGGTGTGCTGGCAGCAGGATAAAAGAACACCACTAGTTTTTTTCCTTTGTAATCGCTTAAGGAGATGGTGTTGCCTTGTTCGTCTACCTGTGAAAAATTTGGTGCCTTGTCTCCTACTTTTAAAGTCGTCATAATATCTTAATTTTGAATTTTTGTAAAAATACAACTATGACCAAACAAGAAAAAGTTGATTTTGTTATAACTACGTTAAATAGCCTCTATCCTACCATTCCCGTGCCTTTGGAGCATAAAGATCCATATACGTTATTGATTGCCGTACTGATGTCGGCACAAAGTACAGATGTGAGGGTCAATCAAATTACACCATTATTATTTGCACGAGCTGACAATCCTTATGATATGGTGAAATTGACCGTTGATGAGATAAGACAGATTATCAAGCCCGTTGGATTGTCGCCTATGAAGAGTAAAGGCATCCACGGATTGTCTCAAATATTGATTGATCAACACAACGGTGAAGTTCCACAGACCTATGAAGCATTAGAGGCCTTGCCTGCCGTAGGTCATAAAACAGCGGCCGTGGTCCTTTCGCAAGCGTTTGGAATTCCCGCCTTTCCGGTTGATACGCATATTCACAGATTGATGTATCGTTGGGGTTTTAGCAATGGCAAGAATGTGGTACAAACGGAACGCGATGCGAAGCGTTTGTTTCCTGAAGAACTTTGGAATGATTTGCACTTGCAGATCATTTGGTATGGACGCGATTATTCGCCGGCAAGAGGTTGGAATATGGAAAAAGATGTCATTACCAAAACCATTGGTAGAAAATCGGTATTGAATGACTATTATTCTAAAAAGAAGTAATTAGATTATTGTTTTCGACAAAGATTCCCACCTTCGTGGAAACAAAAAAAAGTCCCGATTCGCATCGGGACTTTCAAAGTTTAGTTCTGAAGTGCTTCAAACTTCAAATTATTACAATGTATAACACTTAAAGCCTTAGAGTAATTCAAAAGAAAAGAAACTGTCTCCTCTTTTGGGTTCAAATTGATTTGGGTTTCCGTAATTTTTTTTTCAGAGTAAAGTTTTGCCATTTTGGAATTTTTAGTTGATACTAATCCTAATAACGCAACTAACTTTACTTTATTATATCAATTTGTTAAAATTATATTTTTTTGATCTATCACTTTTCTCAAGTTGATCAATGCATAGCGCATTCTTCCCAATGCTGTGTTGATACTGACGCCTGTTTTATCAGAGATTTCTTTAAAACTCATATCTTGATACATACGCATCATCAACACGTCTTTTTGGTCGTCTGGTAGTTCGTCTATCAAACGTCTCAAATCGCATTCTATCTGTTCTTTGATAATGGTTTTTTCGGCATCTAAAGAAGAATCGCTCAACACCGAGAAGATACTGAATTCGCCACTGTTGTCAAACTTCGGCATTCTGCTGTTTTTTCTAAAGTGGTCGATGATGAGATTGTGCGCAATACGCATCACCCAAGGCAAAAATTTTCCTTCTTCATTGTATTTACCAAGTTTAAGCGTCCTGATAACTTTAATAAAGGTGTCCTGGAAAATATCTTCAGTGATATCTCTATCATACACTTTAGAATAAATAAAACTATAGATTTTTTGTTGGTGTCTGTTAATTAAAACGGAGAGCGCGCTCTCGTCGCCTTTCAGATAATTGCTGACCAAGGCAGCGTCTGTGATAAGTTCGTGTCTCATAATCATTACTTTTAGTACATAAAGATGGCTCTCTATGCTTGGGGTTATTGTAAAAGTAATCTTATGATATAGGCAACTGTATTTTAAACGATTATGATTCAAATATAACAACAATCATTCCTAAAATGCAAAATTTCGGACTAAACTTTAACATTTTATTGCACAATAACTTTTTTTCAAGGCTAATTTAGATAACGTATCTTTGCAAATTCAGAATCGAGAAACCCTATGTTTAGTAAGCTTTCAGACGTAAATCCTAAAGAAAATATCATCATCAAAGGCGCCAATCTGCACAACCTAAAAAATATGGATGTGGTGATTCCGCGCAACAAATTGGTGGTCATAACGGGATTATCTGGCTCTGGAAAGTCGAGTTTATCGTTTGATACGCTCTATGCCGAAGGCCAAAGACGCTATGTTGAGAGTTTGTCGAGTTATGCACGTCAGTTTTTGGGCCGACTCAATAAACCAAAGGTTGATTACATCAAAGGGATTGCCCCAGCTATTGCTATTGAGCAAAAAGTGAACTCAACCAATCCACGTTCTACCGTTGGAACTTCCACAGAGATTTATGATTATCTAAAATTACTTTTTGCAAGGATTGGTAAAACCTACTCGCCAATTTCGGGTGATTTGGTAAAGAAGCATACCACTGCAGATGTATTGGATTTGGTTAAATCGTTTGATGAAGGTGAAAAACTGTTGCTCCTTGCTCCTATTACGTTGGAAGAAGGACGCAGTATGGAAGATAAACTAAAGGTACTGCAACAGCAGGGTTATGCACGTGTGCAGTATGAAAATGAGGTGCTGCGAATTGAAGATACGTTCGATAAAACCTTTAAGAAAGATGTCTTTTTGGTGGTGGATCGAATTGTGGTGAAGCACGAAGAGGATTTTTATAACCGACTGGCAGATGCTATTGAAATCTCCTTTTTCGAAGGAAAAGGTACCACAATCATAGAATCATTGTCTGATAATAAACAGACTGTTTTCAATAATCGATTTGAGTTGGATGGAATGACCTTTATGGAGCCGAATGTGCATTTGTTCAGCTTTAACAATCCGTATGGTGCGTGCCCTAAATGTGAAGGTTATGGTGATGTGATTGGGATTGATGAAGATTTGGTAATTCCTAACACAGCCTTGTCTGTCTATGAAAATGCCATCTTCCCATGGCGTGGCGAAAGTATGAGTTGGTATCGTGACCAATTGGTGAACAACTCTCATAAGTTTGATTTCCCTATACACAAACCCTATTTTCAGTTAACTGACGCTCAAAAACAATTGGTTTGGGATGGTAACAAGTATTTTGAAGGTTTGGATTCGTTCTTTGCCGAATTGGAAGCAAAGGCCTATAAAATCCAGAACCGCGTAATGTTGTCGCGCTATAGAGGGAAAACCAAATGCAACAAATGCCACGGAAAACGTCTTCGTCCTGAAGCCAATTATGTGAAGGTTGGTAATGCGACTATTACCGATTTGGTGGGAATGCCTTTGGATAAATTAACAGCTTTCTTCAATCAGTTGGAATTAAGTGACCACGATACAAAGATTTCAGAGCGATTACTGAAAGAAATTACCAATCGTTTGAGTTTCTTGTCAAATGTTGGTTTGGATTATTTGACCTTGAATAGAAAGTCCAATACCTTATCAGGTGGTGAAAGTCAACGTATCAATTTGGCTACCTCATTGGGCAGTAGTTTGGTGGGTTCAATGTACATATTGGATGAACCAAGTATTGGGTTGCATCCTAAAGACACTGAAAAATTAATTGTGGTCTTGAAAGCCTTGCGCGATTTGGGTAATACTGTGATTGTGGTGGAACACGATGAAGATATTATGAAGGCTGCCGATGAAATTATTGACATTGGTCCGGAAGCTGGAACGTTCGGAGGTGAAGTTGTGGCGGCAGGAACGTATGAAGACATTTTAAAAGCAGATACTTTAACCGCCAAATATCTCAACGGAGAGATGGAAATCGCCGTTCCTAAAAAACGTCGCACTTCTAAATACCAAATCGAGATTGTTGGCGCACGAGAACATAATCTTAAAAACGTTGATGTCACTTTTCCTTTGGAAATGCTGACAGTCGTGACAGGTGTTTCCGGTAGTGGAAAGAGTACCTTGGTAAAGAAAATCCTCTATCCTTCCATTCAAAAACATTTGACTGGTTTTAGCGATAAGGCTGGACAGTTCTCTGAAATTAAGGGTAACTACAAAAACATTCAACAGATTGAGTTTGTTGACCAAAATCCCATTGGTCGCTCATCGCGTTCCAATCCGGTGACGTATATCAAGGCCTATGATGATATTCGTACTCTATTTTCCAATCAGAAGTTGAGCAAGATTCGTAATTATCAAGCGAAGCATTTCTCTTTCAATGTCGATGGTGGACGCTGCGAAACTTGTAAAGGCGATGGCGAAGTGACTATTGAGATGCAGTTTATGGCCGATGTGCATTTGGTGTGTGAAACCTGTAACGGCAAACGTTTCAAAAAAGAAATTCTTGAGGTTACGTTTGAAGATAAAAGCATTGATGACGTTCTTAATATGACCATTGATGATGCTGTGGCGTTCTTCGACAAGCACAATCAATCGAAAATTCAATCAAAATTGCAGCCATTGCAAGACGTTGGTTTGGGTTATGTTACGCTTGGACAAAGCTCTTCTACCCTTTCTGGTGGCGAAGCGCAACGTATCAAGTTGGCAACGTTTCTTGGGAAAGGTTCAAAAAGCGATAATGCCTTGTTTATTTTTGATGAGCCTACCACTGGTTTGCACTTTCACGATATCCAAAAGTTATTGAAATCCTTTCAAGCCTTGATAGAGCAAGGTCATTCTATTATTGTAATTGAGCATAATCTTGATCTTATCAAATGCGCAGATTATATCATCGATTTAGGTCCTGAAGGTGGTGAACGTGGCGGACACTTGGTAGCCAGCGGCACACCAGAAGAACTGGTAAAAAACAAGACCTCTGTTACTGGAAAATATTTGAAGGAAAAGCTGTGAAGCTTTAGGCAATATGCTTAATGCTTTATGCAAATCTATTCTTAATTCTTAATTCTTAATCCATAACATAATTCAAACCTTTGTGGCTTCGCGCCTCTGCGTCTCTGCGAGATAGCATTATAATATCATTTGTCTAATATCTTATGTCTTAAGTCTAATAAAACAAAAACGCCATTATTCCCACAATCACAGCTGCGGATGGAATGACAATGGAAAATTACAACGTTGTAAAAACAATTAAGTTTAGCTAACTTTGCAAACATCCAAAATCACGATTCATGCAAACAGAACCCAATACTACAAAAGAGATGACCTTTGAGGATTTTCAAGCCGAAATCCTGAACGATTATAGAATTGCCGTGACCAGTAGAGAATGTAGTTTGTTGGGACGACGCGAAGTTTTGACCGGTAAAGCCAAATTTGGAATTTTCGGTGATGGAAAAGAAGTACCACAAATTGCCTGGGCAAAGGTCTTCAAAAATGGTGATTTCAGGTCTGGTTATTATCGCGACCAAACCTTTATGATGGCAATAGGCCAACTCACCATTCAACAGTTTTTTGCTGGACTGTATGGACATCCTGATTTGTCTCACGACCCAATGTCTGCAGGACGTCAAATGGGTGGGCATTTTGGCACACACAGTTTGGATGCCAATGGCAATTGGAATGATCTCACCAAGCAAAAGAATTCTAGTGCTGACATCTCTCCTACTGCTGGGCAAATGCCACGCTTGCTAGGTTTGGCACAAGCCTCCAAAATATACAGACAGGTAAAAGGCATCGATACCAATAATTTTTCTGATAAGGGAAATGAAGTGGCCTGGGGAACCATCGGTAACGCCAGTACCAGTGAAGGATTGTTCTTTGAAACCATTAACGCTGCGGGTGTACTGCAAGTTCCAATGGTCATCAGCATCTGGGATGATGAATATGGAATCTCTGTACACGCAAGGCACCAAACCACAAAAGAAAATATTTCTGAAATCCTGAAAGGATTCCAACGTGACCACGAACATTCAGGTTACGAAATCATTAAAGTCAATGGCTGGGATTATCCTGCATTGGTTGAAGCTTATCAAAAAGCCTCTCACATCGCAAGAGAAGAGCACGTACCTGTGATGATTCACGTGGTGGAGTTGACACAACCGCAAGGACACTCGACCTCTGGCTCGCACGAACGCTATAAAAGTGAAGAACGCTTGGCGTGGGAAGCAGAATATGATTGTAATGCCAAATTCCGAGAATGGATCATCAGCAACAACATTTCTACAGAGGCTGATTTGGAGGCGATGGAAAACGGCATCAAAAAAGAAGTTAGAGATGGTAAAAAAGCTGCTTGGAATGCATTTGTCCAACCTTTAAAGGCTGAACAAAAAGAAGCTGTAGATGCTTTAAATGCCTTGGCTAATTCCTCACCTAATGGTGTCTTCATTTCAAAATTAGCTAATGATTTAGATGCCATTGGCGAACCGATCCGTAAAGACATTCTTTCTGCAACCCGCAAAGCATTGCGTTACGTTGTAGGTGAAACATCCAATGAAAAAACAAGTCTACAACAATGGATCAATTCTTACGTAAATAAAATTCAACCGAAATACAGTTCGCATTTACATAGCGAATCCAAACAATCTGCCTTGAATATTTCTGAAGTGAAGCCCACTTATGATAGCTCTCCTGAAGAAGTGGACGGACGTGTGGTGATTCGTGAAAACTTTGATGCCATTTTCAGCAAATATCCACAAGCATTGGTGTTTGGAGAAGATGCAGGACATATCGGCGACGTCAACCAAGGGCTCGAAGGTTTACAAGAAAAGTATGGTGCGTTGCGTATTGCCGATGCTGGTATTCGTGAAGCCACAATTTTAGGTCAAGGTATTGGTATGGCGATGAGAGGTTTAAGACCGATTGCCGAAATTCAGTATTTGGATTATATCCTGTACGCATTGCAAATTATGAGTGATGACCTTGCAACACTTCATTATAGAACACAAGGCCGTCAAAAGGCGCCGTTGATCATTCGTACACGTGGACACAGACTTGAAGGTATCTGGCATTCTGGCTCTCAAATGGGAGGTGTTATCAACTTGGTAAGAGGTATTCACGTCTTGGTACCTCGTAATATGACAAAGGCAGCAGGTTTTTATAACACGCTTTTAGAAGCTGATGAACCTGCCGTAATTGTGGAATGTTTGAATGGGTACCGATTAAAGGAGCCTATGCCAAGCAATCTTGGCGAATTTAAAACACCACTTGGCGTTGTAGAAACCATCAAAGAAGGTACTGACATCACACTAGTAAGCTACGGTTCTACTCTACGTTTGGTGGAGCAAGCAGCCAAAGAATTACAGGAAGTCGGCATCGATGCAGAGATCATTGATGTGCAATCTTTATTGCCGTTTGATATCAATCACGATATCTTAAAAAGTGTTGAGAAAACGAATCGTGTGATGGTGATTGATGAAGATGTCGCTGGAGGAGCTTCGGCTTTTATTTTGAATGAAATTATCAATACACAAGGTGCCTATCAGTATTTAGACAGTCAACCGAAAACCATCACCGCACAGGCACATAGACCTGCTTACGGAACTGATGGCGACTATTTTTCAAAACCATCTGTCGAAGATATTTTTGAAGCTATTTATAAAGTGATGCATGAAGCAAACCCTACAGATTATCCTCAATTGAGATAAGCTATGTAATAATAGATTAAAAAAAGCCTTTCAAAAATTTTGAAAGGCTTTTTTGTTTATATTTAAAATCATTTTAAATAACAACCAGTTTTAACTACTAACAACAATCACATGAAAACAAATTATACCGATTTAGCTTTGTTGCTATTAAGAGTAGGGTTCGGAGGTTTTATGCTCACTCACGGCATCCCAAAAATCAATATGCTATCTGACCCTTCAGGATTTCCAGATCCGGTAGGCGTTGGAGGCACCGTTTCACTTATTTTGGCGCTTATTGGGGAAGTTGTTGCTCCTATTTTAATCATTATCGGTTTTAAAACCAAATGGGCAGCCATTCCTGCCATCATCACTATGGGTGTTGCAGCGTTTGTTGTACACGCTACAGATGATTTGGGAACCAAAGAAATGGCATTACTTTACTTTATTGCCTTTTTAGTGATTTTCTTGGCTGGACCTGGAAAATATTCTTTGGATAGGAAATAACAAATATCTTACTGATGGCGCAATGAAAGCTTTCAGATTTATGATGAAATGATAAAAACCACCAATAAATTGGTGGTTTTTTTCTTCAGTAGGCAGATATCACTGCATTATTTTAATATACTAAATTATAGTTTTGAAACAATTTTTCACTTGTAAACTTTCACATTTCCCTTTATCAAGTTTATCGAATTTCTATGAAAAAAATATACTACTTCATTAAAGGCATCCCTGATATCAATCTCTGATATATTTCATAGAATCATCTTTTTGGGAGTGTTCTGTTATAAAGCTTAAAAAACTTTGGCACGCTGTTTGAATACCTATCATACATGTTTAACTTAAAACAAGCACTCATGAAAAAATTAGCTTTATTTTTTACTGCAGTGTTCCTTGTAGGGACCACAGTAAGCGCAAAAACCACCAACGCTCTTAAAGATAATTCATCTGCCAATGCTTTCAACAGAGGCTATGGCAACTCCTTCATCTTTACAGAAGGTGGTATTGAGTTTTCTGTATTCCCAGACGGTCAGTTCGACTTCTACGCCCCTAATTATGGGCCAGACGTCAACGTGTCTGTCAATACCCCAAATGTATCTTTTAGCTTCAACACGGGCTATGACTATAATCCGTACGTTCAATACGATGATTTTGGTGCCATCATTCAGATAGAGAACATTCCTATCTATTATGACTTTTATGGTCGTGTCACGCAAATAGGTAATGTAGATATCAACTATAATAACTATGGTCGTGTAGCACGTTTAGGTGGCCTTTATGTACATTATAACAGCTACCGCACCTTTACGCACTGCACTGGGTTTATCAATGTGTATAACCGTCACTATGTATACCGCCCTTGGCACGTGTATTACGCAGTGCCAGCACCAGCGTTCTGCATCGTGTATGCACGTCCGTACCGCCAGTACTACACTCCAGTGAGACATCACTATTACAGACCTTATGTCAATAATTATAGAGCCCCTGTAAGATACACCTATAACAGCACACCACGTGCTACTACAGGACGTCGTAATACAGGAGTGGCCACAAATAGAGCCAGCGATAGATACCGTCAGGATGCGTCGCCTAGAGCCAATAGTTCTGTTGCCACTAATGGTAACGGACGTAACACAAGTAATGCTACCACAAGAAGCACTACAAGTGTGAACAATAACACTAGACCTTCGAGCAATGTAAGATCTACTGAAACTATAAGAAATTCTAGCAGCAGAAATACTACAAGAGTCAACAGTTCAGTAAACCAAGGAAGCAGGGCTGTTTCTAATGATAGAAACACACGCAGTATTAGGCAGCAAAGCAACGCTAGATCTGAAGGAGTTAGAAATAATCCAAGCTCTAATGTGACCCGCAGCACCAAAGCTGTGTCTAATAATACAAGAAGTGTTAAATCTATGCAAAATGGAAAACCGAAC
>Ga0207828_100546_pt1 | contig 9969 bp, 13 predicted proteins | sample TtaePargueraPR_11_FD_187276 | JGI IMG/M metagenome (GOLD analysis project Ga0207828, IMG submission 187276) | Aerobic enrichment media microbial communities from Bioluminiscent Bay, La Parguera, Puerto Rico - Tt and P2 (3) (SPAdes) | ecosystem: Environmental > Aquatic > Marine > Unclassified ...
GCCGCCATTGGCGCCGATGACATAGAGCTGCTGGCGGCCGCCGCGGTCGGATTCGAACACGATCTGCGACCCGTCCGGCGAATAGGACGGCGACGTGTCGATGGCGTTGGAGCTGGTCATCCGCGTCGTCTGGCGCGTGCGCAGATCCATCGAATAGATATTGGCGTTGCCGCCCTGCTCCAGGCTCATCACCACGCGCTGCCCGTCCGGCGAGAAGCGCGGGCTGAACGTCATGCCCGGGAAATCGCCGACCAGCTCGCGTTGCCCGGTTTCCAGTTGCAGCAGGTAGACCTTCGGCTGCCCGCCGGCGAAGTCCATATAGGTGATCTCCTGGCGCGTCGGCGAGAAACGCGGCGTCAGCACGATGTCGTCGCCGCGCGTCAGGTAGCGCACATTCGCGCCGTCCTGGTCCATGATCGCCAGCTTCTTGACCCGGTTGTCGCGCGGGCCGGATTCGGCGACGAAGACGATGCGGGTATCGAAATAGCCCTTCTCGCCGGTCAGCCGCTCATAGATGGCGTCGGCGATGATATGCGCCACGCGCCGCCAGTTGTCGCGGTTGGTGAAGAACTGCTCGCCCAGCATCTGCTCGCCGGCAAACGTGTCCCACAGCCGGAACTCGGCGCGCAGCCGCCCGCCGCCTTCCTCGACCACCCGGCCGACCACCAGCGCCTGCGCGTTGATCACCCGCCAGTCCTCGAAGCGCGGCGCCGCGTCCGGGTTGGAGACCTTCTCGATGAAGGCGCCCTGGTCGACCGGCGCGAACAGGCCGGACCGCTTCAGGTCGGCGGCGACCACGCCGGCGATTTCCGCGCCGATGCCGTCCGACGAGATGAAGTCGGTTATCGCGATCGGCAGCGGCTCGATATTGCCCTTGTTGATGTCGATCTCGACCAGGGCGTAGGCCGGCCGGGCTGCGAGCGCCAGCGCCGTCACCGCCATCGTCAGGAAGGCCATCAGTCTCGGGATCGGCAGTTTCATCTCATTTTTCCTTTATCCGCTTGTCCTTGAGCATGTCTGTTCGCGAACCCCGCTCAGCGGAACATCTCGCTCGGATCGAAATTCACCACCACGTCGCGCCAGGCATCGTATTTCTCGGCCGGAAGGTTGTAGCCCCGCTGGCCGCAGATCAGGATGGCGCGCCGCGCGCTCTCGTCGGCCGCCCGGTTGCCCGAACTCTCGGTGACGGAGGGCGCGCCCTCCACCATCCCGGAGGGATCGAGCTTGAAGCGGATCGACACTCTCAGATTGCCCGCATCGACCGCGGCCGGCGGGTTCCAGCAGGCCTGGATCTGGTTGCGCAGCGCGTCCATCTCGCTCTGCGTCAGCTCCGAGCCGCCGGTGTTCTGCTGGCCGCCGAGCGCCGCCTGCTGCTGCGTGCGCTGCGCGCCGCCGCCGGAGGCCTGCTCCTGGTTCAGAAGCGCGGCGACCTCGTCTTCCTTCGACTCGCTTTCGGGCGCCGGGGGCGGCGCCTCGGCCTGCTGGCGCGGCTCGTTCTCGCGCCGCTGGTCGGTCTGCGCCGTCTGCGCCTGCGGGCGCTCCGGGCGCAGCGACGGCACCGGAACGTTCTCGGGAATGCGCGCCTCCGGCTGCACTTCCTGCGGCAGCGGCTCGGCGGTCTCGGTCGCGTCGGGCACCGGATCGGGCTGCACTTCCTGCGGCGGCTCGGGGATCGAGGCGACCTCGGTGGTCGGCACCGGCTCGGGCTGAGGTTCGGGTTCCGGCGCGGGTTCCTCGCGCGGCGATACGTCCGGCGTCGGCGTATCCGACGGTTTCGGCATCTGCGCCTGGTCGACCTCCACCGGTTTCTGTTCCTCGGTCTCGGGCGCCGCCTGGTCCAGTTCCTGGTCGCCGACATTCTCGGCGTCCGGATCGACCGGCGGCCGCTCGGTCGGCTTCGGCGCGGAGGGCCCGTCCTTGGGCGCGTCTTCCTCGCCGCGCTGCACCTGGGTGATCTCGCCCAGCGTCACCAGCTCGACCGGCAGCGATTCCACGTCGGCCACGTCGAAGGACTCCGGTGCGCGCAGCGTGAACATGCCCCAGGTGAGCACCACCGCATGCAAGACCCCGGATGTGACGACGCCAACCCGCATAGCGGACTAGTTTTCCTGTTCCTGCAGGGTTACGAGGCCGAGATTCTTGAAACCGGCCTGGTTGATGCGGCCCATGACCTGCATGATCGTGCCGTAATCGGCGTTCTGGTCGCCGCGGATATAGATGCGCTCGTCATAGCCGGTCTGCGCGATCGCCTCGAGCTTCGGCACCACTTCCTCGATCGGCACCTGCGTTTCCTGGATATAGACCTCGCCATTGTCGCGGATCGAGATCGTGATCGGCTGCGTGTCCGAGTTGAGCGCCGAGGCGCGGCTCTCCGGCAGGTCGATCGGCACGCCGACGGTCAAGAGCGGGGCGGCGACCATGAAGATGATCAGCAGCACCAGCATCACGTCGACGAAGGGCGTGACGTTGATTTCCGACATCAGCCGCGCGCTGTGGGCCCGGCGGCGTCCGCGCCGTCCGCCTCTTGCGCCTGCGCTGTTCAGTGACATGGCCATGAGAAGATCCCTTCGCCGTTATTCGGCGGCTTGCGGGCGCTGCGCGGCGTTCGCCCGCTCGTCGATCTGCCGCGACAGGATGGCGGAAAACTCGTCGGCGAAGGCTTCCATGCGCCCGGCGAGCTTGGCCGCGTCGGCGGAGAGCTTGTTGTAGAAGATGACGGCGGGAATGGCCGCGACCAGGCCGAGCGCGGTGGCCAGCAGCGCTTCCGCGATGCCCGGCGCGACGACGGCGAGGTTGGTCGATTCCGATCCGGCGATCGCCTGGAACGAGGTCATGATGCCGACCACCGTGCCGAACAGGCCGATGAACGGCGCGGACGCGCCGACCGAGGCGAGGTAGCCGAGCCGGCTTTCGATGATCTCCATCTCCCGCGCCAGCGCCACGTCCATCGCCCGGTCGATGCGAGTCTGCAGGCTGATCGGCGATTTCGCGCCGCGCTCGAAGCTCTTTTTCCATTCGCGCATCGCCGCGACGAACAGTGCGCCCATTCCGGTCGCCTTGCGGTCGGCCAGCGAGCGGTACAGTTCCTCCAGCGACTGGCCGGACCAGAACGTGTCCTCGAAGCGGTTGAAGGCGCGGCGCATGCGGCCATAGGCCAGTATCTTGTCGATCATCACCGCCCACGACCAGACCGAGGCCGCCAGCAGGCCGAGCATCACCAGTTTGACGACGAAGCCCGCCTGTATGAACAGCGCCCACAGCGAAAGTTCGCCACCCGGCGCGGCCAAGCCTACTTGTTCCATGTGTAAATCCTCATGTCCCGGATTGCGGACATCCCCTGTCGAACGCATTGCGGCCGGGTCGGTTCCGCGACACCGGCCAGACCGGCTCTCGACGACAAATTGGGTCAAACAAAGGCGTCGAAACGGCCGTAGCCGGCCTCGCCCATTCATGAATCGTTATCCTTAACGACCCGTTAGTGAAACGAAGCCAATTGCGTTCATTTCATGACAATTGGCGTGAATTTATGACGGCTGCGGCCGAAACAGCTCCGCCCACTGCGCCGGGAAACGCCGCGGTTTGCCCTCGGCGTTGATCAGCGCCGCCTCCACGGCGGCCGCGATCAGCAGCGTGTCGCCGCGCCTGATCTCCTGCGCCATGCGGATGCGCGCCTTGCCGATCTCGGCCGTGCGCGTGGCAATGGTCAGGACGTCATCGATGCGCGCGGCGGCGCGGAAGTCGATTTCCATGCGCCGCACGACCCAGAAGATCGTCTCGCCCATATGCCCGGCCTGAAGCTCGGTGTGATGCACGCCGAGCAGCCGCAGGAAGTCCGAGCGCCCGCGCTCGAGAAATTCGAGATAGCGCGCGTGATAGACAGCGCCGGAAAAATCCGTGTCGGCGTAATAGACCCGCGCCTGCAATTCGTGGCCGGTGTCCGTCAGCCGTCCCGAAAGCGTGCCGCCATCTTCTGCCATCGGTCCTCCCGCATTGCCGCTTGGACGCGTTTCGCGCACCCGTGATAGAAGGGCCCATGTCCACGATTTCGCCGATCCGCGCAACCCTGGCCGTCCTCGGCCTCGCCGCGGCGCTTCTCGCGCAGCCGGCTGCGGCCGCGCAATTTTCGGTGTCGCGCGGCATCAATCTTGACCAGTGGATCACCTGGCCCGGGCCGGAACGCTGGAACACGCAAGCCGTTCTCGGCAATTTCCCGGAATGGAAGGCGCATCTCGACGACGCCGATCTCGCGGAGCTGCGCGCCGCCGGCCTCGATTTCGTCCGCATGCCGGTCGATCCGGCGGTCTTCCTCGTCGCCATGGAGGACCGGCGCACCGCCCGCCTGCTCGGCGAGATCGGCGAGGCCGTCGACCGGCTTCGCGCGGCCCGGCTGAAGGTGATCGTCGACCTGCACACCATTCCCCGCGACGCCGAAAGCGCCGCGCCGGGCATCGGGCAGATCCTCGCCGAGCCGGCGCCGTTCGCCGCCTATCGCCGCCTCGTCGGCGACGTGGCGGGATATCTGGCCCGCTACGATCCGCGGGCCGTCGCGCTGGAACTCGTCAACGAGCCGGTGCTCGCCTGCGGCCGCGGCGACACGCAATGGCAGCGGCAACTGATCGACCTCCACGCCGCCGCCCGCGTCGCCAACCCCGAGATCACGCTGATCGCGCCCGGCGCCTGCTGGGGCTCCGCCGACGGCCTCGTCGCGCTCGATCCCGCGGCGCTGGCCGACGACAACATGATCTGGAGCTTCCACGCCTACGAACCCTTCATCCTCACCCATCAGGGCGCCGGCTGGGCTGGCGCGAATGTCGAACATCTGTCGGGCCTGCCCTACCCGTTTTCCGACTTGGGCCGCCGCGACCGCGCGCGGCTGGTCGAGGAGAACCGCCGCCGCATCGAAACCCGGCTGCAAGGCGGCGACCGGCGCAGGGCCGAATCCTTCCTGCTCCACAACAGCGAGAAACTGGCCAGCGGCTTCCGCCTGCGCGGCGAGATGCGCAAGCCGTTCCGCGCCGTGGCCCGCTGGGCGAACCGCCATCGCATACCGCATGACCGCATCCTGCTCGGCGAGTTCGGCATGATCCGCCAGGACTACGGCAAGGCGCCCGCCACGCGGCCCGCATGGCGCGCCGCCTGGTACCGTGACATGATCGCTCTCGCGGAAGAACAGGGCTTTGCCTGGGCGATGTGGTCCTTCGGCGGCGCCTTCGGCATCGTCGACACTTTCGACGGCGAAAAGGCCGAACCCGCCGTCATGGACATGGTCCGCGCCCTGCCCCCGCGGTGAGTTCCAGTCTGCCCGCTTCACTCGCCCCGGTTCAGGCGCCGAGGTCGAGGAGCACGATCTCCGGCGTCGTCCCCAGCCGCAGCGGAATGCCGGAATAGCCGAGACCGGCGGATACGATCAGGTGCTGCCCGTCCTCGACGATATGGCCGTGCACATATCGGCTGCCGTGATAGGACGGAACGACCGGGGTCCAGCCGAACAGGTTGATCTGGCCCGCATGGGTATGCCCGGACAGTGTCAACGACACCCGGTCCGGCACGTCGGGAAAGATATCCGGCTCATGCGCCAGCAGGATCACCGGCTCGTCGCCGGTAACCTGCGCGAGCGTGCCCGCCAGATCGTCGAACCGTCGGTACTTCGCCAATGGCTTGCGTTCGCCGCGCGGAAGCCTGAAGGCGCGCTGGCTGCCGAGCCCGGCCAGCCAGAACCCCAGTCCGCCATGGTCCAGGCGAACCGCCCTGTTGTGATGGACCGCTATTCCTACCGCTTCGAGCGCCTCCCCGGCGCCCGTCGGCCCGGCGCCGCGCCGCACCGCGTCGCGGTCGTCGCTCCAGTCGTGATTGCCGAGCACGGCATGCGCGCCGAGCGGCGCCGTCAGTCCGGCGAGTGCGCCGGCATAGTCGGCATGCGCCACCGGCCTGCCGAAGAAATGCACGGCATGGCCGAAATCGCCGAGCAGGAGAAAGACGTCGGGCGAAAGGGCGTTCGCCTGGTCGACCAGGCGCCTGATCCGCGAAGGCGTCATCCACGGCCACGAGGCATGGATATCCGACAGCACCGCCGCGCGCAGGCGAAACCCCTGCGGCCAGCGCGGTGGAGTGAGCGTGTATTTCGTTACCTTGAACGCCACGGTCCGATCCGCTTCGCAACTGGCTGGTTTGGCGGGACCGTCAGTCCTCGCCGAACAGGTTCGACTGCATCGCCGCCAGGTCCTTCGGCGCCGCGAGCCCGAGATGTTCCCAGGCCCTTGCCGTCAGCATGCGGCCGCGCGGCGTGCGCTGGATGAAGCCCTTCTGGATCAGGAACGGCTCGATGATGTCCTCGATGGCGTCGCGCGGCTCCGACAGCGCCGCCGAGATCGTCTCGATCCCGACCGGCCCGCCGCCGAAATTCTGCGCGATCATCGTCAGGTAGCGCCGGTCGAGCGTGTCGAGGCCGATGGCGTCGACGTCGAGCCGCGTCAGCGCCTCGTCGGCGATGTCGCGCGTCACCTCCTCCGCCTTCGCCACGTCGGCGAAATCGCGCACCCGGCGCAGCAGCCGCCCGGCGATGCGCGGCGTGCCGCGCGCCCTCTGCGCCACCTCGCGCGCGCCGTCGTCGCTCATCGAGAGCCCCATGATGCGCGCGCCGCGCCGCACGATCGTCTCCAGTTCCTCGGTCGTGTAGAAATCGAGCCGCACCGGAATGCCGAACCGGTCGCGCAGCGGCGTGGTCAGGAGGCCGAGCCGCGTCGTCGCCGCGACCAGCGTGAACTTGGCGAGATCGATCTTCACCGACCGCGCGGCCGGCCCCTCGCCGATGATCAGGTCGAGCTGGAAATCCTCCATCGCCGGGTAGAGGATTTCCTCGACCGCCGGGTTGAGCCGGTGGATCTCGTCGATGAACAAGACATCGCGCTCTTCGAGATTGGTCAAAAGCGCCGCCAGGTCCCCCGCCTTGGCGATCACCGGGCCGGAGGTGGCGCGAAAATTGACACCCAGTTCCTTCGCCATGATCTGCGCCAGCGTCGTCTTGCCGAGGCCGGGCGGTCCGACGAACAGCACGTGGTCGAGCGCCTCGCCGCGCCCGCGCGCCGCCTCGATGAACACCTTCAGATTGGCGCGCGCCGCCTTCTGGCCGGTGAAATCGTCCAGCGTCTGCGGCCGCAGAGCGACATCGACATCCTCGCCGCGTTTCTCGGGCGTTATCAGGCGGCCGGAATCGCTCATGAAAGAAGCTCCATGCCGGGAACCGATTTCGCGGCGCGCTTGTCGAATGTCAAAGTACGGCTACAACCGGCATGGCTGTTCGACCATGCGATCAGATAGTCGGCGAAATCAGCGGGTGGAACCGGCTGCTGGTGCAGCAGCAAGCCAAGCTCCTCGGCATGTTCGAGGACGATTTCGTTACTCTCGAGAAGGGCGCGCACCATTTCTGCAATTCCGTGCAATGGAAATTTCAGTCGGCGATTCAATATCCAGACGGTCTCGGCCAGGGTCACGGCGCTGACATAGGCCGGTACATCCTGCGTGCAGGCCGACAGGAACTGCTTTGCCAGCCGGTTTTGGTCCGGATCGTCGTCAACGAGAAACCGAAGGAGCACGTTTGTATCGACGCCGATCATTTCTGCGCTTCGTTCCACTCCCGCTTGATCCTCTCGTCATCGTCCGCGACAGCGTCCATGATCGCTTCGTCCATTTGTTCTATCGACAGCGTTTCGCCGCTCGGCGGCTTTCCGAGCATTCCAGCCAGATCGGCCAGCCGTCTCGTCTTCGGCAGCGCGACGACGCGTCCATCCAGCACCGTCACATAGAACCGCGTGCCCGGCTTCAGGCTGAGGGCTTCCCGCACGTCCTTCGGAATGGTCAACTGTCCCTTGGAGGTCATGGTCGTATACGCGCCCACTATGCCTCTCCTTGCAATTTTGTCTTACGCTTAGAAAATAGTAATACGCCTTACAAAACGCAAGAATTCTTCCATTTCGCCTACCGGCTCAGTTCCTTCAGCCCCAACCGGATCAGCTTGGCGCTGTCGGCGCCATCGCCCGCCTCCTTCACCGCCGCGGCGACGGCGTTGGCCGCCTGGTCGCGGCTGTAGCCGAGATTGGTCAGCGCCGAGACCGCGTCGGAGACCGGCGCCGAGGCGACGCCCTCGCCCAGTTCCTGCTTCAGCCCGATCGTGCCCGACGCCTCGCCGGCAAAGGCCGGCGCCTTCGATTTCAGTTCCGCGACGATGCGCTGCGCCACCTTCGGGCCGATGCCCGGCGCCCGCGCCACCATCGCCTTGTCCTGCAGCGCGATCGCGTTGGCGAGGTCCGACGGCGTCAGCGTCGACAGGACGGCCAGCGCCACCTTCGCGCCGACGCCCTGCACGCTTTGCAGCAGGCGGAACCATTCGCGCTCGGTCCGCGAGCCGAAACCGTAGAGCCGGATCATGTCCTCGCGCACATAGGTCTCGATATGCAGCACCGCCGCCTCGCCTTCCGTAAGGCCGGACAGCGTCCGCAACGGACAGAACGCGACATAGCCGACCCCGTGCACGTCGATCACCGCGTGATCCTCGCCGATCTCGTCGACCGTCCCCTTCAGTTTTCCGATCATGGATGCGTGTCCGGTGCGATGATGTCGAGCGTCGGGAAATAGGTTCTGTAGATAGCCGGGTCGCGCGTCAGAATTCCGTGCTCGCGAACCGATGCATGAGCGCCGATCAGGAAGTCCGGCAGCGTCCGTTCCCGCGTCCCGCCTCTCGTCCGATAGTGCTTGTGCGCGACGGCTGCCCGGAAACCGGCGGCTTCCGGAATGGGCTCGTGTTTCACCGGCATCCCCGACAGGAACGAAAGAAAGTCTTCTTCGCTGCGAAAGCTGTAGGCGAACTCCGAGGCGATGACGACGTTGAACAGGATGTCCCCGCGCCGCTTCGCTTCGACCAGCTTGCCGGCTGACCAGCCGAACCATTCCGTTTCCGGCGCGAGCAGATCGAGGAGAATGTTGGAATCAATCAGGATCGCCAATTCGCCGCCCTCGCGTCGCGAGCATGACATCGTCCGTCGAAACGGACGGATCGCCGGTTCCCCGAACCCTTTCGATCCATTTCTTCAAACGCGCCACGCCCGGATCGGTATCAGCACCTTCTTCAAGCCGGACGAGTTCGACATGCCCGGGTTCGCCTTCCACGAAATCCACCTCGCTGCCGGGCACGATGCCCAGCTTGTCGCGAATGGATTTGGGAATGGTCACCTGGCCCTTTTCCGTCACGCGCATGGTAATACTCCTTGGGTATTACCTATAGGCGAGCGCGGAACAAGTCAAGAACATTCAGACGGCGGCCAGCCTCGCCCGGTGCATCGCACTCATCCGGTGATGCGAATGGCAGATGGCGATCGCCAGCGCGTCCGCCGCGTCGTCCGTCTCGAACGTCGCCTTCGGCATCAGCACCTTCACCATCATGTGGATCTGCTTCTTGTCGCCGTGGCCGACGCCGATCACCGCCTTCTTCACCGCGTTCGGCGCGTATTCGGCGACCGGCACGCCAGCGCGCGCCGGCACCAGCATGGCGATGCCGCGCGCCTGGCCGAGCTTCAGCGTCGCCGCCGCGTTGGTGTTGACGAAGGTCTGCTCCACCGCCGCCTCCTGCGGCATCTGCGCATGCAGGATCTCGGCGAGCCCGTCATGCAGCTGGCAGAGCCGCGAGGCGAGATCCGCCTTGTCGTCCGAGCGGATCGTGCCCGAGCCGACGAAGCGCAGACTGTTGCCGAGGCTCTCGACAATGCCCCAGCCCGTCCGGCGCAACCCCGGATCGATCCCGATTATGCGAATCGCCTGTCCCATCTCGTCTCCCCGGCCAGGTTAGCCAATGCCATGCGGGATGTGAACAAAAAGAAAACGGATATCCCAACTTGCCCTCGCACCGCCGCCATGCGATGCGTCCGCGTCTTTTTCTTTTCCCGGGAAAATTGCGTGACGATTCTCGGCATTCCCGTC